>Ga0116229_10002939_pt1 | contig 27913 bp, 22 predicted proteins | sample S1TSphgellanicum_3_FD_87313 | JGI IMG/M metagenome (GOLD analysis project Ga0116229, IMG submission 87313) | Host-associated microbial communities from peat moss isolated from Minnesota, USA - S1T2_Fc - Sphagnum magellanicum MG | ecosystem: Host-associated > Plants > Peat moss > Unclassified...
CCGTTTATTCAAAAAAAACAAAAATTTTTAATGGGGTTTGGGAAAAAAAAAAAAAAATTCATTAAAAAAAAAAAAAAAAAAACCAAAACTAGAAGTTCTTTTATTCCTTTAGGGGTTTCCTCTATAAGACTCTTGGATTTCCAAAAAAACCCAAACCAAAGGTTATTTCAAAAGAGTGATAACCGGCCATCACTGGTTGATGCCCTCTCTCTTGCTGACTGGCAGATGATTGTGGGCACTTTACCTTAACTATTCTTCGTTATACTTTGGACTTGAGTGGGAGCTTGCTGCTGGGTGGGTAACAATGATGATGGATGGATGCAATTGTTCCAAAGGTGAAGACGTCCCTCCACCGCACAAACAAGACAAGCAAACAAACAAACAAACAAACAATCCTTTGGTTTACTTCTTCCTTGTGGTTGATTGTGAGCATTTCTTCTTTCATCAACTCACCAATCACCACTCTGTGAACAGTTCCCACCAGTTTCAATAAATCAGAAATTCTTGGGCATCTTTGCCATTTACCCCATAGATCCGAGGTTGTTGATGATGGTGGTGGTGAGAGACATTGTTGTTGTTGTTGTTGTTATTGTGCGCACTTGGTTTGGTTTGGTTTGGTTTGGTTGGTTCTTTATTTGGTTCTTTAGATGTGCAATATGGTGAACATATCTCATGTAAAGCTTGTGGTGCTCTCTCATCATGTCATTTGCTGGTGTAATTTGCATCTCTAAATGTGCACTATCATGAACCTTTTACAGCTTGATGTTTGTTAATTCTTTGCCTCTTTCAAGGATCCAAGGGAAGCGAAGCACTAGTCATAATCCTCCAGTAATCCATCTCAACATGTGTTTTCTCTTTGTTGTTAATCAAGATTAGTGGCCGAGGACTAAACCCTAAACCCTAAAACCCTAAACCCATTACCAGAATGAGGCCCCATGCAAGGTGATAATAACCATGCAAGGACTCGTGTTTGTGATAGTGCCCTTGTCCATGGCTATTACCACATGTAAAGACGGTGAGGAAACTTTTGAACGAATCTTTAAAATGAAAAGATATGAGAAGAGAAACTACATTATTGAAATAGAAAATGCAACTAGCTTGTTTAAAAGTGTAAAAGCAAATGCCGCGTCCCCCCCTCCCTCCCTCTTTGTTGTGGAGGTAAAATTATGTTGTATAACATAGCCTTCACAATGTACCCACTTTGGGCCCCCACTTTGTAATGGTTGGCTACTTCCCACCCCACCCTTGTTATTGTTACCAATTGAGCACGCCCTCTCCAATCGCCTCATTCATGGAAGCTAAATGCCTCAAAGTCCTTTCCTTTTCCCTATAGCACTTGTTTGTTCTCAATGTGTTCTCTCTCCCAATAAAGTTTTGTCTTGTTAGGTTTAGGGTTTCTCTCCCCCAATTGCAACAAAACCAAAGTCATTCATTCATTCGCTAGGTAGTTAGTTAATCCATTCATTCATTCATCCATTCATTCTTCATGCTAAAAATGTACAAACCCAAAGTCATGAAAACCAAACATATACATACATTCATTCGCTAGGTAGTTAGTTAATCCATTCATTCATCCATTCATTCTTCATGCTAAAAATGTTCAAACCCAAAGTCATGAAAACCAAACATATACATACATTCATTCGCTAGGTAGTTAGTTAATCCATTCATTCATTCATCCATTCATTCTTCATGCTAAAAATGTACAAACCCAAAGTCATGAAAACCAAACATATACATACATTCATTCATTCATTCATTCATTCTTGAGAATGAAAACCCGAAAAAAAGTCATGCAAACCAAAAGTCATTCATTCATTCATTACGTGTTGAAAACCAAAATTGTTCATTGTTCATGGTTAAATTCTACCAAAGTCGTACATTGTAAAATCTTTACCTCATTCATTCATTCTTTCTTTCTTTCTTCATGGCAGATTGGAGAAAAGGTCTGACCCACCCTCCCTTGAGGAGCCTACAACATGTGACGATGCTATTGGGCAAGCACTCGACAATCATTGAATTTTGTTTGGCCGAGGCTCTATAACTGGGGTGTGTGACCTAGAACCCTCCCTTTGGTGTATGTAGGTAAGTAGGTAGATAAGTAGGTAGGTAGGTAAGTAAGTACCCCGGGTTGTGTGGTTATTTGAATTGATAAAGAACCGAGGGTTCAAGGTCTTTAAATGGGTATTTTGGAATCAGAGAACCGTCAGTTTTGGTTCTTTGCAAAATAATAATAATAATAATAATAATCATCATCATACATAATCAAAGAACCAAAGCAGTTTTATGGATGGTTATTTGATTTTTTTCCCCAAAAAAATCATGGTTACATACAAGAATTTTTTAAAAAGAAAATGGCTATTGAAAAATTCGCCAAATTTTCCAATAAATAAACAAAAGAAAATTTAATTTTAATGCAAAATTTTCCATATGATAACCTCCGGGTCCCTTTAATAACCGTCCGATGTTGATAGGGGGGATATTATTATTGGGAAAACTTTAGTGCAATGAGTGCAAAAGCCTCATCAGAGCCAGCGAGTGTTGTCTGGGCCCCACCAGAATCCTCCCCCAACTACCTACCTACCTACCTACCTACTCAGTCCACACACCGACTGCCTGCCGTGTCTGACTGATTGTTCTCCCCTGTCTTTTTTTTTTTTCCAGGAAACTTTTTTTTTAAATAGCCAAAATGGCAAATCATCCATTGAAAGATGTAAAAGAAAGTGACGATCATCCCTAAGAAGATTTAGCCAAAAATCTGGTTAGAAAACTAAAACATAAAATACAAATACTTATATATATACCTAGCTATGTTTTGCTACACAATGAAAAGCAAATTATGCGAATCTGGAAATTTATTATTATTATTATTATTTATGTATTTATGCATTTATTCATTTATTATTATTATTTTCCCTCACTTCTGGCAACTAAAAACCTCCAAAATCAGTTCTTTTTCGAAATTTTAGTTTCTAATTTCGCCAGAATTTTTTTTTTAATTTAAAAAACATTGGAACTTCGACTTCTCTCAGCTCTGTGTCTGCTCACTCATACCTACCTACTTACTTAAGTGTGCTTACCTACCTACCTACCTGCCTACCTGATTGTTCTGTCCCCTATACCTACCCGCTCATCCCCACCGTCTTCTCCCTCCTGTGCCTGCCAACTCATACCTACCTACCTACCTACTTTCCTACTCGATTGTTCTCACTACCTACCTACTTACCTATTTACCTACCTACCTGATTGTTCGCCCCCCGCTCCCCAATGCCTACCCGCTCATCACCACCGTCGTCGCCACTCCTCCCTCGCCAAGACAACGCTACTCTGCCTTGGCTGCTGCCTGCCTGCTTCTGCATCTCCGCAACAGCCTTTCGCATTGGACGAGGCAGAGCAGCTTTTCGATCACCATCTCCGTCCGGGGGCGACTGAAAACCTACGCTCCTTTAGGGGGGAGGAAATGAATGATTGATCGGAGCTTGTTGCTGCATAGCCAGATCTGCTTCTATGTTGTGGGAGCTGCTGTTTTCCTGTTGTTGCTGTGGTGCATTTTCCCCCAAGTGTAAAATCAAGTGTTTGTCCTGTGGTGGTGCCTTTTCTGGAGTCTTCCTCTCTTATTCTGGAGTTCGCTGCGGTTTGTGCACCATGCAGGGTGCACTACAACACTAGCAGAAGAAGAGGAGGATCACTACTACACATGGCGCAACTGGTAATGCTAGTGGTACTGGTGGCTATGGCTTCTTGCGCCGTTCTTGTCTCTGGTGTTCAGCAATCTCGAAGCTCTACTAGGCCTATGTTCTTTGATGAGTTTGTGGTAGAACCCGGGAAGGATGTGACTGCTTCTGTTGCAGGTAGTAGTACTAGTAGTAAGACGGGAACTGGTGGATCCATCTTGCAAGCTTTGCTGGAGTCGCAGTATTCGGAGTTTATCTATTACTTAGAGAAGGCGTCTTTGCTACATAAGCTAGAAAATGTTGTGAGCATCAAAGGGAGTTTGACGATCTTCGCACCTAAGAACAGTTTTCTGGAACAGCAACTGGATGTGGATTTTCGTAACTTCTTGCAACAGGACGGGAATGAGATGGTCCTGCAACGAGTGCTGCAGTTTCACGTCTTGCCGGTGTTTCTGGATGGCGCGGGATGGAGCAACAGAAGTGTGATTTCGCTCTCCGGTGATGCGCTCAACTTGCGCTCTTACGGTCTCAAACGCTACGTAGACTTCTCGCGTGTGTTCTCTCCTAACTCCATCATCCGCGACGACGGCATCGTGCACGGCGTCAACGGTTTCCTCATCCCCCGCGGCGTCTCCTCGCAGTTCGAGGAATGGAAGAGAAGCGGCAAGCTTGCTGTGCTTCCACAGAGTGCACCCGTGGGCAGCGGAGGACGAGCTGCGAAACACAAGAATGTGAACAACAGAGGAAACCCTCCCTCACTGCCATCTTCTTCCAAGCTTACTGCTGCAGCGCCGTCTCCGTTGTCGGCTTTCATTCATTTCGCGTCAGGGCCGGCGTTTGCACCAGCACCAGCACCAGGGCCGTCACAGGAGAGCTTTAGCTGGGATGAGACAGAAGAAGTCTCACAGTTCATAATCACGCTGACAAACTTCGGTGGCTACAACGACATGGCAGAGCTTCTGGTGAACTACACATCGTTGGCTACAGAGATTGGCAGGCTGATCAAGAAGGGATATCGCTTGACGATCTTGGCTCCCAACGACGACGCCATGGCTCAACTCACTCCCGAGCATCTGAATTCTCCTCTGGAACGCATTCTTTATTATCATATTCTCTCTGAGTATCAGACTGAGGAGAGCATGTACAATGCAGTTCGCAGACTAGGGAAACAAACCTACAGCACCCTGCTGCATCCCCGGAAGCTTTTGGCTCGTGAATCTGATGGTACTGTGCTGTTTGGAGAAGGCGAAGACTCGGCACATATCTATGACCATGATATCTATGTTGATGGTCGGCTTTCTATTCAGGGGATTAGTAAAGTTCTCATTCCTCCACCTGACACACCTGCACCCAGCCCCTCAACATAGAAGGTCAGTCACCCTCTCAGGCATGAACTTCTTCTTCACCCAGTTTGCATGTGGATTTTGTTCTGAACTCAGGCCTGAAATTTCTTTGTTGAGATCTACTTGTGCCCAATTATTACTTCACCTCCGTTCCATGCAGATTTTGTTCTGGCCTGAATTTCTTTGTTGAGAACCCCCAATTATTACTTCACCTGGTTTGCATGTGAATTTTGTTTGGAACTCAGGCCTGTAATTTCTTTCTTGAGAACCCCTGATTACTTCACCTCATTTGCATGTGGATTTTGTTCTAAGCTCGTGACCCAATTTGTTTCTTGAGAACCTGGATTGGTTTCAGCTTGCAAAGACATCATCATTACGGTTCATAAAGCAGCCATCGCATGAAGCCATATGGACAAATGTAAGGGAATAAAATGTGCCTTCAGGGGACCCTACATTGCTGATGCTTGACAAGCATGACTCAGTTTTGTGCTTCATGTTCAATTGGGCAAAACAAAAAAATGTGTATTCTGCCACTTGCATATGTGCAAGGTAGAAATGATATCTTGTAAGCCAAAAGGAGTGATAACATATTATTATTGCTTAGTGATTGTGATTGGGCATTGAAGCCTACTTTCAGGCCTCCATGTTCAACAATGTGTACCTTGTTTCAAGAGAACTTTTTTACTTTGTTGGAGATCCATTATGCATATCCACGAGTATGTTTGGAATTTCCACACCCCAAAAGGTTGTTGACCTAGAATAGGGTTAGTGCCCGTGTGCTTGAGCCTGCTTGAAGTCTGAAAGCAAAAATTCCAGGGGAACTCTCAATTCCTTGGGCATTGGTGTGATGTTTTTTTCCATCATGAGAGATTGATGATGATGTTCTTTATATGATGATGAATCTCACTGTTGCCTTTGTGTTGATGTGGAGCAGTGATGTCATTGAACAAGGAGGGAGCCTTGTCAATTATAAGAAATGTGGGGACATATAACATGGATGATCATGGGCTGACCAAGACCTGGAAAGGCAGTGGATTATACCAACAGCATTGAGACCCCTACCTAAAGATGAGTATTCTGTGAAACAATTGAGCAACATGGCACATGGATGAGGACTGACACAAGTGCAATGCCATTTGTCTGCTGTGCTAAGTGTCTTCTTGAAGAATCCTTGTAGAGAAAAATGGCAGCTGGAATGTACATCCCTGACTGCAGTAGTAGCTACCTCCATGAAATTATAGAGGAAAATTGACCCATCGAATTGCACCTTCTACTTTGTCAATTTCATGACCTTGTTTTGTCTCCCCCATCACTGTGGCACTGACCCTGATATAGCATTCGTGTTTGCCAGTCAATTTTCTTATACTTAAGAGACCTCCCATGTAGAATTGCATGTACCCCATGAACATAAAACCAGCTCGATTCTTGTGCATTGCCAAGGACCTTTTTGCACACCAGATGCTCCTGCTATCAAGACAAAAGTCGCCCTCATTTATATTTTTGTGTAAAGCTAAAGTTCTGATGAATTTGAACTTTGTGCAATAAAAGACTTGACAACTTGTGATGTTTGCAACCTATCACTCGCTTGTTCCAATGGTTATGTGGAGGAAATGCATGCCCACTTTGTAGTAGTAGTAGTAGTAATATGGTTTCAATCTTTGCAGATGTTCTAGTGGTGGGTGCAGTAGTCATATCTCATGACTTAGATATAACACTTGTTCGATAGTTGAACTCATTGAACTAAAGCAGTGCACACATTTCTTCTTCCTGCATGCTGGACATGAGTCCTTAAGCAAATATGCAAATCAAAATAAGTTCCTAATCTTTGTTTCTCTCTCGTTGAATTCATTCCCTTTCTTCACTTTCTTTCCTGCTTTTGGTTTCTAGATGGAGTTGGAGTTGTGCTTTCTTTCTTTCTTTCACACCTCTTCCTTCACTCTGCCCTAACATCAATGTGAATCCTACATGCATCTAGTTGATCAACTAGTTGAGGGGCTACAAGGCATAAGACCCAATTGAAGTTTTTCTGACAACCTCCCCAAGAGTGTGACAATAATATGCATATGCTCTCTTAGTAACTAGATTGAGAGCAACCTCGACCAGAGTGCCACAATGATGATATATGCATATGCTTTCCTAGTAAATAGATTGCATAGCAAAGTTTCTTGGCCACCAAGGAGGCAAGGATATTGTGTTTAGATTCATTAGTGTCTATTTTTATATGAGGTTTTTTGAAAGATGATATTTTGGCTTGTGTTGAAACTTGAGATTAGTTACAAGAGTTATAATATCTTGAAGGATTTTGGGTTTCTTTGGCAACTTCAAAATTATAGGGAGTGCCACACTCATACATACATTGTGTATGCTTTTTTTCTTGGTGGGTTCAAAATCCTCTTGTATTTTACAAGCAGAAAAGAAACCCCCCAAAAAAAAAAAAAAGTAAATTATTGCCAAACTATTGCTTATTCTGCGGGTCCTAGGTGCTTCTTTCTCTCTACCTTGATGAGGAGGTTGGTTTCTTTGGCTCTACCTCCTCCTTGGGGTGGGTTGTGGGGCCTCACCTTCTTCACTTTCTTCTTTATACTTTTCATTCATAGTTAGATTGATTATTGTTTCTTGGGTACCCAGTAAACTTAGTCTCTCTTCCTTCCTTCCTATATGTCATATATATTGTATATTATACCTATATTCGACACACTGAAGCTGAAGCTTTCGCCCTCTTTGACAAATTGTTCCTTTCCAACCCCAAACCCAAAAGCCTGTTGTTGTTGTTGTGGTGGTGCATTCAATTATTTCAACAATAATGGATCTTTTGAGTCTTGGACAACAACTGATGCCAAGTCTATATAATAGGTAGGTGTTCTTCATCACATTTGTCTCGTTTGTAAAATCATGTGCACAACAAATTTGATTGTGAGAAAGAAGGGGGCGGGGGACGGGAGGGGAGAGAAGGGACATATTATGCATGGGCCTACTTACCTTACCTTCCAGCATTATACATTACATATGAGCTGTAGGTCCCCCTTATAATAAGAGGAAGGAAGAATGGCAAGACATTGGGATTCAAGTTGCGGGTGCAAATCAGTGTTGGCTGGTTCTTGGGTATTTTGTTAATCACCGCCAATTCGCCAGAATCAAAGAACCGCCAGTTCCAGGTGGTTTGAACAAATCCAACTCAAAGAACCGGAAAAGAACCGTCAGTATACCAAAAGCTTGAAAGAACCGGCAAAGAACCAATGATTCTTTGAACAATGGTTATTTAACTTGTTGCAAAGGAACCGATGTTTCCTTTGAGCGGTTATTTAGCTTGTTCAAACATGTGAGAATCAAATCAGGCTGTAAATCAGAATTGGGTATTTGATTTTTTCTTAAAAGAGAACCATGGGTGGTGAACTTTGAGAACCGCCCTGGTACCCTGATGGGGGTTGCGGTTGCGGGACCCCAAGGTGGGAGTTGAGAGAGCTTCAAATTTTCCTAAAGCCCCAATTTGTGGGCTCTATGCAAAATAAAAATTACTATTATTTTTTTAATATAAAAAAGTCATTGAGATACCTATTAGGTATCATGGGAATTTTTTAAAAGAGCCAATGAGCTTTTCGAAAAATAAAACCCCCACCTCTACAAACATTATGCTTTGTAAGGCACCCTCTAGATACACTAGAAAAAAACATGTAGGTTTTTTATGATATATAACTATGATTCTTAGAAAATCACACAATCAATTTTAATGTAAAATTGTGGTTTTAAATATCCAAAAAGGGATTTTGATGTATAACTAAAATTATCTAAAAATCTAGGAGTTGATCAAATAACCTTTTTATAAATTTGTCCAATCTTCACTAATTTTTTTCATGAAGACCACTAGCTTTTTTGAATGTTTTAAAATAATTGTCTAACATTAGTTTTAAAAGAGAAACTTATTTGGGTTTTGTGTTGTTATGATCAATTTTTTTTTTCCTTTTTTTTAATGTTCCCATATGTTTTGCAATAGTTCATCATTATTTATGTCAATGTTAAATTTAATTTGAATTAAGATAATTATTGTGAACACAAAAAAACATATGTTAATTTGCATTTTCATATCCATGTTGGTGGGTAGGGAAAAGGAATGAGATAATTATAATGATATGAAATAGTTATTAGGAAAGAAGTGAGGTAATTAAGCTTCAAAATGAGGTAGTTGTTTCAGGAATTGTCCATGAATGACTATATGAAGGATTATGCAAAATCAATTGTCCAAGGATGACCATATGAAAAATTATGAAAAAAATCTCATATATTGGTTCCTCCAAAAAAATTCATCATTAGAATTCACACTCCATGTAATTGTATAGATTCAACTCATGATCATTTAATTGCACAACACTAAACATGGAAATGTAAATGTATGATTGTGTACATCCTTTTGATGGCATGTAAAATTGTTGAAATGTGAATGTAAAACAAATACACACAATGTAAACTAATGTAAAACCATGTAAGGGAATTTTAAGAAGTGTAAAGTATGTAGACATGCATGGTACTAATGGCTTTGTTTTCGTTGGGCCTTGACCTTCATAAGGAGCATGGATTGTCAAAAATCAATTTCTCATTCTTTATATTATTCCACTTGGGCTCCCCACTAATGCACACAATTTTGTGAAAATTAAGTTCCATTCAAATGAAAATATTGAATGACATTTCTTGCAACTTGAATTGAATTAAATTTCAATTCCAACTCAATTCAAAATTGGATTCTCTAAATTTAATTCACCAATTGGATTAAAATTCAACTAAATTGAAATGGGATGCAAATTGGTGAAGGTATTGAAATCTACTCATCACTATGCTATGATGTTGGAAAAAAAAACTTTAAAAAGACACAAATCCAAAAAGACACATTTCCATGCCTCTTTGCTTGGGAATGGGCTAGATAGATTCTAGTTTTTGGAATCAATCCCTCATGCATAATGTCATCCAATTTCACACTAATGGGTCTAAGGTTTTTTTACAATTTTTTTTTGACATTTTTAGATTGTTTGCAATATTTTTGAGGTTTTGTCGGGATGTTTTTATAGTTGTTATTGAATAGGTTTTTAAAGTTTAGGTTTAGGGTTTTGAGTTTGTTGTGTTGACAATTGCAAAGGAAGGTTTGGTGTTTAGCAATTTTGGGGAGAGGGGTAAGGTTCAATTTGCTTGTTATTGTATTGGTGTTGGTTGTTGATTTTGTGCTTGAAGGTGGAGCTTTTTTGGGTGGTGGTATTTGATGATCGTATATGTGAGGGTGGAACTTTTTTCTGTGGTGTTTGTTGTTTATATGTGTGAAGGCATTTTGTGTGGACTTTGCTATTTTCTACACCAAGTAATTGTTTGGGTATTCTTTCCTTTGCATGGTTGTATGTTTTGTTGGATGTGTAAATTATATTTGAAAATGAATTGACATGTGTTGTGGTTATTTTTGTTGCAAGTGGGTGTGGTGTGTAGATTTGTAAAAGTTTGAAAATGGTCTTGGGACATAGTTGCACATGTGATGCTTCTCTTATCATGTTTGTATTTACTATGTTAGGTTTTTTTTGTTGTTATCTACGATTTTTGTTTAAATTTTCATTGAACTTTTTGGAGATGATGGCCATTGATGTTGCCCAGCAAGATGCATGATGTGAGAATTCTTTTTGTTTATGTTGACTTTTGTCTTTTATTATTTTTGCATAATTATTTTTGTTAATTTTGTGTGGGATTGAATAGGTTTCATAAACTAGGAGAACATGAGGATTAAATAATCAATTAGCTATGTGACAGTGCCTCACTTGGCCTTTGGGATCATTTCTCCCAACTTGACAACCTTGAGTTTTAAAAGGTAGGGGAAACAAGCAACTCATTGCCATTTGTGAACATTCTTTTTCTTTGTTTTATTATTTTGTTGTTAATTATTTATTTCTAAATTTCCTAAATTCTACAATTATGGGAAAATGGAACATTAATTCCATTTGCATCAAGTGGAATAGTTGCAATCTTGTGTTGGTTGTTTATGGAGTGTTGTTGTAAAATTTTGTGTTGATTGAAATGAACAAATAAGATTTTGTAACTTTTCTTTCAACTTTGTTGTTGATTTTGATGAACAAATTAACCTTTTTGAGCTTGAAGTGGTTGTACAAGTTTTTGATGCAAAGATGTTTGGTTTGGTCAATGTTTTGCAATAAATTGTCAATTGTATCTTTCACCCTTGCAATGATGTTATTTCAAACAAAGTTCCCCACATAACCTAGTGTGGCCATTTCAAGGTGGGCTTTTTAGATCATTATTGCAATAGATAACATAGCTTTGCTAACACATATGTGTCAAGGCTACAAATAAAATATGAGTAAAGGTTGGATATAGAAATGAAGGCTAGAGAATCAATGTCAGGTTGTGTGTTGGTTGGGATGAAGAAACAAGGTTTTGTAGTTCTATTATAAACTTCATGGTTGATTGAAATGAGTAAATTCAATTTATTCAACTAAAGGGTGATTCTAGAAGTTGAAACTTTGTAGCATTTTTGGAGCTTTATGTTGTTTGAGAAAAGAAATTTGGAATTTTGAGTTTGATCATGCTTGCAAAAAATTGTAAAACTTTGTTTTGAAATTAAGATGAACAAACTATATTTTGCAAGTTCATTTAAGTTGTAGGATTGTTGAAATTGTTTTGATTCCAAGTTTGTGTGAAATTGCATTGTATGGACAAGTTATTGCTTGTGTTTTGTATAAATTTGTGAAGATGTGTGGTTTGATCCATGTTTTGCAATATACATTAAAGGCTTGAGGATCAATGTAGGACTTTGTGTTCCTTAAGATGAATAAACAAAGTTTTGTAGTTTTTTTTTTGAACTTTGTGGTTCATTGAGATGAGTCAAATTGAGTTTTTAAGCTTGACAAGAGTGGTTGCAAAAACTTGTGAGACTTTGAGTTGAATGTTGGATATGAGCTAATGGATTTGTGTTTGTTTGAAACAAATCCAAAGTTGTTAAGTTTAATATGCAAGATTTGAATTTTTTATTTTGATGTTGATGTAAAGTTTTTTTCATTGTGTTTTAAAAAATAATAAAATTCTATTGCATACACAAATTATTGATTGGGATTTATTTGAAATAAATACAATTAGTTGGTTTTTACAATGAAGAAATTTGTAAAAATAACAAATTAATTGTATGATTTTTCCACATGGTTGTCTTGTAGACTTTTATTCCTTGTTTTATCATTTTATTGTGATTTTAATTAATTAAAGAAATAGAACTAAATGTGATCTTTTATATTTAATTATGTTATAAACCTTGATGTAGGCTTATTGTGGACCCTAGTCTACAACCTATTAATGACATAAGTTTTGGGACGTATATAACATGTTTCTATTAACTTATTTGTCAAGTCTTCCTTTTTGCATGGATGTCTTCCCATCAAACATGCAACAAATGTATTATTTTCCAATGGGTTTAGAAATTTTTTTTGTCTTTTGATTGGGTTATAACCATTACGTAAGAAGTGTTTAGGTTTGAAGTGGGTTTGGTGAACCTTCTTTTTGTCTTGAGAAGTTTCAAACACATTAATACCATAGTATTTGGGTGGCTTTGGCACTTGTGTGCAAAATATTTAATATATTTTAAAACTTTAACTTTGACAAGTGAATTTTTGAATTTTTAACAAGTAAATAATCAAACTATTAAAGACACATTAGTTGTTGCAAGTTTCTTGTTGTACCTTGTGGTTAAATGGTTCCCAATTAATATGTTTGAATGGGCTATGTCAAGGTTCAAATTTCTTTGCCTTCAAATGTGGGTTTTACAATATTGGCTACATTTTATTTTATTTTGACACAAAGGATTGATCATTTTCCAACAAATTGGAAATATATAAAATAATTTAATTTGTGTCAAAGGCACGCTATACTATAATTTTAAAAAATTGTAATTTTTTAAAAAAATGGTTTTGGCTTAGCTTTTTATGTCTCTTTGGCTTAATTCTTAGAATGTCATCATAGAGTTTGTTTGTTTGTTATTGTTTGTACCAAGATTGTTGTGGAGGTGGAATTTTATGATCCAAATATTTTCCAAAAAGGTTATATACCATATTTTGTTCCAAAACAAACACAATTATGTTAATTTAGTGTTGTCTATAGTGAGGTTGTTGTGCTAGATTTTTTTTGCTTTTTAGTTAGATTCTAACCATTCAAAAAAAGGGTCAATGACCCCATTTTGAATATTCTAAAAATTTGATAGTATGGAATAAATATGCCAGGTCTACATCCATATTGTGAATGCAATGTGGTAGCCAAATGTTTTGGATTGTTATCTATAATCAATAGCTTTCAAAGTTCAATTCTTTGAAAATCCAACAATGAGGGGTCATATTATTATTATTTTCAAGCTTTCCTTTTAAATAATAAATTGATACACATCATTAGTGCCATGTATGGCATCTTCAACACGAAACACACATTAAAAATGATTGATTTTGTTTTTAAAAAAATTGTGACACATACTTGAAACAAGTAACCAAACCATGAAATACTTCATTATTACTTGTATTTTAAAATATATATATTTACACCAATTTTTACAATGTGAAATTTCACAATTAATGTACAATAGTGAAACATTATCTTATCTTTGATCATTCGAATACAAACATTTAATATATAATAATTTGATATGAATTTGTTGTTACTTTTTTTCTACTAATTTACAAGTAGAAAACCAAGGTAATTTGATTATCTATTTCATCTTGTTGTCATCCTTACAAAATTAAATGACTTTAATGTAAACTCCATATGCAAATGATCAAGGATCAATATATTTGTGTTTGGATTACAAGTTGAACTTTGACCATCTATTTCTTCCTCATCTCACCTCAATTTTGCACAATATTTTTTGACATCATTCATATAGATGCCTTCTATCTACTTTAGAATTTGTACTATCAATAAATCATGATATCTTAGTGCAATAATCCAAAAACTTCTAATTTTGAAAGTTGCCCAAAACATTAAAAACTAAACTTTCAATGACGGGGATTTCCCATTTCTAAACCAAATCCCAATTTTTTAAAACCAAAGGGTTTGGCTTGAAGTCTTCTTCATCTTTATGGAATTGGATTTTTAAAATTCTAACAAATTTCCTAACTTTTGAACACATTTGTGAAGGTTGGTCCAACTTTTGTATTGGGATTGTTTTGGTCAAATGTCAATTAAGGGTTAAACAAAGACCATGTTTAACATTAAAAACAATGATAGAACATGAGATCTTGACAAATTGAAATAAGAGATGACGTTGAGTAAGGAGTAAACAACTTTGAAAATACATTACGACTACAAAAAGTTGAATAAATGAAAAGTTACAAAGAGATGAAAGCATTGCAACAAGTTGATAAGGGATTACAATGAACAAATGAAGACAATAAAGACAAATTTGAGGACAATGTAAATGATGTTTGAATTGATGAAAGCATTGTAATGAGCTAAAAAAAGATGAACTACAAACAACAAGACACAAGAAATGAAAAATTGAAAATAGTATAAACAACAAATCAATGCAAATAAAATTTAAAAAAAACGCAACCAACAAAAAACATTGCAAATGAAATTTGGGAAAAAATGCAAACAACAAGAGGATTTGAATACAAATGAAGTTGATGAAGGTGCTATAGCAAGGAAAAGAGGGCATGTTGCAACCAACAAAACATTGCAATTGAATTTGAAGGGAATGCAATCAACAAGAACACAAATAATGATAGAGCATGGAGAAAATCATAAAAGAAAGCTTGAAGAGAAATCTACAAAGCTTAAGGTGCAAAGGAAAGCTACAAAGGTTCTTGAAATTATGAGTCAAAGGTTATGTTAGCCTTGTAAATATCCATTAGCACCAACAAGCATTGTAAATGGCAATAGTTGGCATTTGCCAATTAGTATGTTCCTAACTCAAAGTGTATACGAAGGTAAGGTCAAAATAATGGTCACAAGTTACTTTGTTCATTCTTAGAGAGAATGAGTGTCTATTAATGAACATCTATTGGTAAATTTGGGTAAGCTACTCTTAGGTGTGAATTCACCTTTTACCCACATACATAGGTAGTTTACCAAGGTAAAGTGAGAAGGAGTAGTAGTAAGGTTTTCATGACTTTGGTGAAGAACTATACAGAACTTGAAAGGAACAGAAAGCTAATGATCTAAGAGCATCTCCACCCCACACCAGCAACGCTCCTTTTCATTAAATATTGCATCAGAATAGAGAATACTGGTATTGATGGTCCATTTTGCAGTGATCATTTGAACCCCTTTAAAAGCTTTTTTCTACTATGGATTTGGACGCTGACTATTAGTCGTCCATATGTTAACACATAAATGGTCTTTGAGTGTTTAAAGGGACACTTTTATACCATTTATGGGTGGAGACAGTGATCATTAACCAGTATTCTATTCTAAAATAAAGGAGTTGTTTGCCGGTGTGGGGGTGGAGATGCTCTAAGGGCCATGAATGAACAACCTACCAAGCTAGCTAACAACCAAACCAGTGTTGTGTGGTTATTTGAATTTTTAAAGAACCTTCCATTTCAGTTTTTTAAATAATTCAGAAACAAGGAACTCAACAATTTTGATTTTCTTGAAATTAAAAAAATAATAAAAATTTAAAAACAATAAATTGTTTGTGTTGCTTTACCTATTTTGAAAACCTGAAAAAAAACGTGCGATTTTCATGGAAGAAGTCAAAAACAACATATATTTTTCTGGCTGGTTGTTTGAATTTTTTTTCAAAAGAGATTGAGAACCACGGTTATATACCAGAACCATGTCTTTGATTTTTTGAACAAAGTGGTGATGAATCTTAAGAACCGCCCTGATAACCGCTGGGGGTCTGTGCCTGTTTCTGATACCCACCCAACACTGATAACAACCTGTAATTTGTATATATGATGGTTGTGTTGTCTTTTGCTCTAGTTTTGAGTACATTGGGAGGTTTCTATAGGAGTAGTATTTGCAAGTTGTTGTGTATCTTTTCTTGTACATCATGTGTTTGAGGTGCTTGGGTCACATACCATAATACCATGGCAAGTTCAAAATTTCAGTATCAAATTAAGAATTTTATTTTTGAATATTCCAGACTAAGATAAAATATTTCAGTTTGTTTTAAAATATTCTTTATTTTCCTTCAAAAATTATTTTTCATATATATATATATATATGAAAATTCCAACATTTCAGTATCAAATTAAGAATTTTATTTTTGAATATTCCAGACTAAGATAAAATATTTCAGTTTATTTTAAAATATTCTTTATTTTCCTTCAAGAATTATTTTTCATATATATATATATGAAAATTCCAACATTTTTAAAAATGATATAACTAGTGTTGAACTTGCCATGGTACAACATGGTCCATACCATTAACATCACTTTTCTCATTTTATATAATTTGTTCCCCGGAGTCATGTCGGTGTATTGAAATGTTGGACTCGAATAGAGTTCTTGCCCAATTATTTTGGGCTTAGACAAAACGTCCTTATTATGAACCACACTCTCTTTGTTTTCTCTTGTATGGATGGAACACTTCATAATTGCGAGCAAAAAACTTCAGCAATGGAATGAGCAAAAGCCATGTGGATTTTTAGATTTTACAAACTCCCCACACCACCCTAAGGCATTATTATGTGACCCAGTGGCCATTGGTACACCATCCATCCATCATCCATCCATCCATTGGAAACTCGTTATGACTTAAGTTGTGGATGAACCATGACTAAGTTACCAAGGTTTGCCCCCGTTGGTATCCTCTCTTGTAAACCCCACCTACTTCCACCTCACACTACCTAAGTAACAACTAACAACCCCATGGAAGTGGGTAAGTAAGTAAGGTATCGTGTAGGGAACATAAGTGGTTATTATGTAGGTAGGTAATTAGGGTAAGGCACTTGGTGGCTATTAAGCAAGTAGATATATATGCCAATGGTTGGTAGTTAGTACATAGATAACCACCATGGTTAGCAATGGGACAAGAATACAATGAAAATGTGTGTGTGTGTGTGTATGTATAGGTATTGTTATCAATCCTAAAACACTAAACATGATTATGATTAAATAATAATTAAATAATAATAATAATAATAAATGGGAAAAAAAAAAACCCCCCTTTTTTTAACCGGTGTCTAACTGACAATATAACTAGTGGTGGTTCTCCATCAGGTATTTGAGAACCAACCCTTATGCATAACCGTGAACTATTACCCCAAAAAAAACTAGATAAATGGGTATTTGAAGGGTATTACTTTGACACTGCAGTAAACCACACCCCCTCTTGGCTTGGCAAGTATACATGATTGGAGCATTCTAGCAACCTCAGTGTGTTCAAGGTAGCCAACACTGATACCCGGATCAATCAATCTGCTTACTGCTCAAATACCCTGTTAGTATCACATAACTGCAGTTTGTCAAGTCTTTTTTTGTGGGAAAAAAGTGAAATAACTGCCTAGAAAACTGCTGGGTGGTCTTTGCCAGTTCTTTCATGAGACCCGGCGGTTCTTTGGAGGTCCTGGAAAACCCCCCAGCAAGAGATTGGTTCTTTGATTCTGATTTTTTCAAGTTCAATCTAAGATTCCTTCCCAAGGAGCTAGTAGGTTACACAAAAGAGCAAGTCTTCCAATCTCTCCTCCTGATTGAATTCCATGGATGTCCCCAAGTCCCAACCTTCAAGAACATCATCACAGTTGACAAGCAAGGGTTGGCTGATCATGGGCTCTCTCTAAGTTAATTGTGGTTGATTCTTTGCAAAGGAACTCTTAGGGAGTTGTGTTCTCTCACCGGAGAATATATGGCAGGTCAAAAGCCCTCAACCAAACCCTAATTTCACAGCCTTTTGCAAATCCTAGTAAGTTTGTTATCCTGCAATGCTGATAGATAGATCATTAGGGTTTTAGGGATTGAAATCATAATAATAGATCTGGAGGCTGCAAGCTGCAACCTTCCTCAATACAACTTTCTCTATTTATCATTCTCTTCAGATTTCAGGCTAGATTGAACCAAACCCGAATTTCAGTCTTTTGCAAATCCTAGTGTTTTGCTATCTAGCAATGCTGATAGACATATGGTGACTGAAATAAGAATACATATTTGGATGCTGCAACCTTTAAGCCTCCTGAATACAACTTCTTCTCAATTTATCATCCTCTAGAGATTTCAGACCAGACTGATCATGTGGTTATTGATGCGGTCCGAGGTTAAGTTAAATTTGAGCAACCTACAGGTATATAGAGGTTGATCATTGTTGGTAGAAGCATTTGAGTGCCCAAACCCCTTCACTTGAACTATCCTCTTCCACTTGCCTCCATGCAAGAAACCCAGGATTGATGAGAATTATTCACCATGCAGCATTTGAGAATCAGTTTTGATACCAAGTCAGTGACTGATTTGAATTGAACATTCCTGGCTTTTGGCACTAGATCTCAGCGGTTGTAGTCAATTGCAGCACCATTGATTATATATATGTTGATCGTATATTATATAGATATTCGCAAAGTAAGGAAAACATAGCACGAGTTTGGTCATTGGGCTTAATCACGAACTGAAACTCAGATTAACAACACGTTTGGCTAGATCTAAGTTTCATCTTTGCCTTTTTTTTCTCCAACCAACTGCCTTCAATCGCTCACTAATGTTGCTCTGTGTATTATTGCAACTATTAATATTCTTGAACCTCATGCATTTAGTCCTGAGTTCCAACATTTTATGCCCATATTTAATAAATTTTCACTTTTTTGCGGATAATAAGTTATTATCTGTAAAGTCCAGTGGACTGGGACCAGATGGTCTAGTTTGGGTCTGATCAGGGATGAAATGCACAACAACAAGGGGCAAAAAATCTTCAATGGAAAATAACTGGGACCCAAGCTAGTTTTTGGTGCAAAAACGAATTTGGTCTTTAGTCTTCCTATTTCGTTCATGCCCATTTCCAGAGAGCATCTTCAAGTTTTCTTGGTTGCAACAAACAACAAGAATGCAAAGGAGATGTCTTGTTTCCCTCTGGATTCACCCCAAGAACACTTCCTTTCAACTTGTTCTGCTTTCTTCTACATTTTCAAGCTTCTCTACTTCCTCTTTTCTTTCAAGTTTTAAATTGGTTTTTTGTACACCTCTTTCAACATTTTTAGGAATTTGCATTCTGGGCACAAGGAGACATTGCAACTGGGTCCTAGGAGAGCATTGGGTTTTCTGGGCCCAAAGCTTTTCTTTAGCTTCTAAATTTTTCTCGTGAAGGTTTTCTATAAAAAATTTCAAGTTTCGGCACATCATTGGTTTTTTTTCAATTGCAAGGACTTGCTAGGTGTGAACACTTTCTGAGTTGTATTATTTGGGATTCAAGGCTTGGCACATTTTGCCATTGTCACGAGACTTCCACCTTAGAAGACCTGGTTCAACCAACCACATTCATGAACCATTGAGCTCCAACCACCAATTGCTACAACAATGTAAAACAACCATTGGTTTCATTCCCACTAATAGAGGAGTTCAATAACAACTCTTGTTGTCAATTGGAGCATCACAACCCTTAAACTACCAGCTGGTCTCAAATCATCAATGCTCCAATTTTCAACTTCAAGAAGGTTCTTTAAAAATGTCAAGTGAGGTTTATGGTTAGGAAACCTAGAACCTTGTAATTTCCAATTTTCAAACTAGCATGGGTTTAATGAAGAATTCAAGTGAGGAAGAGATATTTTTTGATTGTTGTGATGAAGAGCTTACCTTCTAATAATGATTTTTGTTGTCAATGTGGTTTATTGCCACATGTTGTGTTAAGGTGGCCCAACTTGATCAATCATTGGCAACCACATTGTTGGCCTACTCCTTCAACCATCTTTTTCCAATTCCTAATGGAGAAGTTGTAAGCCAACCCACCCAAGTTTCCTTGAGCTTTAATTTTAAATTGGTAATCCAATTTGAATGTTGTTTGTTGCATCCTCTCTCAGATTCTTTAGTGATAAACCACATCCTTCCATGACTTCCAACGACCACCTCAATTTTATGGCATATTCGTTGAATGAACAAATCATGGTTAAGGTTGTGGGTAACAATGTTTCATGGAATGCCCTGAAATGGTTAGAATTAACCATAGATGTTATATCAATGCCATTAAAAAAAATGGGATTAAAAGACAATCCCTTCAAACCCATTTTGAATTTGAATTTCATTGCTTGAATGAATGTTTGGTGGCAATGAAGATTTTTTTTCATTGTGATTCAAATCCAAAATCGTTTGAGGTTCCAAAATCGGGCCTACAAACCCCTAGGTAGAATGAAAATGCTACCCATATTTGTCATGCAATGCTTGACATCGATTAAAAAACAATTTTTTTCCTCAAAACATCCATGGTTTGATTCAATTCCAGTTTGGTTTTCACAATTATGTTGCAAATCTTGGTGGAATTACATTTTAGGCTTGTGTTTTGGTTTCATTAGGTTCAAAGGTCAATATATTCTAGTTCTCCTAAGCTTTACTATCAATATGTTCTAGTTCTTCCAAACTTTGCCATGAGTAGTTTTGGTTTTCTTAAATTTATGTCCTAATGTTAATAACTTTTGGTTTTTTTAAGTTAAATTTTTAAATCACCCAATGCCACTATGCTCATCAATTTGAGTTTTGTCTTTTGTTATTCAGGTTTTACTTTGTTCTATTTAAGTTCTAAATCATTCATTTAACCTTCATTTTCATTCAATTTAGCTTCGATTCTGTGGGTTAGGTTTTAATGTCCTTTCCTATTAAGTTTTCCCAACCCAATTGATTTGCAAATTTGTTGGTGGACACCCAATATATTGTGACTTGATTTCTTTATGTTTTGTTGTAAATAGTGTTTGATCCTCCCAAGCTTTGCTATTAGTAGGTTATGGTTTTCCCAAAGCTTATGTTCTAATGTCAAAATAACTTTTAGTTTTCCTAAGCTACAATTCTGAATCACCAATTACATTGTGTGCATTAATTGTAGCTTTATCTTCTACTACATAATATTTTGGCAGATTCAACACACAAATGTCAAATAATTAATTTAATTAAGGTTTCTTGGTTTGATGTTTGGGTTTTTAATTCTGAAAATTTCGATGGAAAACCATAAAGTTATTGTAAGGTACATTTATTTTAAACAACTTGAAGTATTTTAGTGGTCAAATGGACCTCAATATAGTATCCTCCTTTTAAGACAAATAGGGATCAACCTCTTGAGCTTATACAATTTTTTTGAAAAATTATTAAAAAATTATTTTAAAAAAATTTATGCAAAAGCCGCCAAGGTATTACAATATTTAAGTTTTTCATTATTATTATTATTTTTAAAGCTTTGAATCACCCAATTAGCCTCTTCACCCAATAAAAAATTTCATGACCCAATTGGGTTCTAAATCAATGGTTTAAGGTTTGGTTTCACTTGAACCATGGTTTTAGGTTTTTTTCCCATTCCTTTATAGATTTATCTTCACCCAAATATGTTAGAATCAATGGTTTATGCTCTAAATTTTTACCCAACCAAGGTATTGATCACCCAATTAGACTTTGTTTTGTCTTCACCAAAGTAAGCTTTAAACTACTTGTTTGGGCTTTTTTCTGTCCTAACTAAATTTTACATTTGTTTCAATTTGGTTTTGATTTCTCTTATAATTAACTTTTATATCAATCTCAACTAGGCTTAGTCTATCATATTAAGTTTTGCCTTCACCAAAATAGGCTTTAAGTGATCGAATTTCATTTATTCTAAAAGTCCTAAGGTTTGCCTTGATCTAATTAAAGTCAAAATCAACCATTAGGCTTTCACTTGTCCTATTAAAATTTTCTTTCACTTAATGAAGGTCATAATCACCCATTTAGGAATTGGTATGTCACCTTGAGTTATAATTTTTTCATATTTAAATTCTAAATTAGCTAATTAGGCTCTAAGGTGTTCAATTGAAATTAATTAACAATAATTTAATTAAGGTCAAATTCACCCATCTAGTTTTTGATATGTCCAATTAAAGTCTAATTTCACCCAAGTAAGGTCTATAAACCTGAATTTGGTTCTAATCTATCCAATTAAGGTATGATTTCAGACACATAAGGTTTGATTTCACCCAATTAGGCTTTGGAAACTTCAATTTGGCTATGATATTCAAATTAAGGTTTGTTTTCACCCAATTATATTCAGAAACTTCAATTAGGCTTCCATATATGCAATTAAGGTATAATTTCATTTAATTAAGGTTTGATTTGCTTCAATTATGTTTTAAAAACTTCAATTAGGCTTTGCTCCTTTTAACTTTAGTATGATTTCACCCAATTAAAATTTGATTTGCTTAAATTGGGCTTATTGTGGAAAAGTTATTGAATACAAACAACTCTTCCATTAAAAAATAATTTAATTCAAAATTAAAAGTTATAGAGGAATTTGAACACATTTTTCGTATTTTTAAAAAAACCATTAGTGAGTAGGATTTGATAAAGGTGATTTGGAAATTTTCACACTTGGGGCCCAATGGCACTGGTTACATTATATATAATAATAATAATAATAATAGGTGTTTTTTTTGTTTTGTTTATGATGACACTGTAACCCTCTCAAACTATTAAAACTTTCATTTCATTTTTGGCATTATTAAAAAGTTTTCAATGAAACAATGTGCACTTTTTGTCATTCCATAAGTTTTGGACCAATGAAGAAAAAACTATTGAATTTTAAATGATTCTCATTAAAAACTAGTTAGAATTATTTTTAATGATTTTTTCATAAAAACTTTGAAATGAAGCCCATATCAACTAAATTGTATTAAGATCGGCGACTTTACAAAAGGATTAATATATTTCACCAATGGCACAAGGGCCCATTAGTATCAATGGTGTTTATATTATACATTTTCAAAAATACATATCAATCGAATAAGGTTAAAATATAAAATTTCAAAAATTACTAATGGGCCTTTGCATTGTTGGACCAAGTATGTTACACCTCTTGTAAGGTTGCCCATCCCAATACTATTATTGTCAAAATGGGCTTAACTTCAAGGTTATTTGTGTCTGATTATATATATTTACAAAGAAAATATTCACTTTAAATTCAATAACTTTGACTTCATTGGTTGGAAAATTGCAAAAGGAAAAAATATGCACACCATTTTGTCAATGGCATTTTGCCATACCAAAAGCAAAGCAAATGGCTCCATGGTTTAGGAGGGTTAAGGTGTAATTACATTGAAACATAAAAATGAATAAACACCTATTTTAATATATAAATATTAGTTGAATAAAATATATTTTTGGCTTGCATCAAACTTTGAGACATTATATTCATTTAAATTTTTCTAGTTTTAGTGTTTGATCAAAATGGAACACATTTTTTGAAGGTTTGAAAGATGTAATGAAAGGAATACAACCATCTATTCCCTTGGATGGTTAAATTATAGTTTTTGCCAAACAAGAAACATGCATATCTCTAATGTTTTAAAGCATTAGCCATTCCACTTCATTCAAAACAAACAAAGTTAGAAAACAAATGACAAATTCATATGATCTACTTCAGAGAAAGTAAGTCATCCTTGACAACTCATGTTAGAGATGGAATGAATTGATTTGAGACAAAAAGTCACTACATCTATTTCTAAAATTTCAAAGTAGGTTTGAAAATTAATTCAAAATGAACACATAAACACTACATGAAAAAAATCAGATTGTGAAATGATACACCCACAAAACAAATGCTAGTCAAATTTAGCATACTATTGTAATTCTTCTAGCCAATTTGGAACTTCAATGAGGAGGTCATTAACAAGCTAAAAAATGTTAATATTATATTCAAGGATGAATGAAAATGTAGTAAGGAACTTCAATGACATTTATAAATCATTTGTAACTTTTTGATTTGTGGTGCTTGCAACAACAACAATTTGTATTTGTTCATTCATTAACATATTAATTGAATTGAACCTACTAATAACTAATATTTTAAAAATACATATGTTATATTTTTTCTATTTTTTCTAATATCAATGATTAATGCATACCCTACTTTAATTTTAATTATTTAAAAAATAAACAAAACACTGGGTTAAAACTAATTAAATTCTAATTTTTATGCAAGAACAAATATTTGGCACCTTATTTTTTACTTGCATACTTTTTGAATTCAATGAAGAGTGTCCCATGTATACCATGTGTGTATAGGCAAGTAATTTAATATGGGATAAAACAAAACATTCACACAAATATGGCACATTGCCCATTGTTAGATAGTGAACACAATTAATTGAGTAACTGAAAATCTAAACATAAACATTATGAAATTTCAAACGTCCTATCAAAAAGATTAACAAAAATAGAATGAAATCAATCTATTATTTTAAAAATATTATCAAAACATTCTTATAATGACAAATGGTAATAAATTCTAAAGGAATCCAACAATATATGGTAATAATCTTGTTCAAGGTAATTAATTTAGTGAACATAAACAAAATACCTAAAGTAAATATATTTTATAATTAATCACCATCATAAGCACATGCATCACAAAATATTGATATATGCATATATGTTAATGATTTTCACAAGTATTTAATTTTTCCCCATTTCAAAAAAAATATTTTCATTTACACAAGGGCAAACTTGAAACATATACTAGTTAGAAGTAAAGATAAGACCTTACATTCTACACATTTACCAACCAAGCAGGTTAATTAAAAGCATAACAAAACAATTTATAAACTAGGAAACGAGTATATGTATCCTAATATGAAAAAGAATGGAAAAAAAACTCACCTTTGGTGTTTGAAAGTTTGGTGTTGAAGTTCTAGTTTGCATAGGGTAAAAAAGGAGGGGAAATACCAAACAAACCAAGGAAACAAAAACAACACCAATGCAAGAAGAATATTAACATCAACACAAAAATAACAAGAGATGGGCTAATAGGTACCTGAGGAGTTGTAGTACCAACAAGAGATGGATGGAGCTTACAACTCCAACTTGCACATGGTAATAATGCGGAGAAGTACCATATTAACCAATAGAACAAGAATAACACCAATGTGAAAAGAGCGGTAGCAACGTGAAAATAACAACAATAAAAGTTGGGCTAGTAGGTACTTGAGGAGCTATGAAGGGATTGGTAGCATTAACATGAAAAGAATGGCAACACGAGAAGAACAACAAAGGCAATGCAAAAAAAACAACACAAGTAGAGCAACATAATAGTGTGAGAAAAATAGTGTAGCAATGTAAGAATAACAACGTAACAACGAAAAAAGAATGGCATACCAACTACCAACATATTGAGAGTTGAACACCAATGCAAGAAGAGCCTTGACACTAGTGTGCAAAAAGTAGCAACAACATGTGAGAAGAACATCAACATAATGCAATGAAGAGTGACAACAAAACAATGCAAGGAAAAGTAGGAGCACACAAAGAAAACAACACCAATGTGAGGGATGCTATGAGGAAAAGCAATAACATGCGAAGAGAAGAACACCAATGCAAAGGATGCAACATTGAGCACCATTGTGAACAACAATGCCAACATGAGCAATAACACCAATGGGATGACAACACTAATGCGAGTAGTAGTGCCAATGCAAGAAAAAATACAACGAGAAAAGACCAATCAAAAGAATAAAACAAAACATAGCCAACAAAAGAAGAACATAACTACAAGACAAAAAACATCATTGTGAAGAAAAATGAAGTTTAGGCTTCGTTTTATACAACTTCCATTATCCCGAACTTTAAACAACACCTCTGCCTCCCTAGGTAGTGGATGTTGTTTAAGAACCTTAAATTGGAAGATTGAGAACCGAATGAAGGTTCTCTTTGTTTGGTTATTAAAAAAATTAAAAAACAAAAATTAGTTCTCATGATCGATTTTCATTCATGTGAGAATTAGAAGTCATTTTTCAATTCGGTTCTCACATGTAATTATGTCAACCTATTTTCATTGTGAGAACCAGGTCAAAAACCGGTTGATGACTCAAGAATCGCCCAACACTGGTTATTACACCATAGTCCCGAAAAGAACTCCTAAAATGGGATGTCAACCTAACAAATGTCTCATATTTGAATCTCCCTAGTAAATATTTGGATTGATGGGACATTTTGGTTCAAGCAAACCCAATTAGAGTTGAAATCAATGGCAAAAACACACATGAACAATGTCAAAGATGACAAAAGACAATGAAAAAATGATAAGAAAATGGGAACATTAATGAAGAATGATGAAATGGTGGTGGGGAACAATGGAGGTGTTGAAAAAACACGTTGAAAATATCAAAGGTGCCAAGTTGGGTAATAGAGGAAAAAAGAAGTTGGCTACAAGGGCCACTAATGGACATTTAGGACATTGAAGGCATTAAAAAAGTTAATGATTTCAATAAGTGAAGATGGAATTTCATGTTCTAGAATTAGTGAAAGTGGAAATGATTCCATGCACAAGGTATAGGATAATAGATTATCAATTTCATATATATATATATATATATATAATCCAAAATCATTTAACTTTAAATATGTTAATATCTTGACCTTGTTGATTTTCAATAGCAAAGCAAAAAACAATGGAAAGTTCATATATTTAATACTTAAAAAACTATTTAAATAGGCTTGAACTTAAAGCTTTATTAAATTGATAAGGGGAGGCAAATGATTGGATACTTTTTATTTATTTTAAAAGGTCAATTCTAATTCTTTCTCATGAAAATCTTTCTTTTGATTAGTTGCACATGATTTTGTTTCGACAATAATAGAATGTGTTGTGAATATTACTCAAGCAATTTGAAGTGCAAGTATAATTTACAAAACTATTAGAAAAATCATGTGAATATCATGCCACATATATACCTCTCTTGTATTTTACACTTTGATTCGAAATCATATACACTCAAGCATATGATTGTGTGGGGGGTTCTATAATAGGAATTTGCTCCTATGTCCTACTTTTATTGATTTCATTGGATGTGGGTAGGTACATAGATCAATTGGTTCCAATTGTAAGGTTTTTAGCATAGTGGAATTGGTGATTTTTAATAATTTTATTGGGGAATTTTGGCAAATTTTTTTACCTGAAAAAAATAAAAAATAAAAAATAATAATAATTTTGACCTATACATTAAAGGATTTTTCATGGAATAGAATGGCATGGATTTTGAAAAAAACAATTCCAAATTGCCAAATTTGTATGATAAGTTCCAATAGGTAGCTGAGAATGTAGGAAAAAATAAAATAAAAAAATAAATTATATATACATTTTTTATTTTATATTATTATTATTATTATTATTATTATTATTTCATCTCTAGTATGTAGCGAAACTGCACTGGTAAAGGTTCTTCTTCTACCATTTAACATTTTCTTTTCTGGCGAATTTTGGCATTGTGGCGAAAAGAAAAGAAAAATTCATTACAAAGGGATTTTTTTGAAAAAAACACAAAAGTCGCCACATTTTGAGAGTGGGGGGAAAAAAAAAGAGAAAAATCTAGAAGTCGCCTATTTTAGATATTGAGTTCAAATATGTAGGTCGCCAGAACTAGGCACGATTTCAAAAAGTTTCCACCGTCCTATTTGACCTGTAGCCAAATTTGGCTCAATTTTCCTCTTTTGGACGATCGCCAGTACACCTACTTGACAAAAATTTGAAAAAACCCTGGCTACCATTTAGGTCTGACTTTTAGCCAAATTTGGCTCATTCCTCTTGTGGATGATCGCCACTCCACCCAGTTGACAAAACTTGGAAAAATAAAAAAGCCCATTTGGGTTTGAACTTTAGCCAAATTTGGCTCAATTCTCTTGTGGATGATCGCCATTCTAAATACCTGACAAATTGTTAAATTTAAAAAAAAAAAAAAAAAAAAACTTAATACAAATCAAATTGTCCTTAAAGCAAAAATTATCTCTACACCTA
>Ga0116229_10002941_pt1 | contig 27903 bp, 26 predicted proteins | sample S1TSphgellanicum_3_FD_87313 | JGI IMG/M metagenome (GOLD analysis project Ga0116229, IMG submission 87313) | Host-associated microbial communities from peat moss isolated from Minnesota, USA - S1T2_Fc - Sphagnum magellanicum MG | ecosystem: Host-associated > Plants > Peat moss > Unclassified...
CGTCGTGCGAAGCACGCATGCGCGTGACGTGCGAAGCACGCATGCGCGTGACGTGCGAAGCACGCATGCACGTGACGTGCGAAGCACGCATGCGCGTGACGGGGCCACAGGCCCCAATGGGCATCGAGGGGGCAAAGCCCCCCGCCTTCCTAGAACGCAAACACACCGCGCCTAGACATCACCCGCGAGCGCCACAAGCTGCGTCATCGTGGTCCAGTTGCGCGCCGTTGCCGTGTCGCCGGCGGCGCGGCTGAACGCTTTTTGCAATACGCCGTCGTGAATGCCGGTGGCGCACCAGAGGAACGCCGCGCCGTCAACAAGCGCGAAACGATCGGGTTCCCAGTCCCGTTCGGCCAGCTGCGCGACACGCGGTGGCGCCGCGCCGCCGGCGAAAAGGGCCACCAGCAACCGCGCCGGATCGGTGACAAGCCCAGGAAACGGGTGCAGCGCCAGAATGTCACGCAGTGTCCCGGCAGTCACCACGACGACCCGGGTTTTTATGGCATGCCGGACGAGCGCGGCTTCGATCGCAGCGGCGGCTTTGGGCGCGTCACCCGGCGGCGCGTCGAAGATGACATTGCCGCTGTTCAGCAGCGTGCGCACGCCGGTGTAGCCGAGCGCCTCGACGATGGCGCGCACATCGGACATCGCGATGCGGTTGGCGCGCCCGACATTGACGGCGCGCAGCAACCCGATATGCGGGATTGCGGTGGTCTTCGGCATCAAGGAAGAAAGCACTTCTTTTTTGAAAAAAAGAAGCAAAAAACTTTTGCTCTGGCGCTGTTGCCACCTGACGCCTCATTGCTTGCACCGGCGCGGAACCAAAGGAGCAAAAGTTTTTTGCTTCTTTTTTTCAAAAAAGAAGACCTTTCTTCTTCGCCTTCGACCGCTAACCCTCCAGCACAGCCATCATTTCGGTCCATTCGCGCTTCGACAGCAAGCTGTTCTCCTGCGCCACCGTCTCGCCGGCGAGCATGCGGCGCAGCACGGCCAGCATCGGCGCCGAGAAAGTCGCCGCACCCAGCCGGTAATCGACGAACGCGGCATGTGCCGCCGGCACCCACGCGCGCACCACGTCAAGGATCGCGTCGGCATAAACGCGGATTTCATATTGCGCGTGCGGGTCCGCCCGCAGCGCGCAGAAATGAAACAGGTTATGCAGGTCGATCTTCCAATACCATTGCGTATACGCATTTAATGTCAGGTTCATGCGCGCCAGCTCGCGCGCCAGGCCCTGGCGCTGCGGATCCGCCGCATCCTCGTTCAGCATGTAGGCGTAATGGTCGTAGCAGCGCGCGGCATCGTCGCGCAGCAGAGCGAGCACCTCCGCCGCCTCGTCACCTTGCAGCACGGCGCCGCGGCCCTGACGGTTGCTGTCGCTTTGCGCCGCGAGCTGGGCCGGCGCCGGGATGTAGAATTCGCGGTCCAGCACCGAATAGCGCGCCGAATATTCGTTCACGTTGGCGGTGCGGTGGCGGATCCATTGCCGTGCGACAAAAATCGGCAGCTTCACATGCAGCTTCAGTTCGCACATTTCGAACGGTGTGCTGTGGCGGTGGCGCATCAGGTAGCGGATCAGCCCGGCATCCTCGGACACACGCTTGGTGCCGCGGCCATACGACACGCGCGCCGCCTGCACGATCGCGGCGTCGTCGCCCATATAGTCGATCACGCGGATAAAACCGTGATCGAGCAACGGCATGGCGGTGAACAGCAGCGCCTCCAGCGCCGGCACGGTCGGACGCCTGGTGGCTGCTTCGGCGTCGCGCTGGGCGGTGATTTCGGCAAGCTGATCGTGAGTGAGCGGCATGAACGCCCCCTAGCATCCGGCCGGGGTGGCGCCTATATCCGCAATGCAGGCTTCGGCCGGCTATGGTGATAAACGGTACGTGGAATAAGCGTTGTGGACCCGGGGGCAGTGCCCGGCGCCTCCACCAGGTGAAACTGGCCCCGATCCTTATGGGGAATGCGGGGGCGACACAGGCTCGACACGCGTGGTAAAGACTTACCTTTTGCCCGGCATGATACCGCCGTCATCGGGTCAATTCACAAGTGCCAACGATAACTTCGAGGCGCTCGCTATCGCTGCGTAAGCAGTGACAAGCGCGGTTAGGGGGGCCCCGGGCAACAGAATGCCCCCCACTTATATCGAGCCCGGCGGCGCTTAAGTGGGCATGCGTAAGCATCGAGCACGCCGGCGGAATTGCGCATGATTGATACGCGTTACGCGCGGGCTGCCAGCGGGTGTTGCCATCGCGGCAGGGGGCGCTAAGGATGGCGCGGCAAGGACAAACGCATGGAAGATGAGTCCGGCCCGGCGGCCGACAGCCAATTGCCATACGACACATGGATGGAGGAGAGCCTCCGCCACGTCGTGGTGCGCGCGCTGTTGCATGCGGCCGAACATGGTTTGCCCGGCGCCCACCATTTCTACGTGACCTTCCGCACGGATTTTCCCGGCGTGAGCCTGCCGGCACGGCTGCTGCAGAAATATCCGCAGGAAATGACCATCGTGCTGCAACACCAGTTCCGCGACCTGCTGGTGGAAAAGGACGGCAGCCGCTTCGGCGTGACCTTGTCGTTCGGCGGCGTCTCCTCGGCACTCAGCGTGCCGTTGGCCGCGGTCTCTGCGTTCGTCGACCCCTCGATCCAGTACGGCCTGCGCTTCAAGGTGCAGGCGCCGGAGATCGTGCCCGCGCCGAAACCGGAGGCGCCCGCGCAGCCCGCCGCTACGCCGGAACCCGCGCAGCAGGTGGTCAGCCTGGACGCATTTCGCAAACGGCGCGAGTGAGGAAGAAAGGCCTTCTTTTTTGAAAAAAAGAAGCAAAAAGTGTTTGTCTGTTTGGTTCCGCGCCAGGTCAAGGAACCTGCGCCAGGTGACGAGGGCGTCAGAGCAAAAGTTTTTTGCTTCTTTTTTTCAAAAAAGAAGACTTTCTTTCTTCTTGCTGGGTTCCCATCATGGCTAGGCTCCTGCTGGTCCCCATCGTCCTGCTGATCTTCCTCGCGGCGCTGCTGCCGCTGGTTGCGGCAGCGCTCGCCGGCGGCCATGGCGTGGCGGCCAGCCTTGCCGACGCGCATGTGCAACGGGCCATGCGCATTGCCATGACGGGTGGCGTGCTCGTGGCGATTTTAGCCGTGCTGGTGGGCTTCGCGCCGGCGCTGGCACTGTGGCAGGCGGCGGGCTGGGCGCGCTGGCCGGCGCTTGCGATCTGCGTGGCGGTGCTGCTGGTGCCCGCACCTGGATTTGCCGATCTGCGTTTCCTGTCACCGCTGCGGCCCGCCGGCGTATTGGCGTTCTGCTGCGCGGTCGCGCGCGGCGCCGCGATGACGGTGCTCATTCTGTCGGCCGGGCTGGCCCGCGTGCCGTTCGGATTGCAGGCGGCCGCGCGGTCCGCCGGTGCGCGGCCGTTGCGGGCCTGGCTGGACGCGGTCGTCGCGCCGCTGACCTGGCCGCTGGCAGGTGCGGCTCTGGTCGCCTTCATGGTCGGCATAGCCGAGGGTCCGGCGGCCTCGCTGCTGGCGCCGCATTTCGATCTGGCCGATGCCTGGGTGGCGCCGGCGGCGCTGCTCGTCGCGGCAGCCAGCGTGGCGGCCATGAGCGTGCTGCTCCAGCCCGACACGGTCTGAGCCGCGCGTGCCGGCAAGCGGGCCCGCTCGCCCCACCCTGCATTTCACCGGCCCGCTGGACCTGCCGGCGACCGCCGCGCTCTGGACCCAAACGCTGAACGCCGCCCGCGGCGCCGGCGGCAAGATCACGCTCGACCTGCAAAATGTGCCGCATTGCGATACCGCGGGCGCCACGTTGCTGGCGGTCGCCGAAGCACGCGGCGCCGAACTGCGCGGCGCCAATGCCGAAATCACCGCTTTGCTCGCCCGCGTCCGCACCGCCCGCGGCACGAAAGCCGCGCCCGCCATCCCGCGCGCCTCCAACCCGCTCACCGACGGCGCCCGTGCGGCCGTCGATGGCCTCGCCTTCCTCGGTGAAACATTGGTCGCCGCGCTGCGCGTGCCTGGCCGGCCGCGCATGTTCGTGCTGCGCGACCTGCTGGCCATTACCGACGAAGCCGGCGTGCGCGCCGTGCCGCTGGTCATGCTGCTCGGCTTCCTGATGGGCCTGATCCTGGCGTTCCAGTCCAGCATTCCGCTGCGCCAGTTCGGCGCCGAAATCTACGTGGTCAACCTCGTCACCATCAGCCTGCTGCGCGAGCTGGGCCCCCTGCTCGCCGCCATCATCCTGGCCGGCCGCACCGGCTCGGCCTTCGCCGCCGAGCTCGGCACCATGGTGGTCAATGACGAGATCGCCGCGATCTCCACCATGGGCATCGATCCGGTGACCATGCTGGTGCTGCCGCGCCTGGCCGCGACGCTGCTGATCATGCCGGGCCTGGCCATGCTGCTCGAACTGTCCGGCATGTGCGGCATGACGCTGGTCATGGGCACGCTCGGATTTCCGGCCTCCGCGGTGGTGCACCAGGCCGTGCAGGCCGCGCGGCTGACCGATATCGTCGGCGGCCTGGTCAAGGCATCGGTGTTCGGCGCGGCGGTCTCGGTCATCGGCTGCCGCACCGGCCTCGGCGCCGGCCTCGGCCCGCGCGCGGTGGGCGAAGCGGCCACCGCCGCCGTCGTCGGCGGCATTTTCGCCACCATCGTGCTCGATGGCGTATTCACCATTCTGTTCTACCGGTTGCATCTTTGACCGACGCGCCGATCGTCGACGCGCAGGACGTCGCGCAGAGCTTTGGCGCCCGTACCGTGTTCGAGCATGTGAATTTCCAGGTCCTGCCGCGCGAGATATTCGTCATTCTCGGCGGCTCGGGCTGCGGCAAATCCACGCTGATGCGGCAGATGATCGGCCTGCTGGCGCCCACCGCCGGCCGCATGATGGTGCTCGGCCACGACATGCGCGCGCCCGACGCGGCCGTATTGAAGCGCCTCGGCGTCATGTTCCAGGGCGGCGCGCTGTTCGGCAGCAAGACGCTGCTCGAGAACGTCATGCTGCCGCTGGAAATGCACACCGACCTGCCGCGCGACGCGCGCGAGGACCTGGCCGCGGTCAAACTCGGCCTGGTTGGGCTGGCGGACGCGGCGAACTTGCAGCCGGCGGAAATTTCAGGCGGCATGGCGAAACGGTGCGGCATCGCGCGGGCCCTGGCACTGGACCCGCCGCTGCTGTTCCTGGACGAGCCGGCGGCGGGGCTTGATCCGGTGACGTCGGCGGGCCTCGATCAATTGATCCTGGATCTGCGGGCACAACTGGGCATCAGCTTTGTCGTCGTCTCGCACGAGCTGAATTCCATCCTGACGATCGGGGACCGCTGCATCATGCTGGACCGGGGCGCGAAAGGCATCATTGCGACCGGTGATCCGCGTGCGTTGCGCGATGGCAGTGCCGATCCGCGGGTGCAGGATTTTTTCAAACGGCGCGCGGCGTGAAAAACAAGAAAGGCCTTCTTTTTTGAAAAAAAGAAGCAAAAAACTTTTGCTCGTTGGCGTACGCGGCCCAAGTCGAGTTGGGCCACGTATGCCAACTCGCAAAAGTTTTTTGGTTCTTTTTTTCAAAAAAGAACATTCTTCCTTTTGACCCAACGCACCCTCTTCATTCGCGTCGGCGCCCTGCTCGCATTCTCCGTGCTGCTGCTGATCGGCGTCATCATTCTGCTGACCGGCGACCGCTGGCACCCCGGCCATTCGTACGAGACCTATTTCAGCGAGAGCGTGCAGGGCCTCGATGTCGGCGCACCGGTGAAATATCGTGGCGTCACGCTCGGCCATGTCTATTATATCGGTCTCGTCTCGGCCGAGTATGGCGCAAGTGTCGATGAAGAGCTGACGGACCCGACCTACCGCCTGGTGGTCGTGCGATTCAAGGCGGACCCGCGCAAGGTAGGCCGTCTGCCGGACCGCGAAACCGCGGTGCAGACCGGCCTGCGCGCCAAACTCGCCAATCAGGGCCTCACCGGCCAGATGTTCCTCGAACTGGATTTCGTGTCGCCGAAGCTATACCCGGCGCAAACGGTTCCTTGGACGCCGGAGGCGGACTATATCCCGTCCATCCCGAGCACCTTCGCCCAGGTGCAGGACCTGGTCACCGACATTCTGCATCGCCTCGCCGCCGTGGATTTCGGCGGTGTGGTCACAAACCTCGATGGCCTGATCAGCGATCTGCGCCACGACGTGGCGCCCGGCGGCGATGTGCACGCGGCGCTGGCGCAAGCGACCGGAACGATCGCCGATGTGCAGGCGCGCATCGACGCCGCCGACCTGCCGGGCCTCGCCGCGCAATTGCGGCAAACCGGCGCCGCCATCACGCAACTCGCGCAGGGGCCGCCCACCCGCGAAGCCGTGGCCGATGCGCGCGCGGCGCTGCGGCGATTGCCGAAATTGATCGACAGCCTGACCGACGTGGCCAACCGCGCCGGCACCGGCGTCGAAGATGCCAAGGCGGAACTGATCCCGATTCTGGAGGACGTCCGCGCCGCGGTGGAAAATCTGCGCGAAACCACCGAATCCATTCGCCGCGACCCTGGCGGCGTGCTGCTGCAGGGCCCGCCGCCGAAGGACAAAACGCCATGATACGCTTGCGCACGCGCCGTGCCGTGCTGGCCTGCGGTGCCGCCCTGGCCGGATGCAGCGTGCTGCCGGAGCGGCCTTATCAGGAGCGGCGCGAATGGCCGCTGGAGGTGCGGCGGGCTGGTGCGCCAGCGCCCAAGCCGGCGCGCGGCCTGATTCTGCTGGTGCGCGCCATGCGCGCCGGTCCTGGCCTGGACGCCCGCGGCCTGCGCCGAAAGCTGGCCGATGGTGCCGAAACAATCGACAACTGGGACGAATGGGCGGTGCCGCCGCCGCAAGGCGTGGAAGATTGCCTGCGCCAATGGCTGGCCGCGAGCGGCGCGTTCGAAGCGGTCGTCATGCCGGGCAGCGAAGTCACCGCCGATCTGGTGCTGGAAAGCGAATTGCTGGCGTTCGTCGCCGATGAACCGGCCGGTGTCGCCAGGGCCACCATCGGCCTGGTGCTGCTGCGCCGCGACAAGAGCGGCGCGCGCATGCCGATACTGCAACAAAGCCTCACCGGCGAGGCGCCCTTGTCCGGCCGCGACGGCCCGGCCATTGCGGCATCCCTGCAAGCGGCGCTGGACGCGCTGCTGGCGCGGACGGAGTTTGTTTTGAACTCAGAAAGGAAATCTGTTCTTTTTTGAAAAAAGAACCAAAAAACCTTTACCCATTGGCAGATGCGGCCCATGTCTGGATAGGCCAAGTCATACCAGCCTGCATTTCGTCCCACATGCCCGGACGCTCAACGCCGGCCGATACCTACCCGCGTTGAGATTGACCCTCCGAAGAAGGCGGGGGGCAAAGCCCCCCGCCTTCCTTGATGAGTCCAATTCAAAGCGTTGGTACGACATCAATCGGTCACCTCGAACGTTGTCGTGCCGAATAGTTTCTGCACGTCGGTCGGATTCGTGTCCTCGAAATAGTTCAGCGCCGCATCGGCCGCGCCGTAACCGACAATGGTCCATGCGCCAGTCGGCGTCGGCGAAAACGCGGTGACCGGGGTGGCGCTGAGGAAGGTGCCCTTCAGCTTGGGTATCGGCGGCAAATCGTCGTAGCTGAGACCGAAATCGCTGCCGGGCGGCGAGATGAATACGATCGGAAACGCCACGCCCGATGTGTCGTCCGTAACCGTCAGGTCAGCCTCGAAATACGCATAGGTCGATTTGAGACTGACCTTCTTGGTCTTGATCTTCCCGGCGGTCACGGTCGGCGGCGTGTAATCCACCACGCCGCTATTGGTGACATCCAGCGTCACGCTCGGAAACAGCGATGCAAGCTGGGTCGCATTATATTCTGTGTAGTTGAGCGATCCGTCGACGATGGCCGCATAGCTGAGGATCCACTTGCCAGGCTCGGCATACAGCGACAACGTCGCGAGCGGATCCTCGAACGTAACGGTTCCACTGGTGCTGGATGGCAGCGCCGCCGAATAGGACGCAAACAGGATCTGGCCGGCCGGCGACTCGAATTCGAAATACGCGTAATCAAACAGGCCGGGTGTCGCATATTTGAACGTGAGCTTCGGCGCCGCCGGTTGCGCCGTGGTCGCCAGTTTTGTCGTCACCAGCTTGCCGGAAATGATGGTGGGCGCCGTGGTGGCGGGATGTGCGCCTGGCCCGGGCAGCGCGGTTATGCCGTGACGCGCCAGCGCGTCGGCCAGCAAGGCGCGGCGCCACGCCGCCTTCGGCGCTTCGCCGGGCCGCACCACAATGAACCTTGGCACCGTGGTGTCGGCGACCGCCGCCGAAGCCCAACCCGCAAATATCGCTGCCGCGGCAGCGATCACATACTTTGACAAACTCATGCCCCGATTCTCCACGCGAGAGACGTTGATGACTTTGCCGCGGAGGGTGGCGCAACCTCTGGTTGAATTTATCGTTGCTCTTATGAGGTCGGCATCATTACCGGCCGGTCCAGCCGTGGCAAGCGCCCGGCCGCATGGTGGCTCGTAACGTTATTGCGAGCACGCAGGCCGCAGGGCCGGCTGCAGCCCGCCGCCACGCACCGCGTTGTCGTTACGGTATGAGCCGATAGGCGCTGCCGTAATTCTTGCTGTAGCCGCCGGTCGTCATGCCATACAGCGTGCCCGACGGGTCAAGCGTCAGCGGCGTCGGCATGCTGCCGTCCTTGCTGGCGAAACTATGCAGCACGGTTTGCGTCCAGTCGTCGCCCTTCGCGGCCGGCGGCGTCAGGCTGAACACGGTGCCGTAATTGGTCGTGCCGCCACCCTGCGCGGTCACGCCATACAGCACGCCGGCACTGTTCGCGACCAGACCGCCGGTGGGCGAGGACCCGTTGCTGCCGGCGAAACCGCACAGCACCGCGATCGTCCATGCGGTTTTGCCCTTTGCCGGTGGCGTCAGCGAAAATACCTCGCCAAGATTGTTCGGGCTGCCGATCCCCGCCTCGCCGTACAGCACGCTGCCGACGAACAGCAGCGGGCTCGACGGCGCCACCCCATAGTCGGGCGAGAAATCATACAGGATGGTTTTCGTCCATGCCGTCTGGCCGGTCGCCGGCGGCGACAGCTTGAAAATCGTGCCGACCCCGTTGGACCCGCCGCCTTGCGTGGTGCCGTAGAAATTGCCGCTCTTGTCGGCGACCAGCCCGCCATTCGGCGTGGCCCCATCATCGCCACCCTGGAATGTATAGATCGGCGCATATGTCCACGTGGTGCCGCCCGCCGCCGGCGGCGTCAGGTCGAACACCGAGCCGGGCGTACCGTTCGCGGCGCCCGAATGGGTGCCGATCAGGCCGCCTTTGCCGTCGAACGCGAGATTGCCGTCCGGCGCGCCGTCGGCGCTCGCGGCATCATACAAAACCGTTTCGCTCCACAGGGTCTGACCCGTCGCGGGGGGCGCCAGCGCATAGATCACGCCCGCGCTGTTGGCCCCGCCCGACAGCGTGGTGCCGTAGAATACGCCATTCGCACCCGCCAACATCTGTGTGGCCGGTTGCAGGCCGCCGGCGCCGCCGCTCGGAAAACTATAGAGCACCTTCAGCGACCACGCGGTCTTGCCGGTCGCCGGCGGCACGAGCGTGAAAAACGTGCTGCCGGTTGCCGCGACGCCATACAGCCCGCCCGCGGTCGTTTCGGTCAGCCCGGCGATGGGATTGCTGCCGACATTCGGTGCGAACCCATGCACTGTGGTGAACTTGACGGCGGCTTCCGCCGGCACGGCGGCGAGCAGGCAACGCAGCGCGGCGGCACCTGCCAGGAACGAACGAAGGCGCATTTATGTTTCCCCGATCTCGCCGTGTGTTAAGGCGAACTATCACGGAAACGTGAGCCCTGACTACTCTCAAATTCTGGATTGATCCGTCTCGATTGAGCACAAACGTTCGGGAACGACCGCCGTCATGTCAAACCGACCGCGCATAAGCCATATCCTGGAAACGTCGCTCTACGTCGCCGAGCTGGAGCGGGCCCGCGCCTTTTATCAGCGCGTGCTTGGGTTCGAGCTGTTCCTGGCCGATGCGCGCATGGTCGCGCTCGGCGTGCCGGGCGGCGGCGTGCTGCTGCTGTTCCTGCAAGGCGGCTCGACAGCGGCGTCGGTCACGCCGGGGGGTGTCATCCCGCCGCATGACGGGCGCGGCCAGTTGCACCTGGCGTTTGCGATCCCGGTCGGCGAACGCGCGGCGTGGGAGGCGCATTTACACGCCGCTGGGGTCGTGATCGAAAGCCGGGTGACCTGGACGCGCGGTGGCACCAGCCTGTATTTTCGCGACCCGGACGGACACGCCGTGGAGCTTGCGACACCCGGCCTGTGGCCGAATTTCTGAGCGGCGTGCCGCCCGGCAGTGATGTGAGACTTTGTAACAGCGAGGTGGCGACGATGACGCGATTCTGGCTCCTGGCGGCGTTTCTGGCGGCGGTGCCGATCACGGCATCGGCCACCGCGCCGGTCTGCCTGTCAGCCTACCGGATCGACCACACGGACATCCCGGACGACAGTCAGATCCTGTTCACCATGCGCGACCATTCGGTCTACCAGGCCAAAATGATCGACAAGTGTGTTGGCCTGCGGCTGGATTCGCGCGGTTTCACCTATGCACCAACGCCGGGATCGGACGAGATCTGCGCCAATTTGTTCACGATTCGCCTGAACACGTCCGGTGCCGTCTGCCTGGTCGGCGACATCACCCGGATCAAGCCATCCAAGTAAAGACCGCGTTTTCACGTCGGCGCGGAACTGTCGCCGGCACCTGCCGTTGGCTCACGTTGCCTATCAGTTCGCAACACTTCGAGTGGGACCGCTGGTTGCACTCGTGACGTCATTGCGCCAAATCTGCATTGCATAAGAAATTGAGGACAAGACCGTGCGAATTTACCGCTTCCACTCCATCTCAGCGCGCGCTTTGGCAGTTGCGCTGGGTGCCGCCCCGATGGTCGCCGCCCCGGTGATCGACGCCAACGCGCAGATCGGCATCGGCATCGGCTTCACCGTCCGCGTCGCCCCGCCGGAGCTGCCGGTCTATGAGCAGCCGCCGATCCCGGCGCCCGGCTATCTCTGGACGCCCGGCTACTGGGCCTATGGCGACGCGGGCTATTACTGGGTGCCCGGCACCTGGGTGCTACCGCCGTCGGTCGGCGTGCTCTGGACCCCCGGCTACTGGGGCTGGCACGAGGGCTTCTATGGCTGGAACGCCGGCTACTGGGGCCCGCATGTAGGGTTCTACGGTGGCATCAATTACGGCTTCGGCTATGGCGGCATTGGGTTCGAGGGCGGCTACTGGCACGGCGGCGGATTCTTCTATAATCACGCCTATAATAATTTCGGCGGCGTGCACATCACCAACATCTATAATCATACCGTCATCAACAACAACATCGTGCACACCAGCTTCAACGGACCCGGCGGCATAAGCCGGCAGCCGACCGCCCAGGAAGCGTCGTATGCGCATGAGTCGCATATCCCGCCGACCCATGAGCAGGAGCAGCACCGCTCACTCGCCGCGAGCAACCCGGCGCTGCGCGCCTCGGAGAATCACGGCCATCCGGCGATCGCCGCAACCGCGCGTCCGGGTGACTTCAAGAGCGCCGTGCCGGCCAAAGGTGCGGAAGCCGCGCATGCCACCCCGGCAGCGGCGCACAGCCCGGCGGCCGCGCATAGCCCGGGGGCAGCGCACACGCCGGCAAGCCACGCCGCCGCGCCGCATGCCGGCTCGGCGGCCGGCGCCCACGCGCCGGCGCATACGGCGACGCACGCGCCGGCACCGCATGCGTCGGCGATGCACGCGCCAGCGACCCATGCGTCGGCGCCCCACGCGTCTGCCATGCACGCCGCTGCATCGCGGCCGGCTCCGTCGCATGCGTTCGGCGGCGCCGCCCACCCCGCGCCGCACCCCGCAGCACCCCATGCGCCAGCAGCGCATGCCGGCGGCGGCGGCCACGCCGGCGGTGGCGGCGGTCACCACCACTAACCAACCACACCGGCCGGGCCGTGCGCCCGGCCGGTGGCGCCGCCGGCCGGGCGCACGGCCCGGTGATGCGCAACGCCCGGTCCGCGGGCTACTCGCGACGACTGACCCGTAGGTTCGACGCAGCGCAACACATGGCCGCGGCGAGATTCGAACTTTGTCTGTGCCTATGGCTGACCAGTTCTGCTCCGTTATATATCGAGGAGGCAACAAAGATGCTGAACCGCGTGCCCCAGATTGCGGTGAGAGCCCTGGCAGCAAGTTTCCTTGCCGCATCGACCACGCTGGCGCCGGTGTGGCCGGCGGCGGCGCAAACCGGCTTTGACTCGGCCTGCGCCAACACCACGCCGCCGCCGCCGCTGCCGACCTATGAGCAGCCGCCGCTGCCGGCCCCCGGCTATCTGTGGACACCGGGTTATTGGTCGGCCGGTGTCGCCGGCTATTACTGGGTGCCCGGCACGTGGGTTCAGCCGCCCGCGGTCGGGCTGCTATGGACGCCCGGGTACTGGGGTTTCCATGACGGATTTTACGCTTTCAGCCGTGGCTATTGGGGCCCGCATATCGGTTTCTATGGCGGTATCAATTACGGCTTCGGCTATGGCGGCGTCGGCTTCGAGGGCGGCTTCTGGCACGGCGGCGTGTTTTCGTACAACCGCGCGGTAAATAATTTTGGCGGTGTGCACATCACCAACGTTTACAACAAGACCGTCATCAACACCACCACGATCAACAACCACACCAGTTTCAACGGCCCCGGCGGCATCGCCGCGCGGCCGACGCGCGAGGAAGCCGCCTACGAGCACGAAAAACATGTGGCCGCGACCGAGGCGCAGCAGGCGCACCAGCAACAGGCGGCGCAGAACAAGGCGCTGCTGGCGTCGGAAAATCACGGCCATCCGGCGATCGCCGCCACCGCCCGCCCGGGCGATTTCCACAGCGGCATCGTGCCGGCCCGCGAGGAGGTGCCGGGGCATGCGGCGCGTGCCGAACCTGCCCGGCCGGAGCCGCCCCGCCCCGTCTTGGCCCACCCCGAGGCAGCGCGCCCGGAACCTGCCCACGCCGCGCACGCGGCGCCGCGCGAGGCCACGCATCCCGAGGCCACCCACGCGGCGCCGCGCGAGCCCGCGCACCCGGCCGCGGAACACGCGGCCCACGAGGCCCCCCGCGCGCACGAGGCGCGTCCGGCCGAGCACGCGCGCCCCGCGCATCCGGCCCGTCCCGAGCACGAACAACGCCCGGCGCACGCCGAACATGCGCCCGCACCGGCACCGCATCACGAAGCGCACGCACCACACCCGGAACATGCGCCACCCGCGCACCACGAGGCACCGCACCCGGCAGCGCACGCCGCCGGCGAACATAAGCATAAGTAAACAGCCGTAGGGTGGCTGTAGGGTGGGCGTCAGCTCACCGCGTTCACGCCGCGCGCCGCCTGCAAACGTCCGAGTCGGCGCAGGGTGCGGTGCGGCGTTAGGCACCGCACCTTCTCGCGCGCCATCCGAAGCGGTGCAGCGCCGCAGGCGGAAGGGCACCCTACACGATGGCTGAGACATTCGCGCCGCGGGCATGATCACCCGCGTCTGCGCCGGCCGCTATCAATGCGGGCGGCTGGCGAGCCACGCATGGTATGCGGCGGCAATCCGGGGGATATTGGCCGGCTGCGCCAGCACGCTCTCCTTCTCGTCGCCACACGCCGTCATTTGCCCGCACACGCCGGCCATCGCGTAGGTGCGAACCTCGGGATCCTCGTCTCGCAGGCCGACCTCGAATGCGCGCAGGGCAACGTCAGACTTCATGTTCCGCAGTACGAACGCCCCAGCTTCCCTGATCCACTCGTTTGTTGACCCCATAAGCATGGCGAAAAAGGGCGCGTCCTGCTCCGTCACCCGCATCCTCTCGAACGCCAACTGCAAGCGCTCGTTTGTTCCCGCGTCGCGTTCGTCCGGGTGCAGAAGATATTTGTCCTCGCTGCGAAGATGCGATCGATCGCCCGCCTCCAGCGCGGCCACATACGCCCAGACGCGGCCGAGCGCCGGCCCATGCGAATCAAGGACTTTCAGGATGTAGGGCAGGCGTATCGCACGTGGAATGTCCTTCAGTGCAGCGTCCGCGCCCGAATAAGGTCGCGCCGCCAGCAACGCGTCCGTAGGCCGCTCAAGCTTGAAGACCCGCTCGCCCGCCGCATCACGTCCATTCTGCACATCAGTCAAGTCAATGCCTGGCCTGAGCCCTGATTTTGGGTCGAGTATCGCGTCCGGCGGGACCATGAACACATTGGCAAGCTCGGCGGCGAGCTGGTGTGTCTGGTCGGGAGCATCAACTTTCACGTAATATTTCGGCGGAGCAGCAGGGAGGCAAAACTCGTTCGCAAAGGTCAAGCCAAGGGTATTATCGTGATATTTGAGAAAGAATATTCCGTATCTTGGCGGGGCTGGCTCGCTTTGCCGAAATTCGCCGAACGGGATGTCGGCCGACGCGATTCTTGCTTCGCCTTTTATGATCCGGTCTATGTGCAAGCGGGCCGTGCCCAAGTTCGATGGCCCAAAAGCAGTCTCCGTAAACCGCGCAACGACCACCACGTCGGACTGCGCCAAACGGTCAGGCACATCCATATGCGGAATGAGCCCCATTCGGATACCGCCTTGAAAACCAATCGCCGGCGTACCGCCCGCCCCGAAGGCGGGCCGCAATGACAATGCCAGGAGTCCGATTGCAAGGCTTGAGTGAATCGGCTTCATATATTTGCACCTTGCCAAGTTCAAAAACCATCGTGTGCTCGGAACCTGCCGCGGGGGACGATGGCCGAGATCAAAACGCCTACTGGCTTGACGGCGGCGACTCGACGTTGCTGTAAGCACCATGGTCAAGAAATAAGTTCCAAACTTGACTTTGCACCTGCACCCCGGACCCGTTCGTCAGGCTACCGACCCACCAACCGCCGGGCGACGAAGCCGTGCCATTCATCATAATTACATCGTCACAAGCCGTCGCCTGCGGCACGATCGGACTTGGCAACAACCCGCTAACGTAGGCAGGATTGCTGCAAGTCCCACCGTAATTTGGCGGCTGCCCGGCCTCGAGCATGTCACCCCACAAAGATGGCTTCTCCGAATCCGCTGTTTGAACCGACGACCAGTTTGCATACGGTGCATCCATCTGTGACGACCAAAATTCGTTGAACGGGAGCGGCGCATTGGAGGAATCGCTGTCCAGCGGCTGCATGTCTTGATCCAGGGTCTCAAAATACAGGTAGCAGGAGTAACCTGTGTTTTCATTGCCGGGATACCGCTTCGTCAAACTTTCGCAGCCAGCACCGTCCACATTGGTGATCTTCTTGTTCTTATAAGGTGTGCGCACCCGCATCTTAAACGGTGCATAACTCATATAATAGGTAAACGGGTTTTGCTTATACCCTTGCAAGTGGACCCCCACCGCCGTAACTGTTATAGTTATATCATCGATAATCTCTGAATGCATGGGACTTGGGCCAATGCTCACCACGTCAACCTGCGGGTCAGTCGTCGTAATCGATTCCGACTGCTGGCCGTTGCTCGTGAAGGCCAACTCACTCGTGCCGGTCGTAATCGTCCAGGTGAATGTTAGTTCGAACTGGGCGGATAGGTCGGGAAGCGTCAACGTTGCTGTTGTCGGGTAGTCGACCGGCGAGGGGTCTAGGCCGTCGAACCACCACACATAATCCGGATCCGACTCGGGCCCGGTAACGCCAGGCACGATCTGCATGTAGCCAGGCGACAGAGCCACGCCGGGTTGCGGACAACTACCTTGCAGGGCGGCGGTGAAATTGAAGGGGTACCCTCCTGCCGAGGCACTCGCTGAAGCCGTGAACTTGACGTAAGTTACTACTTCATAAGGACCCAAATCCCATCCGTTATTTGTCGGGTTCGGGGAAAGGGTTACCGCGGTGATGCCATCCGGCAAGGGGGATGCCGCCGCAAACAAGAAGGCTGTGTCAAGGAAGTTGTCGCCATCACTGCTGATACAGCTATTCGCTGTAGCAATTCCGACGCCGTAGCCGCCGACTGGAACCAAGCCGGCCTGCCCCCAAGCAGCACCGGCAATCCCCCCCGAGCACAACGGGCGCGAGAAACAATGCTTGCCTGGACGCGTAACGTAACAAGTTTTCCACTCTACGCACCCGCTGCCCAGCGCTCAATGCGGAAACGATAAACCGGCGATGACGAGCCGTCAACAAAAATTCGCTTCGTCATCCATCCGCAAGCACCGCGAACACGCCGCCCTCTGCAGACGCGCACTCTATATGCACGCGGTGCCAAACCGCATAGAACAACAGCGCCCATGCCGCATCCGCGCGCCGGCCGGATGCAAACAACGCCCGCACGCGCGCCGGATCGGCGATTTCGGCGATGCAGGGCTGCGCCGCCATCAGCGGCGCCAGGCGCGCCGCCTCCGCCGCCATCCACGCACCGATCGGCACGGTAAAACCCTGCTTCGGCGCGAACGCGTTCGCCGCCGGCAGCGCTTTGGCCAGCCACGCACGGAGCAAATATTTGCCGCGGCCCGAGCGCAGTTTCAGCCCGTCCGGCAGCCGGAACGACGCCGCCGCCACCGCCGGATCGAGCAGCGGCGTGCGGCCCTCGATACCATGCGCCATCAGGCAGCGATCCAGCTTCGTCAACAAATCGTTCGGCAGCCATTCGGCGATGTCGGAAGCCTGCGCCGCCTGCAGCCGCGTCCGATATGGCCGCCGCGCAGCGGTTTCGGCCTCCGACCAATCCGCCCGCCAGGCCGCATCATCGTCGCGCAACACGCCAAGCCCGTCGAACGTGCCGCGCGCGCGCATGCGCCGCCCGCCGCGCCACCACGGCGCCCGCGCGCGCCGATAACGCCCATAGCCCGCGAATAATTCGTCGCCCCCCTCGCCGGACAACAGCATTTTCACGTCCGCCCGCGCGCGGCGCGCCAAAAACCATAGCGGAATGATCGCATAATCCGCCGCCGGATCATCCACGCACGCCACGATCGCCGGCAGATGCCGCCACATGTCGGCAGCGGTGATTTCGATCCTGTCGTGCCGCGCGCCCACCGCGCGCGCCAGCGTCGCCGCCGCCGCGCGCTCGTCCGCCGCTCCCGGCACGTCGAAGCCGGCGGTGAACGCATGCACGCGCGTCTGCCGCGCCATCAGCGCCAGCAGGCTCGCGCTATCCACGCCGCCCGACAGCAGCAGCCCCGCCGGCACGTCCGCGCGCAGATGCAGCCCGACCGACTCGGTCAGAACGCGATCGAGACGGAGGAGCGCGTCGGCCTCGGTGATTTTCTCCTGCCGCCCCGGCGGCAGCGGATGCAGATGGCTGCGCGCGGTCACGGCGCCGTGCTCGATCTGCAATGTCTCGCCGGGCAGCACGCGGTGAATGTCGGGGAAGATCGTCTCGGCGCCGCAGGAAAACTGCATCTGCAACAACGCCGCCCGCGCGCGCGGCCGCACCGCGCGGCGCGCGAGGCCCGCCGCCAGCAGCGCACGCGGCTCGGACGCAAACGCCAGTCCCCAGTCCGCCGCCGCCAGATAAAGCGGTTTGATCCCGAACGGATCGCGCGACAAAGTCAGCGTGCCGCTCGCCCCGTCATGCGCCGCCAGCGCATACATGCCGCGCAGCCGCTTGACGAACGCCGGCCCCTCGCGCCGGAACAGATGCAGCGCGGGCTCGCAATCACTGCCGGTGACGCACGGCCAATCCGGCGTGAAGCCCCGCAGATCGACATAATTATAAATCTCGGCATTGGCCGCGAGTGAAGCGGTGCCGGACCGTAACGGCTGCGCGCCGCGCCGCGGGTCGATCACCGCCAGCCGGCGATGGCCGAACGCGACGCCATCGGCCTCGTACACGCCCTCGCCATCCGGGCCACGATGCGCCAGCGCCGCGAGCATGCGCGCTAACGCCTCAGGCGGCGGGGCGGTGGTTCCCCAGGCCAGGCCCGCTATGGCGCACATTCAGGAAGGAAGCACGTCTTTTTTGAAAAAAAGAAGCAAAAAACTTTTGCGCGTTTGGATCCGCGGCCCACGGCGACATGGGCCACGTACACCAACTGGCAAAAGTCTTTTGGTTCTTTTTTTCAAAAAAGAACACTTTCTTTCTTTACTGTTTCGCAAAATCCCCGCCACGCCGGCACCACAACCGCCGCCGAGAAATCCCGCTCATAGCAAGCGCGCCCCGCGGCCGCGAAATCCTGCGCCATGGCGCGATTCTGCAACATCCCCTCGATGCCCGCCGCCAGCGCGATGCCGCTCTCCACCGGCACCAGCACGCCCCGCCGCCCCTGGTCCAGCAGCCATAACGGCCCCTCGGCCATCGCCGCCACCACCGGCCGCGCCGCGGAAAACGCCTCCAGAATTTGATTGCCGAGCGGTTCCCGGCGCGACGGGCACACCAGCATATCGGCCGCCGCCAGCAACGCTGCCGTATCGGCGCGCCACCCCAGGAAATGCACCCGCGCCGCAATGCCCGCGCGCCGCGCCAGCGCGCGCAGCGCGCCGCGTTCCGGCCCGTCGCCGGCGATCAGCGCATGCACGCCGGGCAGCCGCGCGATCGCCGCGAGCAGCACGTCGAACCCCTTGTCGCGATGCAGCCGCCCCATGGCGAGCACGATCGGCGCGCCGGGCGGCGCCGGCACCGCCGCGGGCGCGGCGCCTGCCAGGTCCGGCACGAAATTCGGCAAATAATGCGCCCGCGCGGCCGGCCAGCCCTGCGCCGCAATCCAGGCCGTCAGCGCCGGCGTATTGGCCACCAGATGGTCGCAGCGCGCGAAGCGCGACAGGCTGTAAGGGCCGCCCAGCCGCCCCACCAGCGTCCATGGCCCTGCCGGCGCGTGCATGGCCGCGCGACCCATCCAGGCGACGCTCACCTGCGGTGCGAAGCGGCGCAGCCGGCGCGCCAGCAACGGGCGCGTCAGCGCGTCCAGTGTGCCGGCGAACGGAAACACGGCCGGCGCCAGCCCGGCCGCGCGCAAGCGGGCGGCGCGCGCGCGGCCGCGCACCACCGCAAGAACCTCGTCTCCGTCCGCCGCGAGCGCCACCGTGAGGCGCTCGAAAAACAGCTCGGCCCCGCCTTCCGCGGCACCGGCCATCAGGTGCGCGACCCTCACGCCGCCCGCGCCAGCAGGTCCAGCGCCGTCCGCAGCGCCGCGGCAACCGGCAGATCGGTCATCGGCGCGTTACCAGGGCGTCCGTCGGCTAGCACCGCTGCCGTCAGCCGCCCGGCCGGCGCATATTCGTCCGCCGGCGTCGGGCCGAACAGGCCGAGCGTCGGCGTGCCGGCGCTGGCCGCCAGATGCATCAGCCCCGAATCGTTGCCGACGAACAGCGCGCAGCGCGCCAGGCACGCGGCGGCCTGCGGCAAGGTGAGGCCGCCGACGAGGTCGATCGCGTCCGGCAGCGCTGCCAGCACCGGCGCCGCCGCGGCGCGTTCGGTGGCGCCGGGTCCGCCGAACACCACCGCGCGGGCGCCTTGGTGCTGGGCGGCGAGCGCGTGGAACAGGGCCACAAAACGGTCCGGCGGCCAGATCTTGCCGCTCCAGTTGGCGGTGGGGCCGAGGCCGATCAGCATCGTTGCGGGCGGCAGCAGTGCCACCGCCGCGTCATGATCCGCGGGCCCGATCCAGGCGACCGGGTTGGGGGGCGGGGCCAGATCCAGCGCCCCGGCGAGGTGCGTGAGGCGGTGGCCGGGGCGGCGGCCGCCACGCATGATCGCGCGCCGCCGGGCGCGCAGCAGCAGCGTCAGCGCCGAGCCGCGCAGATCAACCGCGAGGTCCCAGCGCGTGCCGGCGCAGGCGCGCCAGAGGTGCCACCAATGCAGGTCGAATTTTTGCTTGTCGACGACGATCGCGCGCTCCAGGCGGGGCATGCGGTCGAAAATGCCGGCGGCGACCGGGCCGCAGGCGACGGTAATGCGCGCGTCGGGGTAGGTGCGGAGCAGGTGGTCGAGCAGCCCGGTGGAGAGGACGGCGTCGCCGAGCCGAGTAGCGGTGATGAACAGGATGCGCATGCGGTGTGGGTGCATAGACGGGTTGTCGTTGGCGGGCGAATGACCCACTTTCGCCGCATGACACCCCGGCCTTTCTTGTGACTTTCTTGGTTCCGCTGCCGCTGCGCGCCGTCCTGGCCGTCTCCGGCGCCGACCGCGTCGCCTTCCTGAACGGCCTCGTCTCCAACGACGTCGCCCTCGCTGCCGACGGCCACGCCGTCTGGGCCGCCCTGCTCACGCCGCAAGGCAAATACCTCGCGGACTTCTTCATCCTCGCCGACGGCGACCGCCTGCTGCTCGACTGCGAAGCCGCCCAGCGCGACATGCTCGCCCAAAAACTCACCCGCTTCCGTCTGCGCGCCAACGTCGCCATCGCCCCGGCGGACCTTTACGTCCACGCCGCCTGGAACGGTCCGCCCCCGGCAGACACCATAGCCGCCGCCGACCCCCGCCTGCCGCAGGCCGGCTGGCGTGTCCTGGCCCCCGCCGAACGCCGCGCCACCGCCGACTTCGCCGCCTGGGACGCTCACCGCCTGGCGCTCGGCCTGCCCGACGGCACCCGCGACCTGGAGCCCGACAAAACCGTGCTGCTGGAAGCCGGCTTCGACGAACTGCGCGGCATTTCCTGGACCAAGGGCTGCTACATGGGCCAGGAACTCACCGCCCGCACGCGCTATCGCGGCCTGCTGAAGCGCCGCCTGCTGCCGATCAGCGGCGACGGCCCGCTTCCCGAACCCGGCACGCCGGTCATGGCCGGCGACCGCGAAGCCGGCGTGCTTCGTTCGGTGATCGGCGGGGATGCGCTGGCGCTGCTGCGGCTGGACTCGCTGCGGCTCGACCTCACCGCCGGCGGCGTCGCGCTGCGGGTGCGCGTGCCGGCGTGGGCGCGCCTGCCCGAGGACGCCGCCGCCTGACCGCTCCCTGCGTACTGCGACCGGCTGCCTTGATGGTATTCACTGGCGGCGCATCGGCCCTATATTGCGATCATGTTCTCAACCGGAAGTGTGATGCGCCGTTTCCTCCCGTTCATGCTGGTTTTGTTGCTCGCGGTCATGCCGGGCTTTGCCGACGCACGCCCTGGCATGGGCGGCTCCATGGGCAGCCGTGGCAGCGCCACCTGGTCTGCGCCGGCCGGCACCGCCAGCGCCCCCGGCGGCGGGTCGATGTTCTCGCGCAGCGCCACGCCGAATTACGGCAATTCCGGCTATAGCAGCTACGGCAACAGCTACGGCTATCGGCGCCCGTTCGGCGGCGGCATGCTGGGCGGCCTGCTCGGCGCCGGCCTGTTCGGCATGCTGCTGGGCGGCGGGTTCTTCGGCTTTCATGGCGGCGCCGGCTTTCTCGGCCTGCTGATCCAGTTGGCGTTGCTGTTCTTCATTGGCCGCTGGCTGCTGCGCAACGTGCTCGGCGCGCCGGCGCTGGCCGGCGCGGGCGGCCTTGCCCGCGGCGCGTTCCCGCAGGGGCGCGTCGGCGGCGGCGGCGGTTACGGCGGCGCCGCGCGCCGGCCGCTGGCGGTGACGCAGCCCGACTACCAGCAATTCACCACGTTGCTGATGGGCATCCAATCCGCCTGGAGCCGGCAGGACATCAGCGGCCTGCAAGCCATGGCGACGCCCGAAATGGTTGGCTATTTCAACGAACAACTGACCGACCAGGCCAGCCGCGGCGTGCGCAACGAAGTGCGCGACGTGCGGCTGATCCAGGGCGACCTGTCCGAGGGTTGGTCCGAGGGTGGCCGCGACTACGCGACGGTGAGCCTGAAATTCTCCATCATCGACGTCACGCTCGACCGCGCCGGCCACGTGGTGGACGGCAGCCCGACCGAGCGCGTCACGGTCACTGAATTCTGGACCTTCGTGCGCCGCCAGCCCGGCCACTGGCTGCTATCCGCCATCCAGCAGGCGCGGTAAGCGGCGTCACGCCCCGCCAGGCAGCCAGTCCTCACACAGCAACCCGTCGACGCGCCGGAATTCATCGAGATTGCCGGTGATCACGGCGAGCCCGCGGCTGCGGGCGTGTCCGGCGATCAGCGTATCATAGGCGCCGATCATCTGACCGCGGCCGCGTAGCACGGCCATGATATCGGCCGCGTGTGATGCGGCGGCCGCGTCGAACGATAGCACCTCAAGCCGGTTGGCAAACCGCTCGACCTGGCGCCGGTTCTCGACCGGACGCGCCGAGCATGCCGCACCGTGCAGCAACTCTGTCAGCACGATTGTGGAGAGGCACAGCGCGCCGGCCGAGTCATTAAACCTGACGCGCAATGAGGGCGGTCGGTCGCGCAGCACGCGGATGCAGAGATTGGTATCGAGCATGAACCGCAACATCAGAATGCGTCGCGGGACGGTATCTCCGGCTGTTCGCGCGCCGGCAGGTCGACGCCGGCTGAAGCAAAGAAATCGTCCCAAACCGCGTCGGACGGCACGATCACGCGGAGCGCCCCGTCCCGCAGGATCGCGACGTCGCTCACGCCATCGGGAAACGCCACATCCTTCGGCAGACGCACCGCCTGGCTACGATTGGTGGTGAACAATTTGGTTCGAGTCACGCGTGCCCGCACTGCAATATACAAGCTGTATATCCCATCGGACCTCGTATTTCAAGGAAGCAAGAACTTATTTTTTGAAAAAAAGAAGCAAAAAACTTTTGCGAGTTTGGATCCGCGGCCCACTGCGACATGCGCCACGTACGCCAACTGGCAAAAGTTTTTTGGTTCTTTTTTTCAAAAAAGAACCCTTTCGTTCTTGCGACAAAAAAGGCCAGGGTATCGGACCCTGGCCTGCTTCGTCGACGGTGTAATGATATCTCTGAAAATGTGCGCCTGTATATACGTAATCATGAAGCACGCCCGGTGGCATTGCGGAATGCCGAAAAGCACAAAATGCGAGACAAAACCTTAAATTTATCGTGAAATTCATGACAAATCTCGGAAAAAAGATGACATTTTTCCGAATTTCTGTCGCTTGGGGCGCGTTGCGGCGAAGAACGGAATTGTTATTTTTTGAAAAAAAGAACCAAAAAACTTTTGTCTGTTTGGTGCCGCGCAAGCTGGCCCAGCTATACGTGCGGTGGTGAGAGCGCAGGCGGCGCGGCTGGGCGCAACGCCATATCGAGCCAGTACCAGCATATCTGCGTGGCACGCTGCTCCTGAATGCCGCCGGGGTTGGTCGACAATTCCAGCCACAGCCCATCCAGCATCAGCATGAAGCAGTCGGTCAGTTCGGCGACATCGATTTCGGCGCCCGTTTCCGTCACCACGGCATCGAGCGCCGCGTGCAACAGGGTCCGCCGGTCATCCAGCGACTTGCTCAATTGCGGCCGCAGATTCGGCAGGTTCCGCGCCAGTTGCCAGATCGCCATCGTGGCGCCGATCGTGTTCGTGCCGTTCCAGTCATTCGACAGATAGCGCAGGATCACCGCATCCATGCGCGCGCGGGCGCTGGGAAATGCCGCATCCAGCACAATCGCCATCTCGGTCGCGAAGTGCTGGATCAGCATGGCGTGCGCGGCTTGCAGCACGTCGTGCCAGCCGGCGAAGAAATGCGTGATCAGACTGGGCGCGACACCCATCTCCCGGCATACGCTGCGCAGGCTGGTGCCATCCGCGCCGTCGCGCGACAGGCACACCAGTGTCGTTTCAAGAATCTTCTGCCGCCGCTCGTCGTGTCCCAGACGTTTCTGGCGGACCGTCGCCATGACTTGCCCCTTCAATCCATTGTCATTTTGGAAAGTACGTAGGCCCGCATATCCAGGTTGCTATCCTCCATAGGCGCATAAAACCCTTGTCGATGCGGCCGCGCCATCATTCCGGCCTGCACCCGCTCGCAGATCGCCCAGTCCTGCTGATTCACCACGTCCCAGAACGACGAGGCGTCGCTGTGGTCGAAGTCCGGCCGCGTGAGCGCGTCGGCCGCGAACAGGAACAAACAGGTGATATCGGTCCGATCCGGACCACGCGGCATCAGGATATAGGCGGTGACATGGTCGGCTGCGAGACTGATCAGCAGATTCGGATAGATCAGTTCGCCCTTGTGCCGCGTGCGCTCGTCCTCGTTCAGGCCGGGCAGCAGGGCCCGGGCCGTCGTGCCGCTCCAGGTGAAGGTATAGGCGCCGGGGCGATGCGGTATGCCGCGTTCCCATTCCAGCCCGGCGCCGCCCTCGGCGCGGAACGCCGGCACCAGCGCGCACAGCTCCGGATGCATCGGTCCGCAATGATAACATTCGTTGTAATTCTCGCAAATGATCTTCCAGTTTGCATCTACGCTGTAGGCGATGCGGTGGCCGATCCGCAGATCCGCCAGGTTGTAATTCCGCACCCGCGCCGGCACCGCGCCCAGCGCCGCCTCCAGCGGCCCGCCGCTGTCCGCCGTTGCCTTCAGAAAAACAAACCCACCCCATTCGGCGCACCCCACCGGATACAGCGACAAATCCGCCGCCCGGAAATCCGTTCCCTTCGTCAGGAACGGTGCAGCAAATAACTTGCCATCGTCACGATACACCCATGCGTGATATGGGCAACGGATAAATCCGTTCGAAAGCACGGCAGGCGGCAAATATGGCCGGCCCGGCTTGGGCACCTCCTCGGCGCCGGCGCACAGCCGCGCGCCGCGATGCCGGCACACATTGTAAAACGCCCGCAGAACGCCATCGCGCCCGCGAACAACAAGGATGTCGTCGCCCACCAGGTTGACCACGCGCCAGTCGCCGGTCTGCGCAATCTCCTCCGCCCGGCACACGGCCATCCACCCAGGGTTGAAGATCAGCGCCACTTCGCGCGTAAAATGCGTAGGGCTCGTATAAGCGACCGAAGGCAGCGACGGCACCAGCCTGCCGTTCGGCCCGGACCATGCGTCATTCATCTCCATCTCTCCACGGAACTTAAAACGGATTCAGGTATATCCGCGCCGGGTCGAGACTGCAGCACGGCACACGCAAACTGCACATAAAATAGCAAGAGTGTTTTGCTGCCTTCTTGCCGCGGCTTGCAATGACGCAGAGCGTTGGCGTCATCGCCGGCTGGCACTATACCAGCGCGCGGGCAACATCCGTTTGCCAGCGTTTAGACCTCACATACCGCCCGTTTTCCAGCAGCGTGCAGCTGACATCCATCTGGAAACGGTCCGCCGTGCTGCGCAGCGCGCCCTCGGTGCGCGTCTCGATCACGCGTTTGCCCACCAGCGGATGATTGATTTCCGACGTACTGATCGTCAGCGACGCCACCGCCGGATTGCGGTCGCTCACCTCGCACCCCACCGTGCTCGGCCCCATCTGCCACCGCCCGCGCGTGACGCCAGTGGCAAAGTCCCGCGTCAGCGCGTAGGCCTTCATGTCGTCCTCGGCACGCTCGCTGCCCGCACCTGCATGGTCGCCCAGCACCGGCAAATGCCCATCGCGCGACGCCATCGGCGCCAGCACCGGCAACGCCACCGATGACGCATGATCCCCGCCGGTAAACAAAATCGTCACCATCGGGAACGGCGACGGCCACACCACCGGAAAATACGCGTTCGTCACCACGATGCGAACCCGATGCCCCGGCGAGAAGCTGTATGATGTGCAGAACAACTCAAACGACAATTCCGTCATTTCCCCCGGCACCAGCGCCTCCGGGCGCACATGCGAGCGCCGATGCGTGCCGTTCAGAAACCCGTAGGTGACGATGTACGAAGTGCCATCCGGCGCCACATCGTTCACCCGCACAATCCAGTTCGCCACCGGCGCGGTGCTCGCCACGAACAGCCGCGCCCGCACGAACCCCAATATCTCCATCGTCTCCCGCAGCGGCGCCGAATCGAAACTCAGCCCCCAGACATCATCCGCCCGCGAATCGATACCGTAATACCCCTCATACGAGTCAGGCCCGATCGTTTCGGCCGATCCACCGGTCCCCGGATAATAGCGAAGTTTCAGCGCCGACGCGTCGCCCGCCAGTTCCGCCAGCGCGCCGCCCAGCCCCGGCGCCGGATCATCCCGCAATGAAGCTGCCACCGGCCGCGCGTCCCGCGGCTGCAGGAAAAATACGCGCCCCGGATCGAACACCGAATCCGGCCACGCATCGGCATAACGCCATGCGCCGGGGATCGCCCCCGCATCGCGAAAACGCTGCCGCCGCCAGGAGGACATATAGAACGCCACGCGCGGCTGACGCAGCACGCCGTTGTCGCGCCCATGCAGCCAGCAATCGAACCATTGCGACTGCATCGCGCGCCAGTTCAGCACCGGCCCAGGCCACGTCATACTGTGATGCCACGGCCCCAGCACGCCATGCGTCACCGCCGGCGCGTGCCGCATGATGCGCGGCACGAAATTCTGGTACATGTCCAACGTGCCGCCGCCCAGATACGTCGGGATCGTCAGCATCCCGTATTTGTCCGGCGCCAGCGACCCGCGCCGGTAATGCGGCCCGTCCAACTGATTCTGCAAATACACGCTCATCCACGGCGGCGTGTTCCACCGGTCCAGTGAAGCCTTGCTATTCAAATCATAATCCGGCGCACCCGGCACGGTATTGTCGGTAATCATGCCCAACGCCCAGGCGCCATCCACCATCATCATGATGCCGCCGGGACAATGAATATCGTCGGTATAGCGGTCGTCCGTGCCGCCGCGCACGAATATCGCCTTCAACGCCGGCGGCTTATATTGCGCCGCCGTCCAGATCGAATTGAAAGCGGAATAGGATGTCCCGTACATCCCCACCGCCCCGTTCGACCAGGGCTGCCGCGAAATCCACTCGATCACATGCACCGTGTCGCCATATTCCGCTTCGGTATACTCGTCCGGACACACGCCCTCCGACCCGCCGGTGCCGCGCACGTCCAGAAACATGGCGGCAAACCCGTCCTGCACCTGGCCCACAAGCTCGCTCGCCACCCACCCGTTCGGCTCCGCCCGATACGGATCCACCGTCAATTGCGTGCCGACGCGGCGGCCGCCGCGCACCGCATCCGGCAGATACAGCAACGCATTCAGCCAAACCCCATCCGGCATGCGGAGCCGCACATTCTCGAAATGCACGCCCGGCACCAGCCCCGTCGACCCCGGCCACAAGCCCGGCGCCACCCGCACCGCGCCCGCGTCGCGCGACCAAAGATCGCTGGCGCGCGCAGTGCCGCCAAACATCGCAAAACCCGCAGCGACTCGTAACAATAATCGACGTCGTAACATCATGAAAGAAGGCCAGGGGGCTCTGCCCCCTGGACCCCCGCTGGGGCCTGAGGCCCCAGACCCCCACGCCTTGCGCCTGTATCAACCACCAGCCATAGCGCGGCACTGATCGCCGCGAAGCCGGCGCCCAGAACAAATGGCGTGGTCCAATTTCCGCCTTCCGACAACCACGCCACCAACGGTGTCGCAACAATCCCGCCGAGATTACCACCCGTATTCAAAATGCCCCCCGCCGCCACCGCATCCGTCCCGCCAATCTCCATCGACGCTGCCCAGAAACAAGCCTCGTTCACTTCAAGCAGCCCAAACGCCAATGTCAGCCCCGCCAGCGCCAACATTGCCGACTCGGCATGCACCGACAGCAACAGCAGCACCCCGGACGCCGGCAACGTCGCCAACGGCAATATGCGCAATCCAGCCCGCGCCCCGAACCGCCGCACCAGCGCGCTTGCGGCAACACCGCCGCCCGCCGCGCCCGCCGCGCCCCCCAGCGCCGGCACCGCGGCCAGAAACCCGCCATCCAGCACAGTGAAATGCCGCGCCTGCACGAGGTAGAGGAAACTCCAGTAAGTCAGCAGGTAGAACACGAAATTCATGCACAGATACGAAACGGTCAGCCCGGCCAGGTCCCAATTCACCAGCAGTGCCCGCATCCGCGCCCAGGTCGGTGCGGATGCGGTCACGTCGCCCGGCGTGTGCGTCAATTCGTCCAATTCAGCGCCGGACACGCCGCCATGCTGCCACGGCGTGTCACGCCCATATTGAA
>Ga0116229_10002946_pt1 | contig 27884 bp, 15 predicted proteins | sample S1TSphgellanicum_3_FD_87313 | JGI IMG/M metagenome (GOLD analysis project Ga0116229, IMG submission 87313) | Host-associated microbial communities from peat moss isolated from Minnesota, USA - S1T2_Fc - Sphagnum magellanicum MG | ecosystem: Host-associated > Plants > Peat moss > Unclassified...
ACCACCTTCTAATGGTGGGTGTAGGTATAATAACATGGCCTTCTAATTGCAAAAAGAACTCTTGGAAGTTTTCCCAGTCGCCCATTAAAAAATGATTTAGTCAAATTTACATTTCCTTATGTCTTGTTGTCTCATTACAAGGGGGCAAAGTGAAACACCATTGGGGTAACAAAAGGAACAAACATCAAGCTGCAACATCATAGGGGTCTTATGCTAACTTATCCAATGGAAAATGAAACATCACTTGTACCTCATGCCGTAGAGCAGTAAGGATGCAGTTGTATAATTGAAGATGACAAAAGCTTAAATGAAAGGACTTTAAGACATCCAATGACAAAACCCAAGTCCAAGCTTATGCAAATGAGGTGAGAGCAGAAAAAGGTATGGAGTCAAAATGGTCACCGAGGTTTGGATTAGATGAATTAATGTTTGACATGAATGCTAATGACAAATTAAACTTCGATTAGTAAATTGGCACCCATAGGTGGGGCAAAAAACTTTAGGTGGGGGTTGCAAATGCATTGAAAAGATGGGATATGTTAAAGAATATGATCATGGGCAACTATAGGAACCAATAAAGGAAAAGGTCATGCATGTGCATGATTAAAAGGGTTTGGGAAGTGTAATGTCGGGACCCCATAATCATACAAAGGGCTTGGGACCGGTAAGGGGAATTGGTAGGTGGTGAATGGTTTGTTAGAATGGGAGGGGGAAATTAATGGGTGGTTTATGGTTTGCATGGGAGATGAGGTGGAAGATAGGTCTAAGGTGGCACATGATAAAACAAATGGGTGATGAGAGCTACAAAATTCAATTAAACATGATGAATTAGGGGACATGGGACGTTTGGTGCCCATGAGGAAAGAGGCCCACTAAAAGCACAGGCCCCACTTTCTAAAGATTACCTACTACTATAAGGTAATTTTAAATCTACAAAAGCAACCACACAAGACTAAACAAATCGAAAGGAAAAAGATTGAAAACCTCCTAGGGAATCCAAAATCTACAAATCCAACCACAAAAATTTCCTAAAAAATGATTATAATGGATTGGACATTCATAAAATTCACCACAAGTCATAGCACTTTTGGCTAGTTGGTTGGCTAAGTGACTCGATGAGGTATGTATTTTATGTTGCATTGGTTTTTATTCACCTTGTAAAGGCCTTCTAATATGAAGAATTACTACTCTCAATTGTGTTCCTCCATGGTCCCACAGTCCATTTATGCCATAAATTGGATATAAAATAAAAGAAAATGTTTTAAAGAATCATTTTGCTTGCCCGTGCATAATTACCTTGGGCTTACTCACTATTTTTTCACAAGGTGAAAGCATGGTGAAGTATGCCAATGAAGGATACTATTTTTTCGGTGGAAAGTATCTATAAACTAAAACTTAATATGTTGAACTCATGAATATTTTTTACTTTAATGATCAATAAGAGGAAGATCTTGATTTCATTGCATAATATTGAATAATTGCATGTTTTAATATGCATTTAAGTACATTTTTAGAAATACAAGTACAACAAAGTAGGTGTCATGCTCCTACTTCAAATATATGCAAGTATGATGAAAATACAATTATAATTGGATTTTTTGTACTTTCAAATGGATAGAGCACTAATATGTATCAATGTGTTTTTAAAATTTTCATATCATAGTCATTGTTTAACAAAGTTCTCATATAAAAATATGTTGGAAATTTTGAAAACCCAACTAATTTAGAACATACTTTTCTTCCATTTTTTATATGAAAATTTTTCGCATTTTATGTGTAGCGTACCATAAACTCAATGGAGTGCACCATTGTTTCATAATGGAAATTAAAGAAGTTTTGAAATTTTTTTTCATGTTTATGCCATAAATGTGACTATGATTACATGTGTGACTATTTTTTTGGCACATTTTACCATGCTTGCACCATGTGACTATCAAAGTTTTTATACCTAGTGAGATGTGAAAAACCAAAATTGAAGTTTAAATCTAAACTGAAGGTTTAATAGATTAAAATACTCATTGGATTCTTCTTTAACAACAAAAGAAGATTTTGTTTTGTCACATAAAAGAAACCAACAAATTAGGAACCCTGCTATTGTTGCTTCTTTTTCTTATTGCTCCTAAAGTTTCATTGTTCCTTACAAAAACAAGTGCCCCCTTAGGACCTCAAAATTAAAATTGCCTTGTTCACTACTATAGTTTCAACTTCTTAGTGCTACCTTTCATGCTTGGGCTTACATTAAACATTCTTATCTTTACCTTTCACACACTCCCAACAACAACACGACACTTGGGCTATAAATCTATTCTCTAACAGGATGGCATAACCTTTCACACACTCCCAACAACAATATTACGTTCAGGGTTACAAATATATTCTCCCATGACTTTATTTTCCCACCTATGTGGACTACCCAAAATTCTCTTTTCACTAAAAAAAACACAAAAAACTCCCCAAACAAAACCATGTTTTCTCATAAACACATCACAAGACTCAAAGGAATTTGGTCCTAATTGCAATGCCCAAGACAAATCTTGAAGCAAGCAACCTTCTCCTACTTACCAACGCATCCTAGACAAATCTTGAAGCAAGCAACCTTTTCGTACTTACCAACACATCCTAGACAACCACATTAAATATCAATCACAACAATTTCATGCTAAGTCTTGGTGTTTCATCAAGTCTTCTTAGGATCTTATGGATGATAACAAAGTGGGGGCGAAGACACAAGTGAGTGGTCAACAAGGTACAAAATAAAAGTTGGAATGCGTATGACTTTGTAAAATTATCTAATGTTTACATTTATGTTTAACAATGTCTATTGGATGCATTTGACTAATTTATATATCATACAAAAAATTAAAACCCTACATAATTCATTCCAAAGGGCTATAAGGAAGGACTTCTTTTTTGTCTATTGGTTGATTATTTGTACTGATTGGGCTTAAAAGTTGTAATCCCCAGTGCAAATCATATGTGTAGGATTTTTTCATGCAAAAAAACTTGTCAAATTGTCTATAAAAGCTTATTTAAACATTATCTAAATTTATGGTTTTGACCAAATACATAAACATGTGAAAAATCATCACCCCATACAATTATTTTATTTTGGATTGTTCCATTTGTCTCATTTAAATTTATTCCATGAAAATTTTACTTTTGGTAGATAATGAAAAAAAAAATTTGCAAACCACCATGCAACTAAAAACGACAATTGGCAAAACAACAAATAAATACCTTGACATCATTTCAATGTGGAAGAAACTACTTGTCTTGTGAAATGTGCCAATCCAAGTCAACATCCATTGTAAGTTTGTGCCAATCCTTTCCTTTTGCTTCTAAAGACACTTCTCAAGGACTTGCTTCCCCAAGAGTAACTTTGTTTAAGTTATGTATTTGCTAGAGATTCTAATTCAATATTTGGTGTTTTAAACCTTTTAAACACACACACACCTCGTTCATTAACATGGTTGCTTGATGGTTGACTATTTGGCCTTCTAGAATTCTTATAAACTTTCATCTATTTTCCACCGATGTTCTTCTCTAGAAGAACCTTTTCCCATGGTCTTTCCTATCCAAATGGATATGGGTGAAGTTTTGGCATTTTTTTATGGTTGTTATTGCTCCTTAGTGAAGGCCACTCATGTTTCAAATAGGGTGTAGAACATTTTTCCCATTAATAGTTTCAAATTCAATTGGGGTAGGTAGAAGGGGTGAACTATCCACATAAGGAAGGTTCTAAGTTGCAACTTTAAATACGGTCTTTTCAAAACTCTAGGCTCTACTTTTAGGAGAAGTTATTTTCTTGCCCATCAATTTGTTTAGGCCTCACATCCTTAAATGATGCATCAAACCCTAACTAATGATGTGTAGGAACCATAGAAGTGTAGGAACCATGGAAGGTTATAATTTTTTTTTTCCTTTACCCAATTATCACCTTCATCAACTTGTGAGGTGATACCTCTTCCTTGAACATCATCATATTCTTCACTAGGCCTCCTTTCCTCGATATTTTCCTATATGTATAACCTTCACCACCAATAGATGCAAATGACATAATTTTTTTGCTATATCCCCAACTATAGATGACATTGACCTTGGAAAACATATCCATATTATTAACTCATTCACCCCACCTATCTTCCTCATATGATCTTCCCCAATCATTACCTTGTTCCGCACCCTGTGAAGGCACAAACTTTTAAAAGCCCCCACTTGTTGTTATCATAGCCTTGGAAATCTTGTCATCCCCATTATGTCATACCCACACCTTTTTCTCCTCCCTCCCTATCATGCTCCTTGACAAAACCTCCAACACATCCCCCCCATCCCACTTCTCTTACCCATACCCACAATCATCCCAATTGCCCTTATCATTTTAAAAGCCTCCACCAAGTCCATCAACCTCACCCTACTCATCCTACCTTCACCTTCTAGGTCTAATGGGAAACACCATCATTTCTTTCATTGTAAGCTTGGTGGTATTTGTAGCAACCTTTGTATTACCACCTAGTCCAACATGGCTACATAGGGTTTACTTAGGAGACTACCTAAGAGCTTCCTAAGTTAATCAATGCCTAAAGGGTTATTTTTGGGGCTATTTAGGAGACTACTTAGGGACTTCCTAAGTTGGGGGCTGATACCTAGGGGTGACATGGGGGCTATTTAAAAATTACATAGGGGGATATTTACTAAAGACTACATAGGGCCATACTTAAGTTAAGGGATAGTTAATTGTTATTTATAATGTTATTCAAGGGTCACCTAGGGCGCTACATAGAGCCTACATAGGTGTATATAGGAGCTACCAAAATATTAGTTCAAAATCATAATCCAAACCCCTAATCTCCATCCCCACTTTTAAACCAAAACCAAGAGTGCAATCTAAAATTTTAATCTTTAACCTTGTGCAAAAGGGTAATCCATAACCTTTGTTTTAAACTTGTAGATTTTATCTTATGGGTGAGGACCTATATAAGTGGGAGCACTTCACACTTTCTTTTTTTTTCTTTCATTTCTCACTTGTGGAAAGGTTTTTTCACTCAGAAATCATGGCTTCCACTTCAACCCATGGGTCTAATTTTACATGAGATAATTTTAGTTCTATGTGAAATAGTTATAACTCCTCGTCCTCAAGTGATGATGAGATGATATAGGAGATGTTTGCAAACATGGATAAATAGAAATAATATGTTTTTGCAACTATAGTTTTTGTTGCCAACTTGTCTCATATGTTCAATGACAATGAATTGGAAAAGGGTGTGGGTGAAGAAGTGGAATCACATGTGGGAATTTGAGATGTGTTCACTACTATGCAAATAATGTAGGGTTTTCAAGACTTTGACCAACTTCACTTTAGCCAAGTTTGACGAATTAATGTTACTAATGGTACCCATGATTGCATGTCATGCATGATTTACATGTGAACACCACATTTGAATTTTTTAATTAAAGTTTTAGTTTTAGGGTTTTGATTAGGGTTTGGATTAAAGATTTGGTTTTTGGATTGAAGTTTTAATTTTAAAGGTTAACATTAAGGTTTTAGTTTTAGGAGTTATGGTGTAAGGTTTGGATTAAGGTTTTAATTTTAATGTTTCGATTAAGATTTTATTTTAAAAATCAAGTTTAGGGTTTGGAAAACTTTATTTTGGGGGTTTGGCTTAGGGTTTTAGTTTTAGGGGTTTGGAGTAGGGTATTAATTTTAAAAGTTCGGGTTTCGGATTTAAAACTTTCTTTTGGGGGTTTGGATTAAAGTTTTAGTTTTAAGGGTTAAAATTAAGGTTTTATTTTAGGGTTAGGATTAAGGTTCTAGTTTTAGGGCTAGGATTAAGGTTTTAATTTTAAGGGTTTGGATTTAAAGATTGGATTAGAGTTTTAGGTTATGATTAGGATTTTAATTCTAGGGGTTTGGGTTTAAAGTTTAATGTAAAAGTTGGGATTTACAAATGATCACCACATTTGAATAAAGCATCCTTGAAATTTGGCCTTGAAATAGTGCCTTTTATAATTCATTTTGTATATGAAACATGACAATGTTTGCATGTATGATGCATTCTTATGGAACTAGTCAAAGGGTGTAATTTGTGATGAATTCATCTTCATTATATTTTGCATCAATGATGCAATTGGGGATGAGATTATATCGCCCACAATACATGAGCAGAATGTGTTGGGGCACCACCATACCTAGTATTAGATTTCAAAGGTTGCATTGGGGTGAACACATGATTGAATGGCTCGCTTTTGGTGTCAAAATGGTCATTTTTGTAGGTTTAAATGTGTTTAGATGCTTGTGGTGAATAACACTTTGTAATACATTAATATGATGATTATAAACACATTATTTGTAAAACTATCCATTCATTGTTGGTAGTGGACTTTTGAAATTCAAAACTATGGTTTGGTTAATTGATTAAATTAATAATATATTGAAATTTTCATATTAAATTCCACTCCAAATTATTTATATTGACTAAATATGACTTGAAAAATAAAATAAATAATCAAGTACGAAATCTAGTTTTTAAAAACCTGAGCCAAATGGTAGTTATGAACTTTTGAATGGTCATAATTTATTTTATTTTCAAAAGACCTTCTAAAATGGATTTTATTTTGATTTTTCAAAAAAATTCTACCTAATGAACATGTTTTTAAAATATTTGTTTTGGTCTTCATTCATATGGACTTTATGGGTTTTCCTTTTAAGATTTCCAAGTGGCATCCACCATAACATATGACATCAATGACTTTTGGTATAGGTTTCATGATATAGGTTTTGACATAGGTTTAAAAGGTTCCATAAATGGGTAAACGTGTGATAGTCAAAGATTACAATATTGAAATCTTAAAAATTAATAACCATGTCCATTTGACCAATTTAAAAAAACTTGTTATGGATTTTTATGGAATGCTTACTTGCCAAATTTAATTCATTCAACCATGCATTCATCCATTGGGCCCATTGATGGCATGCTCATCAAGATCCAAAAACCCCATAATGATGTTACTTATAAGGTTTGGCTCAATTGGTGCAAGAAACCCTACTTGATAAACAATACCATGGTTATTGAAAATTGAGGCTTGTTGATTTACTTGGACTTTAGGTATTTAGGTTTTCACCATGATGTTACCATCTTATAGTAATTTGAATTGCAGAGGAATTGGCATTAGTTTTGTTGTGCATGATAATAGTACTTTGAATATTTGTTATGGGACCTTGGCTACCTAGATGAAAAGATGTTCATCATGAGGAAGGTGGGGGGGCACAAAGTAGGTTTAATGTTATCTATGATGCTATCAATGCTTACAACAATACGCATGTTAGGTACAAAGTGCAAATGGAGTGAAGATTGGTAGATTGAAAAGGAAATGGAAATTATTGATGAAAAGGTTTGATTCCACAAAACCTAATTACACACATTTGTTAAGATTGGCAACTATCCTTACAAACAATTTGCACAAATGCAAAATCAACTTCACATTTGAAGTCACATGTGATTAGATGCTAAACCTTGCTAACCATGGGTAGGAGGAAGATTTATAATTTTACAAGTCTAAAATTTCCTTAACTTTTACTTTGAATTCCTCCTCACCTATAAATTTTAGTTGTTTAGTAGTTTTAAGGTTATTAATCTTAACCTTGTTTGCCTTGCCAACACAACTTTGGATGTGTTGCATGCATTAGAGCTAAACTTTGTTATGAGTCCACCTCCATAGTGGATGCCATACAATTGATGCTACATGATTGGCGTTGTAAATATGTTACCCTTGTCCTAGAGTTTGCCAATGGCATGGATGTAGATGTGGGGCCGCAAGATACATTAAGCCCCTGTGATGGAAGGTCTAAATCCATAGAAATGGATGTAGGAATAGATGTAAGAACAAATGCAATAGTAGATGGGATTAATGGATTAGTGGTACCATCAATTAGACTTTGTTGACTTTTCGAGACATTACACATGATGGCATGCCAATCTATTGATTTCATGTGGTCAAGCCTTCTTCATTTTGCAACACGACATTCTTTAAACCTTCTTCATTTGGTGTCCCTATTTTCAATTCCCTTAATGCTTCCCAAAACCTTTCCTTCAAAATCTCCTCTTGGAACTTTGATTTTGGATATTCCACCTTGTTTGCCACATACACATCTTTCCACATTATAGAAGGAATGAGTTGTGTTGCTTTGGTCTTGTTTTTGTTACGGATAATATAATAGTGGTTGTAGGTAGCACACATGGTGTTCAATTGGGTGGACTCCACAATATAATGGTGACATCATTTCTCTCATTGTGGTGCTCTTGCCACATGAATATTCAAGAAGTTTTTTTTGTTTTGAAAACATGTTTCCACCCTAGCATAATCAAAACCATCCATATTTTAATTCCACATAATTATGTGTTTCAATTATGCTTCGGCCATATGGTCTCTAGGCCTCTTTGAATTATATTACTACTTTTGGGTTTATAAACTTTATCTCTTTGTGTTATAATCTTTGAGTATTTTTGAACTTTTGTCTTTGGTTTTATAAATCTTTATGTCTCTTTAGAAATTCTTTCTTTCTTTCTTTCTACATTCCTTTCTTTTTTTCTCATTGCCTTTTTGTCTTTTTGTGTCTTTCTATCTTTGTGTTTTTGCATATCATTGTGTTAATATCCCAAAATCTTAATGTTATTGTGTATGGGTCTTTATGTCTTCTTGGATTATTTATCTATCTCTTTTTTGTGAATCTTTAGATTTTTTTTTATGTTTATATTTGTGTTTGATTAGCTAATTGGGTTTCAATCCCTAACCAAACTTGATTTTTACACCTAAATGCATGAACTAAAAATACATAGTAGGCCCATTTCATTTTCTCCAACATTACTCATGGGATTTGAAAAGTTCAAAACCTAAACATAAATAAAGTTATTAACTTATAAACTTGTTGTAAACTCAATGCAGACTTGTTCATGAACTATTGGAGACTTGTTACACAAAAAAAATAAAATTGTAAAGGTTAATCTTCTTCCAACTTTTTAATTTTGTAAACCTAAAAATCCAAGGTAAAAACGCAAACATGTAAAAGAAAGCTTTCTAAGCATAAGGATGTAGTAAACCCCCTTTATAATCACACCCATTTAGTCACATTCTTGTTTGTGTCACACATTTTTTGGTAACCATCCATTTTGGTAAGAAACACCATTCTTTTGAGTCACTATCACATTCATTGGTAACACAAAACATTTGCAAAGCTTTCTTTGTGAATGATACTATAATGGGGGAAAATTTCAAGCAAATATTAGCACTTTTGAATTGTAGTTCCCTTTGGCAATGTTAATGTCAATTTGTGTTCAAGTTGTGCAAACTAACAACAATGAATCCAATTGAAGAAAAAAGGAAAAGACAACAACTTTCTATTGTAGATAAGCAAAAGATATGTGAGCTTGCCAAGAAAGTAGAAATTTTAATTAAAAAAATATAGTTGACAAGATACACAAGGTGCTCAAACTCAATATAGATCATCACATTAAAATAGGTAGAAATCACAACCATTTTCAAGTCTAATAATGCATTGTAGAACTTAAAATAACCCATATAGGCAACTTAGACAATTGACACTTGTATTTTAGCATAATTTAGGACTATTTTGCAAGATTTTTTTCCAATAACCACAATCTTGTAATGGTCTATATGGAATGTGACTATACATGTTTGAATCACAATTGTTAGTGTCACAAAAAAAGTGGTCACTAATGGTGTGATTATAAAAGGGGTTTACTATATATACTTGAATATGAAACATGATGTCAAGGAAGCAAGAACATAAGAAAGAATAAATTTTGACTTGGGTTTATATCCTTTTTTCTAGGTTTTTATTAGGGATTGATTAATTGTCCAAGTTTCTTTCCTTAAACCTTCTATATTTTTGTCCAAGTTTTCTTCTAACATTAAACCTAAACACATACCCTAACCATGATGCAAAAACTAACCTTTATAATCACTACTATAATTCTACTAAGTTGCTAGAAATGTGTTGCTTGTTGAATTATTGGAAACCTATTGCTAACTTGTTACAATTGTTCTTCTACTATAAAATTCATTTGGATTTAGGTTCTTTGGTTTATGTATCATCTCCCCACCTATAACAAACATAAACCATAAGATCTATGCCATGGCAAGCAAGAAACAAACCAAAATTAAATATTTACATCACGAGCTATTTGAAGCAATAAAAAGTTTAAGTATATTGTGTGGTGCAAATTGGGTTTATGGTGTAAGGTTTTGTTGACTTATTCTAAAACAAAGATTGAAAGCAAGGACTAACATTAGTTCTTGTATTAATTAATTCAATTACACCAAATGTGTTACATAAGACCTACACCATGGTAGGCATGTGAGGAGATACATATAGGAACATTCAATCTAATCTCAACAATCATTATAGTCATAAAGAACGATGCCACAAAATCCGAAGGTTCATTTACATGAAGCTATAAAAGAATTGTAGTTAGTTTCTTACCTTAGTATGTTAGTTTTTAATAGAGGGGTATCCCAGTAATCCTAACTACCAATAGTAGATTTACCTACTACCTTCACATTTGGATGTGAGACCTACTAGTTCCAACTAGTTTTGAAATAGGTTGTTTGAAAGTCAACTAATTACTTCTATTAAGGTATTAAACTAGGTGGCTAATTACTAGCCTAGAAGGTAGGAGCTAATTTGATGGAGATTGTTATCACCAACTATTTTCTAGGGGGTTTTATAGGGATTTAAGGGAGAACAATACCCTTATTTCCTCTCTCCCTAGATTATTTGTTTATCTGGTTTTGAAGGCTGACTTGCCCATTCTTTTTTTTTCCTTCTTCCTTTATTCATATATTCTTCTAACCTCTTTGGGATGGTTAGGAAGTAATTATAGTTTTTTTCTTTTTCTTTTGTGGTTGACCTACCAAGGTGCTTTACCTTTAGTTGGAATATGTATTTTGGAAGGCAAAATTTTAATAAAGAGCATTGGGTTTTCCTTTTGGTTTGGTCATAAGAGGTAGTGTTTAAAACTAATATTTACATTAATAGAGTGGGTGGTGGTAACAAAATAAGAGGTGGTAATGGGGCTTTTGTGTGTTTGGTAAGGGACAAAAAAACAAGAGGTATTACTACCCCTTGTAATTGATTATTTTGTTTTATTCCTTAATATCCTTTCCTTCTAGTGGTAGTTATACACTATGATAGAATTATCATTCCTTTTCACTCAAATGTATAATTTGGTAATTTTTTTACTTTTTCCCTAGGAGTATTGGGTTAAATATCTTTTCCTTTAATTTAAAGACCTCTAAATACCTTAGAAGGAGGATGGAGAGTAGGACTACCAATAGGGTAGTTAGACATAATTTATTTACCTACTACATAATAATTTCATTTATTTTATTTGAGTAGTTATAATAGAATAATCAACTACTAATTCAATCTTTTTGTTTAAGGTAATAATTTCCCCTAATATTACCATTATTCTAAAGGTAATGATTGGGGATTTTGAAAGGGTTTATTTACATAAACCAAATAAGTCTTCAAGTTTTTTGTTTTAATTGGCACCAATATTGCAAACCTAAGGGGCTATTTATGGGTTTACATTAAGAACAACCACAATCAAAGATGAAACAATTCAACATCAAAAGTGTCCAACTCAAAAATGACAAAAGTGATCAACAAAAACACAAAAAGGTTTGAATCAAAATTGATAAACAAAATCTACATTTTTCAATTAGGGTTTTGAAACATTAAGGGCTACCAAGTGGGTGGAGGCTCTTTCTGTACTAATACAATTGTTGTTATTGTGAAGTTCTTATATGACCATATTCCCACTCAGTTTGGTTATCCACTTACAATTGTGACAAATCAAGGTACCCATTTCATTAACAATGTTATTTGTTATTTAACTAATCATTTTATCTTGAAACATGCCAGTTTTATTGTTTATTATCCATAAGGGAATGGACAAGTTGAGTCTACTAACAAAAATTTTGGTACATTACTCACAAAACTAGTGAATGAAAATCGAAATGACTGGGATGAGCACTTGTCCACAATTCTTATTTTTTACAAAACTACTTTTAAGGTTGGAATCGGTCACACTCCATTTCAACTTATCTACGAATTACATCCATTACTACCTATAAAGTACCTATTACCATCCAATCCAAGGTAGACCTATGATCCAAAACATGTCAGAGTTCTAACAAGTTGCCTGTCAAAACTAGAAAAATTGTAGGATAACCAATTAGTAGCATAGGACTTGATAACTTCTAACTAGTGGAACAAGTCATTATGGTTTCAGATTCGGTACATTGAGGTAAACTACCAATTTGGAAATTATGTTTTATGGTTTATAGGGGCTATCAAGGCACATACCCCTAAGTTTCAAAAACAATGGTTTGGACCATATAGGATCCAATAATGTTTACCAAACAACATAATACTATTAGTGACTATAGATAAATTCAATTTTAATTTGATACTAGTTAACATTAACAAGTTGAAACCTTATAGGTTTATGGAGGATCAAACATTTCAACCCATTTTGGCTAAGTTTAATGATTTTTTATCAAAGGAACCAATGGAGGTGAAGTCTTATAACCACTTGTCTAACCAATAATAGTTTGAGGAAACCCACTATGATAACCTATCAAGTGAAAAACCGGTTGAAATTATTCATTTTGGTAACTTGTTTGTCAAAAAACCAATTCAGTCTAACATTAGAGGTTTAACAACATACAACCTCATTGAAACAAGAATGGGTAGTGATTTGTCTAAACCAAAACTTGTTCAAATGGGTGATAGCAACTTGTTGACAAATCAACCAATTAAGAAATAACTTATTAACCCTAATTCCACATGAAATAATGATATTTCAATAAACCTAATTATAAGTGTTGACTTCTTAGGACTTCTTAGGACTTCTTCATTCTCCAAGTGCCGCCATTTTCCACTTTACAACTATAATACAAAAAACTATCGCATCCTTTGGAATGTCTTTTCATTTTTTCATTTTGGATTTCTTTATATTATTTGCTACATCAAAATGAGGCAGTGAATGCCTTAAATCAATTTAGAGAAAAAGCAAGCAAGAAGGAGGCATAATTGAAAAGAGAAAAAGAAAAGAAAGAGGTAGAAGAAAGAGAATTGCAAAGAGTTAGAAAGGAAGTTTTTAGAGCAACCAAAGTAATATACATTGAACCATTTGCATCAAGGCCGCCTCCTACATTTTGAAAAAGTAGTGAGAGTTTTGGGCAAGGGAAAAACATAGAACAAGAAATTTTTGAGGTGTTAAAATGTGCTACCACTATGGGAAAAAGACTTGAAAAAACCTTGAAGGATCTTTGAAGACAAATTTTGACACCTACACTTGCATTTGCCATTATCAATGATTGTGAGGAAGAAAAACAAATTGAATGACATGTTGAAATTGAGCAACCAACAAAATTTTCATTAGTACCAGATAAAGGAGGATTCTCTGATGTAAAGGTTTTCATAACATACTTGTTGTTACCAAGTCCCAGTCTAAGTACATGATGAGGCACAAGGGGAAGGAACAAGTGGAGGAAGTCAATTCACCTCCCAAAATAACCCAGAAACAAGCACCTACTAAAGCAAAAGAAATTCAAAAAATGTTTTAGTGGATCCAAATGGGATCCAAATAGCGACAAAGGGTAGAGTGAACCGGTTTGGGAGGCTTGTTTGTTGTTCATTAAACAATTCCACAACTGAACCTATTGGAAGAATTTTTGCATACTTGGGACTCCACAGAGGATGGACAAATTTGAATAATCATTTGTGGTGAAAGAATCACCATTGATCAAACATTAATTGCAAAGCAGTTTGGTGTCAATGTTTAAAAAATGGTGGATTTGCAAACACACTAGTCAAATAAGATCAAGTGGCCTTTAAAAACATAGTTGGATTGGATGCATTCATTAACAAGGAACAATGGAATGTCATCTAAATGAAAAAGGAATATCACACTAGATTTGCAGCCATCTTGCAAACTATTTACCAATAAAATGGGTTAACATATTTTAGCAACCATATTGCCATCATTCTAAACTTGGAAAACAAAAGGAAGAAGATCAATTAGTGTTCTATTATGTTGACACAAATGTCAATAAAATTGACTCGGTGGACTAAGCACCAAAAGCAATTACAATAGGGTTAATAACACATGATAAGAAAGCAACAACTTGTTAATTTGGACCTATTATAAAGGTTTGTTTAATCATTGGTTTCCCTTGTCAAACGAGGATACACCTATTGATTCTCCAAGACCACAACTGGTTTAGGGGAAATAGGAGAAGAAGACTACTATGGAATAATCCAAAAAACCTTATTTTGAGGTTGTGACCAAGGAGCAGTTCATAAGTGAGTGATGATCAGTACATTCAACCAACATATCACCACAATTAGTTTGGTAATCATCACAATGGGTGAAGGTACAAACTAAACCATCAACACCTAGAGACCAATTGAATCCAAAACCAACCAACTCACCACTAAAAAAGAAACCTTTTACGTGTTAATGACTCATGGTTATGGAAGGAGGTGATGAGGACATGGACATTGATGTCACCACACAACAAGATAATGAATCAATAAGGACATAGAGTGACCAATTCATGGAGGAATGAAGTGAACTTGACTTTGAACATGTATTGAATTAGGGACCTTTACCTGTTGAAGAAACTTCTATTCCTACAAAACAAGCTAGTAACCCATTATCAATAGGTATAGAACCAATTTAACCAATTTAACCTAAACCTATTGAACTGATTCAAATTAAACTTGTTTATATTTTTCTTAAAACATTAAGAGCCTATGCTCAACATGAAAGTCTAAAACATGTTACACTTTTCTTTGAACAAGCAACCCTAATTAATCAAACATGGCCTCAAACAATAAACAACTTAGCTGATTTGAGATCCAAATATAATAATGTTGAAAACTTATTAGAGGACACCAACAACCAGTTATAGGCATGTTGTCTATAAGTGGTTAGTCATAAGTAAACTTTGCATAATAGAGATAAGGACTTAATTATTGTGAAAGCCCACCTCCTCAAACAACAAACAAATAACAAACATCTTGTCGTTAAAGGCGTTGAAACTGAAAGGGCAATCAAGAAGGTTGAAACCTCGTAGTTTGAGTACAATGAGTTAACCCAAGCTCATTTCAAAACTCGTAATGACTTAAAAACCTTACAAACTGATCTTTATCAATTAATAAGAGATTATGGTAAGATGGAAGCCATTAGTGTACAACGGGAAAGGATTTTGTTGGAGCTAAAAAATACTTGTTTACAATAAAGGGAACAATTGATAGAGGTTGACATTGATATGGAGAATTGTACCCATGAACTTTGGGTATAGATTTAGAAACTGAAGGGTGAATTGGAAACATTTCACAAAATGCCCAATAAAGTTTCTCAACCTACTTACATGGACAACCGGTTGAAGGAGTTTGAAGAATTACTTATGGACAACACCTTACTTAAAGTACAAAACCAAACATTGGTTGACAAGAACCTGACGTGGAAAGAACGGTGGCAAACTATGCAAGAGATTACTAAAGAACAATTCCAAAAAAGTTTGGAAATTCCTTGTGCAAATGTAAAAGCTTACTTAAATGAACTAGTTACATACCGGTTGCATTTTGAAGGCTACAAGTATGACCAGGTGACTAGTAAACTAGTTGAGGTACCTATAACTAATGTTTTCCAAAAAATTTCACCTATGCAAGTAGCTATTGTAGCCATAAGTTCTTGAAGCAAACCTATTGTTACTATTGCTGAAGAACCTAAACCCATCAAAGGGGGGTCAAAGCTAGCCATTGTTTCTTTTACTTTACCTTTGCCCATAGAACCTATGGAAGTACTTGTTATGGTTGTTATCATTTAGGTAAAAACATTAGAAAAACTTGTCATTCCAGAACTTATACCATTAGTTATACTAAAGATTGGAATAGGCACAGAGGTTACTTTGATTGATAGTATTACCCGTGCCTTTGAAGTTTTTAGGACTCCAAATACAATACTAAAAGACACACCTATTGCTGAAAGACCAAAATCTCAATTGGTTTCTTTAGCTGAACTTGTTGATACCACATGTGAATGACTTGCTGATACTACATGTGAACAACCTATTCATGATATAGTTGCAAGTGTTAAACAAGTTGTTCTAGGTGATTGATTTCAAGGACAAAATCTGGTTTTCAAGGGGGGGGGGGGTAATGTTAACCTGATTTTTCAGTATGTATATAATAATTGGTTTAACCAACTAGTAACCAGTGAGGTAGTGTGACCTAAGGTTATTTTAGTTTTTGGTTAACAAGTCTTAAGTTAACCAGTTTGTTTTAAGAACTGGTAACTTGTCTGTTACAATAACCGATTAATTAACAAAACACGTTGATTTGAACTTGTGACCAATAACTTGTTATTTTGATTTTGAAGTTTATAATGGCTAATGATTGTTTAAGTTACAATAGCACTATGAGTTGGTATATATAAGCTAGGACTTAAATATACAAAGGATATTCATATTTTCATCTTTTTTGTAACTCACGAATAGTTTTTTAATTTTGAATCATGTTTTATTTTGATTTTCTTGTGATGCTTTTTCCTTTTTTGTTTTTAGAATGTAAGCTTGAAAAATGTTGTTCTTGATGAATAAGCAAGAAACCACAATGTTTATTGTGTTTTAATATTCAGATTTGGAGCAACTTGTTGATAATTTAGTAAACCAAAATTAGAAATTGGAAGAAAAAATGTGAAACTAAAAAAAAAAACAAAAACACCTTTAACATTACTTAAAATTGGTCACATGTGCAAATTAGTCACAAATTTGATGACATCACAATGACATCATCAAGGATTGTATGGATATACAAAATATGTATACAGTTTCATCCATCATATGAAATGCCACATATGTATCAACATTTGTGACTAGGGTGCAACTATTTTGGTGGCATCCAAAACCATACTTGTTTGAACATAATGTGAACACGTGGCAACATTTGGTTAACTAACCCATTATAATTTTGGATTAATCTAAGACGCTTGATTCATACACTTGGTTGGTTTTAAATCATGCCACCTAGCACAATGTTTTTAAATTAAAACTTGCCATTTGGCATACTACCATATGTCAAACTAAGCAAGTAGGTTGGTAGGCCTAGGGAGGTTTGTATGTAGGTTCAACCTACTTGCTTAGGCTAGATAAATAGCTACCTAGGTCCTACTTAAATTAGATACTTACTTATGTAGGTACATAAGATCTATCTACCTACTTAAACTAAATACCTACATAAGTAGGTAGGTGGGTGGTTAGGTGTATTAGAAAGGTATGTAAATGGGATAAAAATACATAAATATTCCATTTTGTTTTGGTTTTCTCTTTGCATTAAGTCTTTTTGACTAACTCATCCCAAATACCACATTGTTTCAATATGAAATTGCAATGCAAAGCACTTTCTATATAGTGTTCAAGATGGAAATGGAAGAAAAAAATTTATAAATGGAAATGCAAGTAAATAAGTAAAATAAAGCAAGTAAGTAATTGATTAATTAATTAACTAACTAGTTGACTACCTAATTAATTAATTAACTACCCACCTACCCATTTATCAACATACCTACTACTTATTACTTCACCATCTATAATAACTTATAGTAATAGCGATAACTATGATTTAACAGTTATTATCAACTAATGAATTAGTTAATAATAATAATTCATCAATAATTAATCATATATAATTATTGATTATTAATAATAAATAAATAAAATAAAATAATTATTATTTAATAATTATTAACTATAGATTAACTAGTAATTATCAACTAATTTATGAATTAAATAATCACTCTTAATGAATCAATGTTATTATTTACTTGGGCTTTGCATTGCTACGCATTATTAGTGATGATGAAATGACAAAAGAAAAATAAGGGTTTACATTTGAAAACTTTGTTATTTTCATATATATATAGGAATCAAGTTGTACAAAATATTTCCCAATTATCATCCAAGGGGAGATTAAATTAGTTACCTTGTTTTTTAATTCATTGAAATTTTGGAAGCAATTAGGGTGGATAAACATTAAATCAATTAAGCGAGTGAGGATTAAATCCTTGAAGTAGGTATTTAAGGGAGAAGTTTTTATTGGAAAGTAGCTTAATTTCAAAGAAAAAAAATGTTAATATCTTGAAATAATATCAACATATTCAAATGAAATAACACATATTCACATTTGTATGAAATTACATGTAAAGATGTGTATGAAATTGAAAAGACACAAATATTCAAAAAAAAATTTGAATGGACACAAAAATTCCAAAAGAAATTGAAAAAAATAAAGAGATTTGTTTATCTTTTGATATTTTAAGATCCATAAGGACATTTTGAAACATTACAACTTGTAAAATGTTTATTTTTAAAATTTTCGATTTAAAATCGACCTCTAATAAATTTGCAATTTGGAATTGTCTTTTTGTATGACCTACAACTATAGCCCATCCCACCTAAACCAACTGTAATGAAATCATTGTCACTAGAATTTAATTAAATTGTAATTATTAATAATTATTACATATTAATAATATAATACGTATTAAAGCATGTAACCCCAACTGTAAGTCAAGTTTAAAATTGCAAATGTTATTACAGTTAGTTGTAAGCAATAATTAATTGCACATAATTATAGATAGAGTGGTTGCATTTAGCCTATTTCTATTAGTGTTTGTGAAAATATCAAATGATATTTCATTTAGAAAATTTCAAAATGGCAAAATCTATTTTGATATTAAGATTGGTGTTTTTCAAAATGAATATTTAATTTTTAAATGTTTCAAAAGGAGTTTAAAATGATGGTCCAAACTTGGATATGGAAAAAGATGTTAACTTTAACATCATTTCACCCAATTTGAAAGTTGAACCCATTCATTTTTCTCAAAATACAGTAGTTATGGACTTTTGGAATGGACTCTAAACTACCAGTTTTGGTGCACCCAAGTGTGTTAACACCCATTTTGAGCTCCTTTGAAACTAGAACCTCATTGGAACTTATGCTTTTCAATGTTTCTTACAACTTTTGTTACTACAATCATATGTTAAAGGTAAAAAAAGGCAGTTAGGATTTTTTGTACAAAACACTTGATTACTAAATTTTATTGTCAAAAATTGATTACTAATTTTTCACTATCAAAAGTGATTATCAGATTTATGTCACCAAAAATTGTTACTTATTTTTTAATACCAAATAGTCAGTGATTATATTTGACTACTAATTAGGATTTTCTAAACTATTGATTAGATTGACTTCTACTAGTTTTAGAAAGATTTTAGGAAATCTATTTTTTCAATGAGATCACTATTTTGGATTTAGATTCACATCATTTGTTTGATGTACTTAGAGGCCAGATTTTTTGTAAGCTTAGTAAAACATGTGTATTATACTTTAATGTTGTTGTAATTTGAGTTTTTATATTCTTGAAACTTTTTCTTCCACTAAAGATTTATGTTTCGCATTTTGAAGGTGTATTTATTTCATGAAATTCAAGTGTTGTCATTTTTCCTATTAAGATTTGTTACTTTGAATATTTATAATACTTCAGTAGCTTATTTGTACTATTGCTACATTAGAAGTTTTATTGTTATTTGTCATTTAAAAGTTGCATTTAAGTATATTTTCACTTCATGCTCCTATTGTTGTTATTTTCCAAAAGTTCGAATATTATCAAGTGGCTTTAACATTTGGCAACCATGTTGGGGATATGAAACCAAGATTGTTGGTTTAAAAGTGAATTTGGAGAATTCTAGTTGGAGTTATTTGTCTTTACCAAAAACATGGGCTTTTTTTTTTACATTTGACTTTTCCTTTAATGTTTTATTTGTGTTGTCACAATCTTTTAAAAACATATAAAATCATGCAATAAAATAAAATAAAATATTTCACTCCTTTGTTTAAGTTGTTTTTGTTGCAATATGCCAACAATGCTAACTAGGAGTGTGAAAAAGAAATTGGAACAAGTGTTGTAGGAAAGTACACAATGGACTTTTTGAAGGCTAGGTATGCATGCATAAATTGAAAATGGAGTTGGAGGATGCTATTACATTCCACAATGGTGAGCAAGATTCATTGGGGAATATTATTGAAAAACTAAAACTAAAACTAAAACTAAAACTCGGGCTCTGCGTTGCTTCACTCTACTATTGACAATGATTTTTATAAAAAGGATATATATGGCATATTAGTTCAAATTTTGGGAAATTTCTCTAGGATTGAAGGAAAAAGGAGAAACCATGCATGTGCTCTAATTTGAACCAGCCAAAAGAAAAATAAAATGTATTCAAGTACATCCATAACAAAACCTACTCACATTGAGCATTATATCAATTCTCACCCACAATGAAAACAATAGAATCTTAATCAACATTTATTGGGCAAAACCCTTTCAACTTTTGCTATAATGCAGTTACATATTTAGATAGAAATCGCATGCAAACCTTCAACAATCTCACTACTCAACCATGGATGCAAATTCCTTATAACACATATGGGTGCAAGTATGTAAATAGGAGCCAATGAAATTACTTTACAAAAGGACTGTGAGTCTTTTTTAATCATTTTTCATTTTTTCATATGAAAGAAATTTTGAATCAAATCTTTTGCAACTTATTACTACAATCACATATAATTTTCCCAGTAGATCACATGTTTTATGTTAATCATTGTTGAATAAATATGAAAATTTCAAAGTTTGTAAGTTCTACTAGATTTTGCATTTCATCTTGAAAATTTATCATAATTATGAATCATACCAAAGTATGCTAACTACTTTAGGTTTTTTTGTTTTATACCATAAACTACAACTTTGTTTTGTATGTCATGCACATTACACCCTATTTACATGTGGTAAAGGACTTTTGAAATTTGAAATTAAAAAAAAAAAAATTGAATCTTTAAAATTTTAAATTCCGTATCTTTTTAATTGTGAGTGTTCTTTGAACTTGGGTAGTAGGTTATCAAAATTATGTTATTACAATAATCCTTTACCTAGTCCTTTGTAAAACTAACCACATTTGACGCAACACCTATTTAAATTCAAATGTCCTTTTAAAAAACCAAAAACCAAAATTTAATTTAATGATTTTTAAATTTGAATCCTCAACTTTCATATTAATCATTTAGCACAACTTGGAATGATTAACATAACTTTAAAATGTCCAAAAAAAATCATATGTGAAAAAGTTCATCGTTTTCACAACTATTCGATGTGGTTTTTGGTTCCTTTTTCTGTACTTGCACCCATATAATCTTGGTAAGGGGGATAAACCTACAAACATCTATCTTAACAAGGCAACCATCAAAATGCTACAATCTTTTTAAATGCTTGCGGTTTCTCTATATGGCACCTTCAACAAAAATGTTACCACAAAAGCCACTACTACACAAATGTAGAAGTAGATGGCTAGATTGCAAACACAATGGAATGTATGTCCATGGCTAGGATGGGCAACCAATGGCATGTAGTTGCAAATACTTTAGGAAACATAATTATGCATTATTTCATGAAACACCCACCTCATGGAAGATCACTAAGGAAAAAGATTTCCAACCCTTAAGTAGATATGCATCCATACATGGAGTGTCAAACTCACAAGGATAATCTAAAGCATGCAAATACAAACCCAAGCACCATGGATACATGAATGGCAATCTAATGTCCCAATCTTTCTTGTGAGTGAGAGAACCATCACAATGAAGTAGAAAGAGAGTTCAAGCAAAAATCACACTTCTTGCCAATTTAACATTGAACATGCTTTGTAAGTAGTACCAAATTAATACAAGTCAAAGCCTTGAAGAGTCTTCTCCCACAACTTTGCATTGTATAACATCACTTATAACATCAATAGACCTGATTAGTTAGAGTTATATAAACATGGTACACTTACCACTAAACTGTTGTTATCATATTTGCAATTATCATTGTTGTTCTAGATAAGGTACAATAGAAATCCTAAACCTTAGTAGCTAATAACATGATTAATTGTGAGATAATGACACTTTATTGAATGAATCTAGGAAGAATTCTTAGATGTCAATATTATAAAAAAATGCCAAATGAATGAATCCAAAGATAAGTTGGATAGGAGAACCTAGCCTTTTTGCTCCTTTTTAGAAAAAGCAAATGCAACATCAATCCTTATCCATTTGTCATTGTGCTTGTCAAAAGGTTCTACATTAGTTGTGCATATTGTAAATAAGGTTGTCAAAACTAATGTGGCGCACCCATTTTGCATTGGGTGTCATGTCGATGTCTATTAAAACGGATGCAAAAAAACATGTGGTCATTGACGCACCCCCAACTCCTTAAAGGACTCAAATATGGGTCCAAATGGAACACAACGGAAAAGGGAGGAGTCGGGGCACGCTCCCTAGCTCACAACACTTTGAGGGGTAGAGGGGCATGTTGGAGCTCCGAGATGGGATTAGGAAGAGTTGATAAGCTTCACTCACTCACACGGGCCTGCACACAACTCACACAAAGTGATTAATGCATAGTTGGAGCACCCTTGGTGCTAGGAAGAGCCACGGGCAACATGGACACACAAGACTCACCACGGCCTGAACTTGGGAGAAGCCACCACCTTACCCTTATAGTATACTTTGTGGCTGGCCACGGAGCCTACATCCAAATGGCTTTTCTCTCCCGAGACTCCCGAGTGGGAGTCCCGAAATCTCGCCAATTAGGACTCCCGCAACTTTGGAGCCCCATAACTTTGCAATTAGACCTTCGATTGAGGTGCGGTCTAAAGCAAAATTGTAGATTTCGTCGAGATTTTTCCAACGATATGTGGCACGCCCCCTATAGCTAAGTAAATCGGGTCGATTCCCGACTTTTTGTGGTCGGGAGTCAAATTGACAGTTTGACTCTCGGCCCTTCTTTTGGCCATAACTTACGTTTCAGATGTCCAAATGAGCAATGCGAGCCTATTTTAGACATCTACGTTTCAAGAGATTTCCAATGATATAAAGAACGCCATAATCCATTGAGTTTTGACCCCTGTAATTGCTCTTTGAAATTTCGAGAGTCCACCAGGACTCCATGTCCCAAAGTGGGAGTTGCCTTGGGAGTGTGAGTGTTCACTCCCTCACACTCCCTCACACTTTTTTACACTCTCGGGAGTATGTGATGTGACTCCCGGGCTTCCTCTTGGCCCACAACCTTGCAATGCTTTTGCCTTGACTCCCGGGCTTCCTTCCTTTTGGCCCGCAACCTTGCAATGCCTTTGCCTTGATTTCCGGGCTTCCTTCCTTTTGGCCCACAACCTTGCAACCCCTTTGCCTTGGTTGCGAGCCCAAAGCTAGGGTTGCGACAGTCATATTTGAGCTGCCCTTGTTATGATTGGTGATTAAAAATGGATTTTAGTTACAAGTCTTGTGGAGACTAAAAATTTTTGGTCGCCAATCTTGTAATGACCAAAAGCTTTTGGTCACTGTAGGTTGACAATTGAATTTTTTTGATCGCCATAAAATTAATGATTGAAATTTTTTCCTCACCATCTTTTCAGTGTGTCATTATGGCCTTGCCATTTACATGAAAGAATATCTTAAGGTAAAAGAAGAATTATGAAAATTCCAATATTTCACCATGCAAAAATAAAATCTTCAAAACAAAAATCCTCTAAAAGAAACCAAACTCCTTCAAGATATCTCTATCACTAATCCCAACTTTCAACGCAAGCCAAAATACCATCTTTCAAAAATTCTCACATAAAAAATAGACCTATTACATGGGGGCCAAAATTTGTTAAACTATTATACCCTATAATGAATCTAAACACAATATCCTCGCCTTGGTAGGTAATGCCCAAAAAAAATGAAAACCAAAACAAAAGTATACAAAGTGAATGCCTTGTAAAATTTGCATTAAGAAATGTTGCTTTAAATGAATTTTTGTTGATTCTTTTTCATTATTACTATCTATCAATTACGAATGCATTTATCAGAACAAATTATCAATGATAAGTCCAATCATCCATAATTTAAAATTTTAAGAAATAGATGGGTAATATTCGTGTAAAATTGTATATGATCATTGGATCTTATGTATACAAAAAATTCATCATCATCATAAAACATAGATCTAAACACAAATTTCAAATATGTAAAGAAGATGGATTCACAAATCTCAAATTTGATTACACATGATAACATGATTCATTTACAAAATTGGGTTTTATAAAATTTGTAAGTCCCAAACATGTCGTTTTTGAAAGATCGTGCAAATTACACCATATACCATATATAACAACTACAAATTGTCTATGGTTGCTTTCCATAACACTTTTCAAGTGCACTCCAATTGTATGGAAGCCCCATAAATGTGCACATGATGTGTTGAATAGTTTTTCGTGCTTCTAGATTAAGGTCATACATGTCATGGATTAATTTCCCAAATGACATCTTGGTTGAATTGTCCACAAAATACTCTGCATCCCAATCATCACCTCATATGACATTTGCCAAATTGCTCATCGAATATGCTTCAGAATTCAAAGTTGTGTGTGTTGTTTGGCCATTCATTGAAGAGAATTTGTAGTTTTTAATTCATTATAAACAAAAAACAATTCTACAACAACCCACCAACACATTTTTTTTGCATTGGTGGCATTTTGTTCATTGGCAAAGCCATACAATGATGGCATCACCAAGAACAAATGCTTGGCTTCACCCCGATCGCACACACCTATGTACACAACATTTGGTTTGTTTGTCGAAAAATGCAACATAATGTTGTCCTTGGACAAATTATTGTGCAAAATTCCACAATGATGTATTACATTCATAACGTTTATGAATGCCCATGCCAATTTCACACGATTTTACCTATAGGCAACAAGTCATGTTCGCCCTTCCATATCCGGCCCCCCTTGTCACAATAAAATATGATTATCAATAATGAGGGAATATTTCGTGTTATAATCCAACATTTCTCAAAGAATTCCCCCATTCCACCACAATGTGTATGCTTCCATGTGTTGAAAATTCAAGCTCAATTAGTTAGGTTTCATTAGTTACTGGAGTAGGAAAGTAACTAGGTTACTTTCACAAGGTTGAATTACTTTCGTTACTTATTTTAGTTTGGTTATTTATGGTTTGGTCTTTTAGTTAAATACCTTGGTGTTGATGGTTTGGCTATTTTTTTTTCATTACACAAGTTTGTGTATTTCATGTAACAAGAACCTTGAAGAGTTCTTGATGTTGTGTTTCATGTTGTGAGCATCATGTTGTAGTTTCTTTTAATAAAGGTTTATGTTTGCACTTGAATAGATCTCCTATTTGTTAACATGGTATTAAAGCTTAGGTTGTTTGGTGAGAAAGTTGAAAGAGATCTAGAGCTAGAAAGTCTCTAGAACTAGAGCTTGAAAGTTTCTAGTAATATCATAGGAGTTTGTCAAGTGCAAAAGAGAAATGGGGAAAGGAAAGAATGTGAAAAGAAAGAAAAGAAAAGAAAAAAGGTGAGAGGAGATCAACATATCAAAGTTGTGGAAGTCAGATCTTTGAATCTAGATCTAGATCTACTATGAAAATATCTTGGAGTGAAATTTGAAGGGATTATAGAATATTATAAGACGCTTCTATTCTCAAATTTTTAAAAGAAAAAGATATGTTTTGTGAGAGTTATGAGCTTTTGAAAACTTTGTGCCAGATTTGGTTTTTTGGTCATATCTCTTTTGTTTGAGCTTTTTTGGATCTACAGCTTTGGGATCTTATAGATCATATAAGAATATATGTGTGAGAGAAATTTCATGTCATTTGGATTTATATTGAGAGAGATCCAAGCATCTAAATTTTTAGTCTCAGTTTTGAAGTTAATTTCTTTTGAAAGTGATATCTCTTTGTGGTCATCATCAATAAAGCTGAAACTTTGAAAAGATATAGAAGAGATATATTTAATGTGTTTCTCAAAATTTCAAGGATTTTGGAGTTGCTGAGAGCGAGTTGTAAGCCATTTTGTGTTCAGGTCCCAATTTGAGGTGACTTCAAGGAAGTAGCAAGATCTCTCATTTTATGAAGTTAAATGTGCGGAAATTTTGAAAGAAGGTAATAGACATAGTTTTTCATGTTTCACCAGAATTTCAGATCAATCCAAGGTCATATGTGTGTGGAGTAGCTTTGCAAAGTTGTTGTGACAAAAGTTTGTTTTGAGAAGACATCAAAGCAAAGTTTTGAAGTGGAGCAAATACAATTTGGAGAACTTGAAGGAAGGAGTTTGAAGATTGGGAAGTGCAAATACATTATCAAGATCTTCATACAAAAGTGTGGTATGTAATCATGTACTTAATACCATACAAAATATTATACGAGATATGTACATATATGTAAAACCTATGTATAATATAGAATTTCGTATAATACTCAAGATATACATACATATGCAAGGTCCATCTTGTTCAACCCTAACCTTAATTCTAAAAACCTAAGGAAGGAAAACCCTAACCCTAATCCTAAAAACCTAAGGAAGGAAAACCCTAACCCTAATCCTAGAAACCCAAGGAAGGAATTAAAATCATTGTGAAACCCCAAGAAGACATTGAGTGTTACTTTGAAAGATGGCGGACAGTCTTTTTCAAATTGCAATTGAGAAACTAGATAAGAATAATTTGCAAATGTGGAAATTTAGGATTATGAATTTCTTGATGGGGAAAGGCTATTAGGAATTCATAATTGGTGATGAGAAAGAACCTCCTCTCCCAGAAAACCCCACACAACAACAAATTCAAGCCAATAAAACTTGGCATGAAAAAGCAAGGAAAGTCTTATATTAGCTTTATGTGAGTGTGTTCGATTCCATGATTATGGATATTCAAGATGCAAAATCACCCAAGCAAGCTTGGGATACATTGGTGAAGATGTACAACACCAATACACAAGCCTACAAAATGTAGTTCAAGCAAAAGTTGCATAACCTATAGAAAAACAAGATGAACATCAATGACTATTCTACAAAGGTGAAAAACCTTGCAGATGTTCTTGCATCTATAGGAGCCCCTGTAGATGATGAAGATTTAGTGGCCGTCACCTTAAATGGATTTGGAAAAGACTATAGCCAGTTCCGTACTTCAATTGTAATTCGAGAAACATTTCCCGACTTCCAAGACTTAATAACACTACTTATAAGTGAAGAGATGAGAATTGTTAGTACTTCATCCAATGGAGGATCACAAGAAAATGCTTTCTACTCAAATACCAATAGAGGTAGAGGTAGAGGTGGTAAAATCCCATTTCGAGGTTGACACAGAAACTCGCATGGTGGACATCATCAACATGAAGGTCAAGCTCATGGAGGTGGACGAGGAAACTTTGGAAGAAGAGGAAGTTGAGGAAGTTGAGGAAGTTGTGGAGGTTATGGTGGAAGTCATCGAAGTCAACAACCAAATAGCGATTCAAATTGCTATTACTGCGGGAAACCTAGGCACATGGCAAAAACTTATTATCAAAGGGAGCATGATGCACAAAATGGAAAGTTGCAACAAGGGAATTATGCATCAACTAGTAATCAAGGTGATGAGCAACTATTTGTGATGTAGCACATGGCAAATCCAATGATAGGAGGTGTATTAGACAACAATGTCTAGTATGTGGATTTTGGAGCTTCAAACCACATGACTAATCATGGAGAATGGTTTAAAGACACAAAGGATTTGAAAACACTAGGGTTTGTGGAAACTGGTGATGACACTACACATCCCATCACACAGATTGGCAAGGTGCCATTGTCCATGCAAGATGGGCAAACAAAGTACTTGAAAAATGTACTTCATGTTCCAACCATAACAAAAAATTTGGTCTC
>Ga0116229_10002948_pt1 | contig 27879 bp, 18 predicted proteins | sample S1TSphgellanicum_3_FD_87313 | JGI IMG/M metagenome (GOLD analysis project Ga0116229, IMG submission 87313) | Host-associated microbial communities from peat moss isolated from Minnesota, USA - S1T2_Fc - Sphagnum magellanicum MG | ecosystem: Host-associated > Plants > Peat moss > Unclassified...
TGTGAAGTCACCCTGTCTTTGGGCCTCCTTTTCGCCCCCTATCCCCTCTTGCAGTGGTATCTGCAAAGTAATGAAATTTTTATTAAATCTCAGTATGAAATGCTGAAATTGAGCATTTAATGCACAAGGTGTGAGAGTAATCAAGTAATTGTACATGTAGCGTAGTGGAGGCGCTCAGGAAAAAGGAAAGACGGGATGAAACTCAGTACCATCAAAATTGATGGTTTTCTGAGTTTCACCACCCCTTGATTAGCATTTTTTTTGCAGGTTTTTTTTAATCTCACCTTGTGTATAGCCAAACTCAAGGTTTTGGTGTTGAGTTTTCCTTACTCCACAGATAACTCTAATGAATCAGTAATATTTTATTTCAAAACAGAAGCATCAAGTAGTGTCAACTATTGAAAAAATTATATTTTCACTGTTTAGTGTCAATCAAATACTTGGAAAAGTTTTTAATTTGGAACTTAAATTATGGAAACTTAAATAAAGTAAGTAATTATAACCAATTCATCCTTCCATGACAAAAGAATCAAGGCAAATGCCATTATCTGATGGTCAAAAAAGTTGTTAATCAAGGTAAACACTAAACACCTTGCATACCATCAATAGTTTGCACTGAAAGCAATGCTCAAATTGATAATCAACCAGAAGAGTTAAAGTTGCAAGTATGTTGAGTAGAAAAATTAAACACACTAAGGTAGACCAGCCCATCACCAATCGCCTGCCTATGATTGAACACTTATTTATATCTTCATCATATGTGCTTTATTTTGAGTGATTTAAAACATTATGAAGGCGTTACCTCAAGTTTTGGAAACCATCTTTGAAGGGCAAAGGAAAAGCAATAATGAACCCAAAAAAAAAAAGCTTTTTCAATTTAAAAAATACTTTTTTTTTCTTCTTCTTCTGTTTGGACCCATCTTCCCTTCAAATCTCATAACTTTCTTATTTTTTATTCATTTTAAACGATTTAAAGTCCTATAGGAGTAGCGCCTGAAGTTCTACAAATTATCTTTGAACTCTAATAGCAACCGACCAACATACAAAGAATTTTTTGAGTGTTCAAGAACTGACCTCTGTAATGTTTCGTGGTTTGTTTTTTTGAGTTTTTGGACCCCTTTATTTTGGGGGGCCATGACTTTCTCATTTCTAATCCATTTTCAAGGATTGTTAAAGTATCATTGTTAGAGTGTCAGACGTGTCAAGGGGAGGTGTTCAAGTATTTTTGTTTCAAAAGCTTCAAAGAATTGTCGAGTTTCATGAAAGACCCAGCAAACCCCCCACCCCCACAGTTTTTGACTTCTTCAAAAGAATTGAGCACTACAAGTATATATAATAACAGTACCCTACTTCATTTTTTTGATAACTACAGTTTACATATAAGAACTGGGAATTGGATTTTTTTGATAACCATAAGTATCAACTTTGATACCCTGCCTGATACCCAATGAGGGTTTGGTGCAATTTCTAATGCCCACCCTCACTCTGGTAATTACCACCTTACATAGGTAGTTAACATAGGTGGGAAGTACAAGGGTTTACATTTATAGGGCACCTTGGGTAACTCTCAATTGTGGTTCATTGACAACCCAAGCATAATGAGTTTTTCTCTTTATTAGTATCCATTTCGGCTTTCTGTGAAGCCTAAAAGAAGACTAATCAAACTAAGTGGCCACTAATATATTGTAGAATTTTGAATTTTCTACTTCAATTGTGTACAAACAAATAATAGTGAGATGGTTTAGCCTTTAGGACATTTGAGGTTTTGAGGACTACATACTGAATATTCAAGCTATATCTTGAGCCATATTTCATTTACACAACAATACAAATAATTTTAGCAAGTATTTAATTCAAATATGAAATGGATAGCTATGTTGGGTAGCTTTAGAATGAACTATCATATACATGTGGGGGCAATAAATCATATAAAACTCATGACCAAAAATCATAGTATTTTAAATTGAAGGTTTATTAGTATTGAAAAAATATATCCTACAAAGAAGCCGAATCTCACAATTTGTCCTGGAACTTCCCTATGCTTTTGGGTTACGAAGTATCATTAGGGTTTAGGGTGGTTCAGCAAGAACTATGATATCTTTTGTGAAGGAAAAAAAATTCTCCTCATTAATATACATTAGGAAGGAAATTGTTCGCCAAAAAAGACCACTAAATACCTGTTTACAAAATATTCTAAACATTAATATACACTGGTGCAAAACAATTTCGCCCCATTTTTGCTGTTTTGGGAATCCAAAGAGCTCCTAGTGCTTGTAACATTCAGCCTGTGAAACAAAATTCCAAAACAAAAAGCACCTTCAGATAGCATCACAAAAACACTAACTCAGCATTTTAGGGTATGGGATATACTTCTTACATTATGATAGAAATGAATGTCATCCATATATTCCCAAGTGCAAAAAAATTATTGAAACAAAAGCATAGTATCCCCAAATATGTTTGACGACTAAGTGCAAAACAATATTGAAGCAAAAGTAAAGATTTTATAACAAAATTGACAACACAAATGCATTAATTGAAGCAAAGCATATTATTTACCTCAAAAGAAGACAACAAATGCAAAAAAAAACAAACACTATTGAAGTAAAAACATAGTTTTTGCTATCACAAATTTGACAACACAAATGCAACAATTGAAGTAATCAAGCATATCGCTGCCCATAAAATGTTGATGAACAAATTCAAAAACTATTTGAAGCAAAAAAAAAAGTCTAAATTGCAGCAAAATTGACAACAAAAAAAAATTCTGCAAAACACATTTGTTGTGAATCAAAATGTGTAAGAAACATCACCTGGTGCATTTTGCTTGGAATTTCACACGAAGTGGGATTTAGTAGTCTCTGTGGTGACCTTCTATCATGCTCTTCGCTTTCCGGATGAAACCGGAAGCAGTTCCAGTTCTTGTCGTGCCTCCTGTCCCTGTGCCATAGCCACCAACTCCAGGAGCTCCTCCAGCACCATAACCCCCGGCTCCAGGACCTCCTCCAACACCATAACCCCCGGCTCCAGGACCTCCTCCAGCACCTCCTCCAGCACCATAACCCCCGGCTCCAGGACCTCCTCCAGCGCCATAACCCCCGGCTCCAGTACCTCCTCCGGCACCATATCCCCCAGCTCCAGGAGCTCCTCCGGCACCATATCCACCACCAGCTGTTGCTGCAGTGTTGGGACCAGCTCCAGTACCATATCCGGCTCCAGTACCAGCAGCACTATGGCCATGTCCAAAACCCAAAGCATTTTCTATCTTCCCCACAATCCCTTGCCCCGTTGTTCCAGAATTTCCATATCCAGCTCCGGTCGCAGTGCCGGTGTTTCCGCCATATCCAGCAGCACCTGGAGCTCCAGCACCAGCAGCAGGACCTCGTCCTCCAATACCCAAAGCATTTTCGATCTTCGCCGCAAAGCCTTGGCCTTGAGCTCCAGTACCACCATATCCAGTGCCAGTACCAGCTCCTTGACCCATTTCAGTTCCATGGCGATGGCCACCTCCTGTTACGTTAGCAATAGCACCTTTCACTCTGTCCATGATCAACGAATAAGATTTTCAGAAACGAGATCAATGCAACAGAATAGATCGAGAAAATTTACAAAAGATTATGCTAATGATGATAGTGAAGAGAATTGGAATCGAGAGTGATGTATTCTAGAGCAATCTCTCGGGTCTTATGTAGTGATAACAAGCACAGCAGGTTCGGGCAACAACAGCTATGGAAGAAAAGGCTCGTCTGCATCCAAAGCTACATACGGTCATACTCATGTACCTTACGCTATAGACACTGCAAGAACAACAGGAGCAACACGCCAAGGGCGGAGCGTCCGACAGGTGTTTGTTGACAGTCACATTCAGGGCACATTCCCTGAATCCTATCCCACTTAATAATCATAATCTGGCACTTACGCGACACCCGGCAGTGAATTCGGTCCCATGTGTTGATTCCACTCGCAACGTACTCTTTCCCCATCACCTCGTGTCGTCGAGCTTGCGAGAGCTGGACTTGACATGTGTTTTTTCAGATGGGTTGTCAGCATGACCCCACATGCTGATGATCTGCAACCCTAATTTTCAATCTACGTCTATGGTCATCGATCCGATGACACAACCGCGGGAGTTTGAATGAATCGATGGTGCACGTGGCATGAAGATACTTTCACAGATGAAGACTCTTGATATTAAGATCAGACAAACTTTTTGTAGGTACGAAGTTTCTAGGGAAGAAGAATTATGTGGCTACTGATCGTCTTGTAGCTGCTGCATGTCTGGCATGCTCGGGATCTCTCTCTCTCTCTCCCCCTCTTCAGTCCATCAGTGTACGAGCTTTCAAGAGCAGACTCCATCGGACCAGATCGAAGAGCAAGCTCAACTCGGCGCAGAACCATCAAATCACAGGTGATCATCAATCAGCTTCTTGAGGAGAAGATTGGTCTAAGAAATGAAAATTCGGAATCAAAACACAGCCTCAGTCTGAGCTATATGATCCTGTATAATTTCTGCTGCAAAACGCAGATCATAAGCCAAGTTGATGAAACTTCTTCAGGGCAAACAGGAGCAACATCCAAGCAGGAAGTTACACATGCTTCTTCTTCTTCTTCTTCTCCTTCTCCAAAGCTTCTTCATGATTGAACAAAATTGCAAGCAGCCTGAAACACATGTATGCTTTAAATTCTTCTTCTACAAAGTTTCTTCATGATTCAACAAGATTGAATTTCCACAAGAGGCTACACAAGGTCTATGGTTCATATGAGCTGCAAACCTTCTTCATGACTGAACAAGATTGCAAAATTTTCACCAAAGTTTGAGTGGACTCTATTCCTACAAATGTTTATCTGTAGACTTGATTTATACAAACTAGCGGAAAAAAATGTATTAGAGTCCATATGCCTAAAAATGGAATCCCAATAAAATGAGACCTTACACATGGATGGTTCTTTTGCTACAAAGCTTTTGAACACAATAGAACAAGATTGACAAGAATCTCTTGCGCATGGTTTTTTGCAAAGCTTCTTTTTTAAAATTTTGTGTTTGATGGCACATGTTCCAAATCTTGAATGAACAAAAGATTTCATGTTTGATGATGCATGTTCAAAATGTCGAGATTTCATTAATTGAGAAACATGATTTCATGTTTAATTACACATGTTCAAAGTTTTAAAGTTTTGTGAATTATTTATATGATTTGTGTTTGATGGCCCATGTTCAAAGTTTCAAAGTTTTGTGAATGAATAACATGATTTCACATGTATAAATGTTCAAAGTTTCAAAGTTTTGTAAATCAATTACACCATTTGTGTTTGATGGTAAATGTTCAAAGTTTCAAAAATGAATTCAACATGATTTCACATTTGATATGTTCACATGTCCAAAGTTTTGAGATTTTTAAATCAAAGTTACATGATGTATATTCCATTACAAATGTTCAAAATTTCATGGTTTTGTCAACCAATTACACATTAAGTTTGAAGGTGTCGCAAATTAATTATGATTGGTGCACATTCAAAGTTGCAATGTTTTATGAATCAAATGCAATTAACACATTCTCAAAGTTTCATTTAGTTTTGGGGACCAAATGTGATTGATCATTCATTTAACTTCATATTTGGTGATATTTACCAATGTGAGATGGGTATTTGTTTTTGCATCGGGTATTAATTGGGTATCCAACCGAGCATATGCATATGTGCCCACTAGGCCTTACTTTTCCAAAAACCCAAACCTCCTTCCTACTTGGCATTTTAAAAAAGTTAAAACCTCTCCCCACCTCATAATCGGTGATTTTAAAATTCCAAGTATCCATAACCGAAGCTTACTCAAGGAGAATAACAAGGTAGGGTGTCTCTAAAAAACTTAGATCAATTGTGGCCTTCAAATAACTCTATCAATTTTTAGGGATTATAATGTGAACAAGGGATTACCTATCTTTGTTTATGTGTCAACAACCAACCTTTGTTTTGTCCTTTCCCATTCACTTGAATGGGATACTATTTGTTGAAGTTCTGGTGCAAGTTTATGAAGGAGTGACATTTTTGAGATAGAGCTTAGTTATTGTTTTGTTTATTGTGTGTGTGGTTGCAAGGATTCTTAGAGCTGGAGATGGATCAAAGGAAGAAGTACAAAAAAAGGATGGGTGGAAAAAATAAACACTAGTTTTCTAACTTAGCATTTTTTGTACTTGTTTTTGTGAGAAGTCAATATGTTGTGTTTTGCTATATATTTGTTTGTTACAAGATCTCTAAGATGAATGCCTAAAAGTCAAATCTTATTCCTCTTGTAAACAACCTAATTTTTTTACAGAAAATTGCAAAAAAAATAGGCCTACCTTTGTTTAAGAACATTTATACAACTGATGACAAGTTCTAGGGGGTCATGAAAGGACAGGTTTACGTGTGGCAATCAAAACCTACGATTATGTTCACTTCATTATGTTGGCATCACTCTTCTGAAATGAGTTGGGGATCGAGTACTTCTAGGAGCTTTAGGCATGGCTTGGGCTATTAGGAATTTCAAGGTGTTATGGCTGGATTCTTTTTTAAGATATCATGTAGTTTAAACTTTGTGTTTGTCCACATTTTCATTGTTCTGGTTCAATCCGATTGACAAGCAGTTTGTTTGGGGAATCATTGAAAGTGCGCATTAATAAGCATTTGGTGTTAGAAAGATTGCCATAGTAGAAGACCATGATAGTCACATTGAAAGAAGATCCAGAGCGATCTAATTTATTTGATGCTCTTAAGTCCAGATTGGTCTTGGCATTCTTAATTGGGTCATGGTTGCATATTATGACTGTTCAATATTGAATTTTTTCAACATGTTCTTGTGACAAATGTTTATATTTGCTTCAGACCTTATAATAAGAGGAATTGTTATGCCTTTCTTTTTGGGGTTACACAATAACTATTTCATATTCGAATTGTGCTACCTTCAAATTGAAAGAAGAAAAAAATTATTCAAGTTCTTTTAGCTAAATTACAAATAATCAATATGTATTCTTAATTGTGATTGGTGCTTGTACATTCACATAACACATGTGCTCAAGCTTGCAAAACATTGATATCATTTTAGATTATTAGGAACTTGTCTTGTAAGCTTAAAAGATTTAACATTGTTTGTCAAAGCCTTTAAAAACTTGACAAAGACCCAACTTTATAGAACATTGTTGAAGACCCAACATGTGTTTTTAAAGGGATCTTCCAAAAACCTTGATAAAAAAACCTTTTTATACCCATCTAGGTTTTTGTTAAAGAATCAGGCTTTATACCCAATTAATCACATACCTTAATCCCCCACCCCCACCTCATAACCACCCCTCTTTGGGTTTCTAAGACCCGGACTTTAAATCTCTTTAAAATAAAAAAACCAAACTTGAACAGTTCTTTGAATTTTTTATTTTCAACTATTCGGACCCAACTATTATCAAAAGAATAATAATACATGCCCCACATTGGTATTTGCATAATCTTATAAGTTGAATTTATCACATTTTAATCAACTCCTAATAATCACACTTTGTAATTAAAGTTTTGTGGTTTAAAATAGGTCCTAACTTTAAAATGTAGTGTGTTGGTTTTACTTCTAAATATTCTTTAAAATTAAGTCAATATAATGGACACTACAAGCCTAATAGTTCATTGCTCCTTGATTATGAGCATAAACTTCAACAAAAAATTTATAAAAAAAAAAAAAAAAAGTTAAAAACATAATATAATGTATACAATCAATTGTTCAATTTATAAGCTTTAAATTTGTGTCTACATTTTCTATAGTTAAAATGGTAACAACATTAGGAATAATGTGTGAAATTAACATAAAGAAATAACACCAAAGGGCGAGGGGGGAGATGATGTGCCCACTTATTTGGTTAGTTATAATGTAAATAGCTACCATGCAATTCCTTTAAAAATTTAATGATAAATTGATATTCAATATATAAAAAATTGGTTCATAATATCTCCTTATTGCCTAGGTGCCACATTTTAAACTATTTTACCTTTAAAAATTTTAAGAAATAATTAAACTTTTTAAGAAACATTTTGATGTTATGGAAATATTCTTGGATGTTCATTTCATAAAGCAGCAACCTTGTGTGTACATTTCCAATTTCAACTTTTGGTTTTTATGTTTTAGAAAGGTGTGAAATTGATTTTTCAAATCTATACATTGTTTATAATTTTACATTTATTTATTTTCTTTGGCTTCATTTTATTTAATTTGCACATGTCAGAATTTATCAATGTGAAAATATATCATTCAAATAGGTAAATCCATTTTAAAACACTAAACATGTTTATCATAGAAACCATTAAAATTATAAAATAATCAAAATAATTTTCTTAAAAAAAATTATAACCAACATATAGTTAGTGGTTCTCAATTAAATATTTAGAATTATCTTGTTGCATAACCAAAAATTATTGTCCCAAAAAAATAATTTAGTAAATTGATAACATGGGGTATTATTTTGAAAGTCAAATTCACTAACAAGTCCAAAAACAATCTAATAACCTATCTTAGTTCTAACTATTGCAACGAAACAATAGTCAACCAACATTAGTTTGTACCAATGTTGACCAGTTGTCACATTGTTTCTCCACAACCAATGAAAAAGGTCATAGTGAACTTTTTTTCTAACTCACATATGTCAAATAATTGCATTTAAAAAAAAAGACTTATATAATATTAATTTGCTATTTTAAGCAATACCCTTATCACTAGTCTTCGTTATTTCGTTGATACAATTAACTATTATGCATAAGGGTCAACTTCACAACACTATGTTTGAAAATTGCCCAATATAATGTGATGGTAAATTTTTGTGCATAAAATTTCATACCATAATTTTTAGTTTTTCATGTGCATTGATGTCATAATTATTAACCCAAACATTACATGTGACAAGTGATCCACCTATATTATAGAAAAGACTACCTAGTTGGATGAAAATATTGTGTTTTAAATAATAATGAATAATTAACATAGATGAAATGTGGATATGTGTAAAAGGAAATAAGTAAGGTTTTGTTTTTGTTTCAATAATACCCATGGAGCGATGTCTTGTTGGGTGTTTAGAAACCTATATCAAGTTAAGTAAGATTTTATAGTCAAAATTTAGTTAATTTTGGACCCATGAAAACAAAAATTTCATATCTTACACAAAAAAACTTGGGTTGATAATTTGTTTTCAAATCAACATCTGGCCAACACTACTTTGTACACCCTAAATTCAACATAAACTTTGTTTCAATTTTCTCAAAATTTAATAACAAGAAAAAATTTCTAAATTCCCATGCTTAATTTTTTTATATTAAAAATCCCACACTTATAAATTTAGATTTTGTGAGTGTGATTTTTGTCTTCAATAGATGGTTCACATTAAACTCATGTAATTAGTCTAATAGTTTTATTCAAAATCAAATACGCACCCTTCACCTTCAATTCAACTTCTTAAATGTCAAATATTTTATTTTGGAAGTTAGATAAGGGTTTTAGTTCAAGCTTTTTCAATTTTGCAACTTTAATGTTAAACCACATTTGATGTTAGGGGTCACATTGTTAACACCATTAACACTTACTTAACATTTTTATGACCTAGATCAAAGCATTATTAGACTATGATCAACCATAATGGCAACTCTCTTTATTTCCTTATAAAAGATCAATGGTCGGAACCATCATAAGGGAAACAAAAAAAGAAGTCCAAAAAAGGCCAAAAGACGCATAGCCCACATGAACCAAAAAAAAGGTAGTCTTTCTTGTGGTAGGAAACTATCTCACCATGGCCCCTCTAATGTCACATGCATGCAAATCATGAGATCTAATAGTAATGGGAGGTCTAGAACAAGCATCACCCACCAACACAATCTTCCTCTCTTTAGTAGAGGTTAAAACATGTTAAAGAGCAATACTAACACATTGCCTAAAAAATTAAATGCAAAAAGACAAGGATAAATGATCTCTCGATTGTCTATTATGGAAAAGAAGGGCACATTCTTTAATGAAATGATCCATATCATGCCAAGTGCGCCATGCACCTCCATGGTCATTAGAATAAAATGGTGCCCCTCATAAAAGTTTCTATACTTACGAATTGTAATAATGTTGTTAAGTTTCGTAGCTACATTTGCTAATCAACTAATGACATTTGAAACCACTGTCTCCCATGTCAGGTTAGTAACCACCACATCGACAATGAAGACCTAGTCCTCTCATGTCATGTAGAGATCAGCTCGTAATGAAACTTTTGACATAAGGGCGTACCACCATTCTATCTATACATTGTGCTCATTTTTTCGAACAAAGGCATACATGACGTCTCAAATGGTGTCATGTGTGGCTATTTACTAACCTCCAAATGGGCAATGAGTTAAATGCATGTCAAATGTGTCCAACCCATGTCCACACTCACACATGGGAAGACTAGATGCCAAAAGTTGAATCAAATTGAAACAAAAATTCAATGTTAAGGTGAAAATAGAATGTCAATGAAAAACGAACAAATAGATGGCCTAACAATCAACCATGGCTTGCCCTTTTGCTCGAACAAAAATGAATGTAAACTTTGAATGTTAAAAAAATGGAGTCATCCTTCAAAATAGACCTAAAGGATGTGTCATGGTGGATGTCCATCAAAGATGTATGTAAACCTAAGGTGTTAATAATTGCCAAACTTTCAAAAGAAGGATGCATCAGCAATGGTAACTAGCATTTTATGTTTTTATTCACACTTACAATGGTGAGACCTCAATGTACTTTCCTCATAATTCACATTTGAATCATGAATGTTTCAAAAGAATTTTAAACATGTGTCATCCATTTGCTTTCACTTTGAAATTTGTGCATTTTATGTTTTCCCTTTGTGCTCATTTAAAGTTCACTCTTGTTTTCCTTCATTCACTTTTTGTATGTAAAATCATGTATAAAATTAGTTTAGAAAAATTAGCTTTGAGAAAAAATCAATTGAGAATCCTCATAGATTTTATCTTATTGTCATGTGGTATTAACATTCCATCTTAAGTATAAAAAATTTAGTGTCCCTCGTTTTTGGGCACTTCTTTATGCAAGAAATCCAAGGCCTATCATGTTAAAAAACACAAGATCTGAAGTAGGATTACCTAGTACCTTGCATTCTTCAACACAATTTAAAACTATGGCGTACCTTTTCTCATGGATGCCAAATTTCGATTATACATTGTTTCTAATTCCACCTTTATCTCAAAATGGATACCCATGAAATGATATCATTCCGTTACAAATTTTCAAGGAAAACATTTTTTAAAATGCAACTTGTTGAAATCAATTGTGAAGGCAAAAATTGGAATTGTCATTTTGTCAAAATGGAGGCCACATGAAAATAAATGATATTATTCTTTTACAGATTTTCAGGGAATATTTTAAATTTTTAATTCCTTAAAAATTGCAAGGTGTTGAAATCAATGGTGAAGGGAAAATTTTGGAGATTTTTTCATTTTTTTCAAAAATGGAGGGCACGTGCCATTAAATGGTATGTTTACAAATTTTCAGGGATTGCCCTAAAAAAATTTAAGTTTTCAAAATTTTGCAACATGTTCAAATCAACACAGTGAAGGAAATAAATTGGAATTGCCATTTTTGTCAAAAAGGAAGCAAATGAAATCATATGGTATGTAAACTGCATCACAAATTGACAAAAAAACTCAAATCATTAAAAAAATATGACCATTTTTTCTTTAAAGAAAATGTATCTTGCAACAAGGGAAATTTTTTTTTCCTCTCTCTCTCTCTCTCTCTCTCTCTCTCTCTCATTTGTGCAGAATTTCGCCAAAAAAGGGCTGGTCTGATTCTTTTTGGTGGCGAAATGTTTTTTTAAAAAAAAGGGGACTGCAACTTGTTTACATGATTTTTTTTGGAATTAATTACCCAAAAGCGCCAGTTTTCAAGGAAATTGTTTTTTTTTTAAATCGCCATATTTAGACCATACTAGGTTCTAGCATGTCATCAGTATATGGAGGGGTTTCAAAAAAATTCTACTTTTCGCTCTGATCTGTAGCCAAATCTGGCTAAATCCTCTTGTACAGGATGGCCAGTTCATCTACCTCAGAAAATTGAAATAATAATAATAATAATTAAAAAACCCTCACTCCTAGCTCTGTTACTGTGAAGGGAAAAACGAATTGGTAGGTACCTACTACCTACGGTACCTGCAGTTGTGTTTATGGGCGTTGATGGATGAAGAAGAAGAAGAAGAAGAGGCGATGAAGGAAGTTTCCGCTCGCGAAGGCGACAATATTAGTTGATAATCTGACTCGAAACTGGCGCCGAGAAAGCTCACCTGGAACAGCAGCATCTCATTATTGGACTTCATCCTCTGCCTCTTCTTCGTCTTCTTCTTCGTTTTGTCAGCAACTCTTGTTGCTCTTCTCGTGTTTCTCACTCTCCTTCTTTGCCATTTTTTCTTCGCCGTCTATTAGCTCCTTTCCGTGTCTCCTGCTTCGCTCCTCTCATGTTGCGGATCACGTATCGTGCCACCGGCGCGTGCCCGAAGAAGCCGCGCACAAATTTGGGTGTCATTCTGTGCACAATTGACTCCCATTTGATTAGATTTGGTCGGGAAGCAGAAGCAGGGTTGCCCTGGCACGATTTTGATGGCCGTGCTTCGTTTTAGTAGTCGGGGTTTGGAGCTTCCTGCGCTATAGCGGGGCCAAGAACCTACAAGCGAGAAGGACTTCTTGGCTTTCAAGACTAGAGGTTTGATCCGTTTGTGTCGTAGTCACATTTTAGGTCAAAGGGAAAAAGACAGAAACGCAAAGCTGGAGGGATAGAGATTGGAAAACGGAAGCAGCGGGATATGGCATTTGCTGTTGGATCACTGCCGGCTTCGTCACGGAGGGATCGAACTTCAGAATTCCATGCAATTGCCGACCGTTTAAGGAAAGCACAGCCATCATATGGATCTGCTGCCAATGGATCAGTTACCACCAGCAATGGGCATAATCAAGAATCGTCAAAGTTGCTGGCACGTGAACCGTCCGAGTCTACTCATTCGGAATTCAACAGACGAGCCTCACGGATCGGTCTCAGCATACATCAAACTTCTCAAAAACTCTCGAAGCTCACAAAGTGTACGGTGTACTGCCCAGATATACTCTGCGAACAATATGTGCTTCTTTTTTTTGCCTTGTCTGCTTCTTGTTATATTCTCCTTAACCAGCATTGGTAGTTGGAGATGTGACCTGGTGATATTTCTTAAGGATCCACAATTAGCACTAAGATTCTTGTAGTATCTTGGACCATATGGTAGTGCAAACATAATTGAGTGTCTAATGTTTCAATGTGAGAGTCTTTCCATTGTTATTGAGTTGAGTGGTTGCTGTTGCTGCATACCGAATGTCTGGTTAAAGTTCCATTCATTCAAGGGGATCTTCACTGGTGGCAGAATAGTTAATCACCATCACATTTTCCTCTGATGAGGAAATTAGGGTTTCTTCATGGAACATATCTGTAAGAAGTAAGTCTGTGCAGCATAACATTTACATGGATTGCCCGGTCTTGGTTCTTTTGACAAATACTGAGCTAGAGGACTGGTTCCATGTGCTGTATTTTCTTGACAATTCATGTATGCGAGGAGTCCTGGTATGCAAGTGGGTAGGCAGTAGGTACCTGCCTATTCATTTTTCCCTAGCAACTCCACTAACTGTGCAATATTTGTGGCTATGTTGCAGTGGCAAAGAGGACATCAATGTTTGATGATCCAGCTGTAGAGATACAAGATCTTACTTCAGTCATCAAGCAGGATATAACTGCACTGACTGCAGCCATATCAGACTTACAGGTTCTTTGTGACTCACGGAATGATGCGGCAAATCGAACCGAGCATAGTACTGAGCATTCAACTACTATTGTGGATGACCTGAAGAGCCGACTCATGAGCACAACCAAGGACTTTAAGGATGTTCTGACAATGAGGACAGAGGTGAGCTTGCATCCAAAGAGGAGAACAGATTGATGACCAAACCTGTTAACTGCTGTTGTTCTTCACAGGTGCATCTTGTTCCTCATGCAGTGGTGCTTGCTCTATCACCTGCAGAACTTGAAAGTTCATCAGAATAGACAGCAGATTTTCTCAGCAACAGCCTCTAAAGATCAGTCAAATCCATTTGCCCGACAGCGGCCACTTGCAACTGCCAGCAGTACCAGTACAAGTACTGCTTTAAGTGCCTCTCCTGCTCCATGGGCAAATGGAGCAACCTCTAACTCTCAGCTTTTCAGCTCAAGGTACATTCATGCAAATCCCTGGATTCTTGAGTGTTTGGAACTTGATTGGTAGAGACTGACTGAGTGCAGCTGATATTTCTTACATCCATGATGCAAACAACACAGGCAAATTAGTTTACAGTTCTCTAGAAACTCTTGGCATCAGAATGTTTTCAAGGTGGACCGTATCAGAGGTCTTCAGAAGGGCAGACTTCTGGTAAACTTTTAAATTGGTTCATCCAATGCTTTCCAGCTGTACAATACCTTCATCTCTACTTTTGAGTTTGAGGGCACCAGAATGGATTGATAGACAGTTTCTTGGATTTCTCTCAGAGATGCAATTTGATATGACTTTTTTACCTGAGTTCTGAACTTCAGGATTCTCCAAACTTATCTCAGAATTCAATGGATTTTCTGAAAAGAGAAAAACAGCTTATGGGGGTTTTCAATCAGCTCTTCATTCTTTCAATGTGCCCCTCATTGGGAAGCCATGTTGTACATATTGTTTTACAGGCGGCGATCAACACTTGATGTTTCTGAACCAAGAGCAGCACAAGGGCAAGGGCAGATGCAGCAACAAATGGTACCTGTACAGGATAGCTACATGCAGAACAGAGCTGAGGCACTTCAAAATGTGGAGTCTACAGTTGTGGAGCTCAGCAACATCTTCTCGCAATTGGCCACCATGGTAGCCCAGCAAGGTGAAATGGCAATCAGGTCTGACAATCTAAAATTCAAGGCCTGTCACTTCTTTTTTCCAGGGATCCAGGCCAGTGCATTGATCAACCCATCTACTGTCAAATGGGATCTTAATTTTCTTTTCCATCATCACTATTTAAGGATACATTGGTCTTAGAATTCTACACCAGTAGCTATGGCTGGAAGCATTTTGTCTGCTGTGCTGTGTTCACTTTTGGCTTTAAATTTTCAAGGGTGAGAGATAGCTTTGGATTCTGGAATTGGGTAGGTATCCACTATTTAAGGCTTGGAAGTACAGACTTTGAAACATTGGCTGCAGGTGTGAAAATTCCAGAGAAAATGTGTGCTTAGAGTCGTGCAAACATGTGGGGCAAAAGTGTAGTGTTTGCACTCTGTGGAGTCACTGCTTCTCAAGAATACCTGGTGCTAGAAACTTGCCAGGATTCTGAGGATCCTGGATTTTGCCGGCCTGTCTGGATGGTGTGCAGAATTGATGAAAACATGGATGACACATTGGCAAATGTGGAAGGGGCACAGGGACAACTTCTTAAGTATCTGAACAGCATCTCTTCCAATCGCTGGCTCATCATCAAGATATTTTTTGTGTTAGTCACATTTCTACTTGTATTTGTTCTTTTCGTAGCTTAGTAACTGACTGACTTCATTACTACTAACATCTGCTTTTGAAAGAATTCTAGCTGAGCCATATCTTTTAGTGCAGCTGAGAAAACCAGCCCCACCCCCCACCATTCATTTGTTAGGACAGTTCCTTGGGAGTCTCAGAAGAGAAATTCCTGTTCTGTAACAGTGCACTTCAATACATTAAGCTGTGACTAAGTTCCATTTCTGCATCTAGAGAATGTGGGGTTGCATGTAGCAGAAGGCTGATGTGAAATGTGTTGCTCAGGTGTGTTCTAACTGGATTTGACTGAGCCTGAAACTTTCTGTGGCAAGGTTCAAAAGAAGAGTCCTGGGGTTTGATGGCTATCCCTTGTATGTATTCTTTGTATAACAACTCGATTTGAACTCTACAACCAATCCTAGGGGTTGTAGGGGCTTGATGTTACACGGCATTTTTGATTGCTAACATTTGACTAAATTGATCTTTTTGATTATTTGGTCAATAGAACGTTAGGTCAAATTAGACATGAAAAAGACATCTATGGTGAAAATGGACGATGATTGGATCAAATGAGATAATTCTACTATTTGAACAAACAATCAAAATAATCACTATAGTCAATGTCACTAATCAAAAGTGACACTTGTCACACTCAAATGATAATTTAGTATGACATGATTTTAATGGGATTGTTGTAGCACCCAATCACTAGATGGCAAGGGTAGCTATCTAGCTAGGGTGCACTAGGTAATGCTGACTAAATAGTCTTGATAAGTAGGTTAACAGTTAGTCTAGGTAGGGAAGGTAGTTAATATACTTTACCAACTCAGTAAGATGGTAGCTAATTAGTTGTATTATGCTAAGTAGATAGGGTAGTTAGCTATTCTATGTTGGCTACATAGTGTAACTAGCTAGTTTAAATAGGTTAGGTAGCTAACAGGATAGTTAGTTTAGGTAGGTAGGCAAGCTAGTTAACCTATGTAAATAGGGTAGTTAGTTTAGTTATGGTAGGTAGGATGGTAACTAGCTAGCTACTCTATGTTAATTAGGGATTGTATTAGTTCATTAATCTAGTCTAGGTAAGTACGATAACTACTTAATTAGGTTAAACTAGATATGAAGGTTTTTACTTGCCTACCTATTATGTTTTTTTTAACCTACTTATTTAAGTAGTGTAAAAATATGCATGGAATAAAAATGTTCATAATAATATGATGACAAAATATGTTACTATATGGAGATGAGGTGCACTAGATAGAGATTTGATATTTCAATGTGAAGATGGGTTCAACTCCTTATAATTGCAAACTATTTATACACCCAAGGGCCTATGTAGGCTATGCTCGTTATAATAAGTTAGCTCTAGGTTAAACATGCTAGGTTGAATTAGATTTTTTTAACTACTTATCGACCTCTACCCATCTACTACCTATATACCTAGGACCTACTTGCTTATGACAAAAACCTATTATGGGAAAAAATAAATAACATTTTTTCATTATTACAAGAAAAATTATTTTAAAATTGTAAATTGTGTTCTCCTAAAAATTATTAGCAAAGTTGTTAAATTGGACTCTCAACCTTTTGACTAGGTCCATCACTTGACGAATAAAAAATACCATTAATGAAGTGGGCCAATTCCCAATCTACTTGTTCTAAATGGCATTTTGGTCAAAATGTTCAATATTTCTTGGCAATTTTTGACCAATTTTTGTAATAACAAACAATTATTTGTTGTAGTAATTAATTATTTTGACAATTTAATGGCTTTAGTGATTGTGACTTTGTGGCTTTATTATTTTGGTAAATTAATGGTTCTATGATTATGGTTTTGGTAACTCCATGACTAATTATTTAATTGATTACACAGTGTCTTGTTAACTAGGATAAAAGCATAAAATATTTTTTTAATAGTTAATAGGTGATGCTAATGATGGTGTAATGAATGGCTATTGAAAAACATCATAGAAAAAATATGCCTCTATAATTAGTCCCTTCACATTGATAGGTAATCCATATGTTCATTTCATGTGTACAAATGGATGAATCTCATAGTCTTAAATGAATCTATGAAAAAAATCACAATTGAGGATGTAAGGTTTGTAAGAAAGATGCCAATCAAGAAGAAAACAAATACATCACCTAAGTAAAAATTTCACATGCAAATGCTTGAATCATTACATTTGAACACCATGGAAGCAACTTGCAATCACCATTTTGTTGTTTATAACCATGATAAGTTGGCCTAATGCAATGTGGAAAATAATCTACACCACTTATATTAATCACAATATAACAAGCCATTCAAGATTGTAACCATTATTTAATTTTCACAAGTGATACAAATACTTAAGTTAATGTTGAAAAGTTTTGAATGAACTTGTAACACAATATTTTTTAATGTAACATGAGAACATTTAGAAAAGTTGGAAATGGATATAATGAATGTAGAATATCCAAAAAGGCTTTTAAAATAATGTAACCAATGTTTTTCATTATTTACAAGTTTTGAAATGATTTGAAAACAACATGTCTATGGGAAAACTTTTAAATATACCTTTACATGAAAGTATACTACAACATATTTTTGGTTCATATAATTATTAATTTAAAAATTGTCTTGTAAACCATGATTTTAAGAATATTTTACATAAACAAACTCTAATCCTTAGCGTGAATGGTTATTTATATCTAGCTCACACCCTTGAAAAAAAAAAGTTAAAACATGACATGAATATTAAGAAAATGAAGAAGGTAAACATTAACAATCTCAAGGAAGTTAGGATTTAGATGTCATAATTGATGTAAAATTAAGGGAGAAAGTGAAACATTTTTACACATTTAACTAGAAGTTTCCATTTTAACCATGTCAAGTGGGTCCACCAAATGTTGTTTGATGACTTTAAATGTGAAATCCATGCATCTTTTGTGTGGACCAAAGACAATGCCAACTCCATAGAACCAACCAAAGTAAAGTTGGTTAAAGCTTTGAACAATGTTAGAATTGTTCAGTTGTACTCAACACATCACAAACATCAACATTGGGATCCATTGATTGACAAACACATTCTTGCATCTTTTTTGCATTGAAAAACCCAAGAGAATTAATTTTAACTAATGGAAACAAAAAAACCATGTGGCTTTTAAATCCATATTTTGACCTTTTATTATTAACATATGTTAAATTTCATTTACTAGAGATGTAAGGAAGATTATGAATCTTATTGTTAGCTCAAAAAAATAATTTGAAGCTTATTTGGAAAGTTATAAAAAATTTCCTTCCATTGTTTTGTTTCCTTTTTGCCAAATCGTATTTGATTATATAGTTTGACCTAACTTAAGTTGAAAGCTCATGAAAGTTTGTTGTAATCAACTTTATTGCAATATTTTATGATTAATCCAATTGTGATAAAATATTGAAGTTTTGTTTTCATAATGATAAATTATTTTTATTACATGTGTCATAAAATGTGAGTGAAATAAAATAAAATGGACCTAAATCAAGAAATTAGATCAAAACATGGCATCCACATGGACTAGGACATTTTACAATTGTGTCCTTAACCTAATCATGTAGTCATGAATGTGTCTTCTATGATTGTTAGCAAATTTTAGTTGTGAATATTATTACATTCTAGGACCAACCATTATAATCATATAAATTATTATTACATTATTAGGGTTAGCCATAATGGTCATATGTCCTATTACTCGTTTGTTGAGGTCAACTACTATAATGGTATGTAATTACTAATATTACATAAGATGTATTAATTGGATGAAAAACCATGATGTCTTTACATTACATATCATGTATTAAAATGGTAATTAATTTCATCACGATATTATTTCATTATTTATTTCATCTTTATTTTTTAAACAAGTGTTGTCATTTTTCCACGAAAAGAAATAATAAGAAAACTTGTGCAATTTGTTTTTGTGTTTTTACATATGATAATTAAATTCCACTAATTTTTCTAATTAAATGGAAAGAAATTACCAAATGTTTGATACCACAAGGGTGGAAATTAACAAATCTGGTAAGTCATAACTATCGGTCTAGGGGAAAAAAAAAAGATGAATGTGACTTTCATTTGAAACTAAACAAGAATCTGATCTAGGGATCAGACCTTGGACTTCATGCAAGACTTGGAAGTGAAACCATCAAGATACAAACCCAAACATGAGAAGGTTATTTCCTCTTTTTAGATAAAAAATTTTGGTCCTCCAACTAGACCTTTCAAGAAAACCCATTGCAAGATTTACAACAACAAGAAAGATGAATAGTCTTTCATTGTAACCCTTCAACATAACACAAGAAAAAAACTTAATGAAAACATAGGAACAGTAATTCTTGTAGGTTTTTTGTGACAATTGTTTTCCAATTATGAAGAGTTTTGAAAGCTCATAAGGTGTCAAATTCATCAACATCGTTCTTGGAGCAATTGTTTCTATTGCAATGATTTTTTCCAAATCAAAGGGTTTTTGAAAGCTTGAAAAGAGTCATAATCATCAATATCTTCTTTCCACAATTTTTCTCCAAATTTGAGGAGGTCCAAATGAATAGAACAATATGATGAATGTATTGGGTAACTTATGTTTAAATGGTGTATCTTACAAGCTGGTGCATTATGTTATTCACTACATACCATGGTGTTTTGAAATTACATCACAAGTAAACTCTTGAGGTTATTATAGCACATTATACACCTATTTAATTACATGTATCTAAAAACATTCATAGTTTGATTTGCCAAACGATCTTCAAAGAGGTATGGAATATGATATAACATTTTTCATTTAATTATGAGTGATGAAGTACAAGAGCAAACACGATTCAATTAATGTGAGGACACACATTTTTTTCTTTTAACGTGATTTGAGTAAAATGTAATCCATGAAATATTTATACATACCACCATTGTGTTGATGTAATCTCAATATGTACAATTAGAAAAATGATATGATTTTTTGTGTATTTATTTGAGCTACAAGAGGGGTAGAGGTGTATGTTTTTTAGATATCTAGAATTTAGTGAATAAGGTAAAAGGATATCTAAAACCTAACCAATCTTTCATGAAGTTTGGAATTTGATGTAATCTTCTTCAATTCATCACAAATGATAAGTACAAGAACCAACACCAAACATTTTGCTACTAGGGGACATAAATCAAATGCATAAACACATTTTGTTGATTCTAATTTGAATAAATCCAACTTAAGAAGTAGTTGCCCATACTACCATTTTGTTTCTTGTGTTGATGTAGTATCAATATATATGATTAGAAAATGACGTGAAATTTTGTGTGTTGACTTGAGTTATAGGTTTAGTAACATATGTTTATCAAAAAAATTAAAATTTTGTGATCAAGTTTATAGGAGGACAAACTTTCAATGTAAGAACCCAACTTCTAAGGATATAACTTTGTTTGAAATGGGTTTTATGTCATATAACAAATTGACTTAATTTTCATGTTGGACTGATTGTGATTGAATCATGCACATAGATGGGTATTAAGAAAATTGCCAAATTGTCCAATGGAAAAGACAACCATTAGCCACAATATCCAAGTAGAAGAAAAAAAACCTACTTAGCATGGGTGATGTGCATGTATCACCCAAGAAATAACCTTGATATTATTCAAGTTCGTTGATCTTTTGAATTATTAATGATGTCTTCATCACCCAAATATGGTCATCAATTTTGGTTAAAGAGGAATGTGAGGTTCTAGATTTTATCTGTTATTATTGTCTTGTGTTTAAAGCCTAGAAGATTCAAGCTAACGTTAATGTGGGATGATTTGCATATTAGGTAACAAAACATGATGTGGCAACTAGTTGATTGTTTGTTATAAATGATGATTTAGATCTAACCATTTTGACATTTAACATTTGGTGTACATCAATTATAGCATTGAAAATTGATGTAGATGGACACAATGCTACACATTGCTTCACATGATGTTGATTGAGCAAATTTGATAAGTATGAAACATGTAAGACCACCTCTTTCAACAATAAACAAGTAGAGAAAATAAATTAAATACATTAAAATTTGAAATTTGATTTTCATATTTATGGGCAACTCTTGACAATAAATCCATTGAAATTAGTGAAGGCACTAGATGTTGCATTGATTTGAAGGAAATTAACAAATTAAGTTAGCTATCTATCGAAGATCTATGTGCATTTTGAAATTAAAATAATTTTAATTATGGGCATTCATGTAACGAGTCAATTGACATTTTCAAATTTGTAGTAACCTCATCGACCCAATAATTAGACAAAAGGTTACAACATCAATCATCCTTGGGTTGAGTAGTGGCAAGGTCGATGGCAAGGTGGTTTCGATGGACCATGTGGATGTGAAAGTGCTAGAGGTGTTTATGCCCAACATTGTGATTCCATTTTGTATGCTAACAACTATACCATGTCAATTCATTATCATAGGTCCTCAATAGGGGCTATCATCTTTGGTCATCAAAGTTTTTTAAGCTTGTTAAATTTTTAAGGTGATATGCACAATCATGAATGTTCAATTTAGTTGGGTTGAACACCAAGAAATTTCACATTGATGAATAATGGGCAACATTCATGCATGACAAACTATGTATTCAAGTGTTGGACTTCAAGACATTATGCATCAGTACACATTCTCAAGTTGGTTTAATGTATGCAAATTTTGTTTAAGGATTGAACTTGAAATTTGTTTGTTTTTCTAGTTTATGCTTTTTACAATTCAAATCAAATTCCAAAGTTTTTTATATGGTACTATTTAGTTGGTCCCAATATTGAGTCTTAATGTGAAATTCATGTTGAATTTCTTTTTCCTAAGCTAGCAAAAACCTAAGTCCTAAACCCTAAACCCCTAAATCTTATAGACTACAATATTATAAATCATGAACCCAAAAACCAAAACCCTAAATCCTAATGATTGAATATCCTAAATCAAAGAACAAACATTTGACATGTGGTAACCCATAAACCATTCAATAACATGTGTAACATGATAATTGATCTCCATATATTTCCCAAATTCTATTTTGACCAATTACAATGCGACACATGGTACAATTAGTCATATCCATGATTACACCAATAACATTGTCATGAATATTGAAGGTTAGTACAATAAATGAGTAACTATTGATTGTTGATTGCAAATTGACACCTATCAATACCCAATAACAATTGCATATTACCATGCGGTGCAATTTAAGAAGTCTAATTTCAACATTTTATTTCTTGACAATTTGACACAAAACATATGAATGTCATTTGCCAATGGAGGATCCTTTACTAGACTTCATGCATATGCCAAAAAGAATCCAAAATGTGATTTTCATGCTTAAAATCTTATACTTACCATAAGACTACCCTAAAACCTTTGAATATAAGCTTACACACTTAAATGTGAACCCTACATCCGAACTCAAAAAAATAAAAATCAACCAATAACTAATAACCTTTTATGACCAAAAATAACTATTTTAAAAATAAAATTTATAATGCAAACCCTAAATTTGAAAACTTTAAACCCCAAAACCTTGGCTTAAAATGTAAACTTAAAAAACCCAAACCTAATAACTAAAACATATCCCTTAAATTCGAACCCTAAAAATAACAACTAGAAACTAACCCTTCAAAAATCAACTGAGAAATAAGCACTCAAGCACAAACCTGAAAAAAATAAAAAATAAAAAATAACCCTTGAAACCTAAACTCTTTATTAAAAAATTTAAAAAGTAACCCTAAAACTCAAACCATACAACAACAAAACACACACACACACACAAGTTAGAACTTAGTGTGTAGTTATGGGTAGAATAGCGGGTGACCCGGGCAGAATGGAGCGGGTGAGAGCAGCCCTAAACAGGGACGTTCTCCCTCGTAGCCTTGCTCTCCTTTCGTGAGCGTATCCGTGCGAGAACGTGTTTTGTGCAACGCCATCGCCGCCACCATGAACAAGGAAAAGCTCATGAAGATGGCGAGTGCCGTCAGGACTGGCGGCAAGGGCAGCGTTAGAAGGTATGCTCACTTTTTTTTTCCCCTCTTTGTGCAACTTCCATCTTCTTCTGCTCATACTTTCTCTGCCTTTGCCGCTCTCCTTGTATTCATACACGTTGCGTTTGTACTTGAGGTTTAGCAATACCTTGTTGTGTCAATAATAGGCTCGCTCGGTTTCCTCCTTTGCCTCTGTTTCCACTTTTTATCTGGTCGTGTGAATATTGAGCACTGCTTTTCATCATGCTTTTCTTTTGTTGCTTTGGGTTTTTGAAAAATAAAAATCTTCTTGTATAGCATGGTTTATCTCTGTATCAAAGGGGTTTTTTCTATGAGCAGCAGTAGCTGTTTGTTGCAAATTCTTGGCTCTATCCAGAATTTGCTGTACCATTCTTGTAGTCAGTTTTAGTGAAGATATTAGCTGGGTTGTGATGCTTCTGCTACGAAGCAAAACTGTGTAGGGTTTGAAAATGTTGACCTTTTGGTTTCAGGAAAAAGAAAGCTGTGCACAAGACCACCACAACGGATGATAAGAGGTTGCAGAGCACTTTGAAGAGGCTAGGTGTCAATACTATTCCTGGCATTGAGGAAGTGAACATCTTCAAGGATGAAACTGTCATCCACTTTGTAAACCCTAAGGGTATTGCCCTCCAGACTCCAGTCTTTGCAGCTTCTATCCATCATCTGCAAATGCCGATTTGCACTTTGTAGTGTATGCAGTTGCAAAGTTGTGAAATAGTCTTGATTTTATTTGGCATATATTGAATGCTATTTATTTGAAGGGATTTTATCAACCACCACTATAGCAGTCTTTTGAACTCAGATTGCATGTGGTTTCTTTGCTTTGAAGTAGACATGCAACAAGTCCTTGAACTTATCCTGAGTCTTTCCATTTCTTCTGGAAATGCGACAGGAACTCAGGACACAGATGTTTTATAATGGTCTTTGCCTAAAGTTTTGGGAGGACCATTATATTCTTATCTACACCCACCATCAAGGGCTGATGAATCCATGCATGGTCATGGCAGTTTTTCACTGCTATTCATAAATGAAGGTGATGGTCTGACACTTTGTGAGCAATGCTCAAAGGTTATGACTGCACTCATTGTCATGTTACCTTAAAATTGTTGTTGTTGAGATTTCTCTGCAACCTCATAGATATGCAACAAGCCCTGAATTTATTACTAATTCTGTTCATGTCTGCTTTATTGTCTGCAGTCCAAGCCTCTATTGCTGCTAACACATGGGTCGTGACTGGAGCTTCACAAACAAAGAGTAAGTCTAGTGTGTAATTCTTTTGGAAAAAGATGTGTTTTTTTTGTTGTACAGGCTTGGTATGGGGTTTGCATCTTGTCCATACTACTTGGTGTAGTCTTTGTGCGTTTTTTGTGACTCAGAGTTTAGGGAATTAGCTCTTGACTTGTTCCCTCTGGGTGGTGCTTTTGGCCAACAGAACTTCAGGACCTTTTGCCAGGGATCATCAATCAGCTTGGTATGTTTACACTCACCAGAAAAGTTCAGCAGCTTGAAATTGAATGTACAGGAAGAAAGTACCTTGCTTGTGGCTCTATTGTAACAACCATAAAGAACTTTACCTCTATGCTGCAAATATGGTAAAATGAATAACAGCTGCCAAGATGGATGTATTTCAATGACTGTTAAATTTTGAGATTTGACTCTTATGGAAAAGTAATTGCCAAGATGAGTATAATCTGTAGCTTCATGCTTGGTTTTCACACTTGTTACACTGACTTGCAGGCCCAGACAATCTCGTCAATTTGAAGAAGATAGCACAGCAGTTTCAGAGGCAAGAAAGGGCAGGTGCACAAGATGAGGATGATGATGATGTTCCTGATCTAGTAGAGGGGGAGAGCTTTGAGGAAGCTTCAAAGCAGGAGGCTGCTGCCTAATTGCTGTGCTCTTTATCTTATCTCAAAGCAATGTCTTAAAAGAGGGCTTGCATTAACTGTGTTGGTTTTGCTTATTGGTGTGCTTAGTTTGTGTGTCTGAAGACTTTGATCTGAAGATGATGGGAGAGCACAATTTTTACCCTTTCATACACCAGTGTATTTGCATGCAACAAAGGATTACCTTGTTATATAAGGCAGTATCTTTGAGTGTGATAAGTCTGGGGAAGCATGTGTGGCACTGTTTCTTCCCCTAATGCTTCTTCTTAGATGAATCTGCTCATGATCAGCTTTCTTTGTTAGTTGCAATTTCATGGTCTGAATAGTCCTGCTGTACTGGGCCCTGACCATCACTTCTCTGTGGATTAAAACCATTGCAAAACATTGCTTTGCTGTAATCCCATGACTGACAATTTGGAATTAACGACACACTGAACTTGAATAAGTTGGAATTTCATCAAAGCTTTATGAATTGCTGTTTACAGTATGAGGGTAGTTTCTGTGGGTATGCTCGGTGACAAAACCATGAAAATGTGTTCAAAATGCGTGCTCATGGTATGGTGGCAAAATGAAAACAGTAATTTGCTCCATACTTCCAGGTTCCAACCTGCAAGTCTTTCCATTGTAAGCTTGCATATAATAAGAGGTATGACAGTTATGAGTTAAGTATTGCAGATGGGGAACTACTCTCCACTTCCAATGCTTGCACGGTTCTGCACAGGAATTGTAGCTGAAGACCTGCTACTAGTTAACCATTATACCCTACAGTCTTAAAGGGTTAAGGTGTAGGGTTTAGGGTTTAGGAACACTGCTTTCTTTTGGGAAATTTTTCGTCATTTTATGACAAAAAAGTTTCGAGGTTTTTTTTCCAGTGTTGTAAATTCGCTACTTTTTTCTATTTTTTTGGAAAAAAATTGCCAATTTTTCAATGTCACCAAATTGAAAAAACCCTGCTTAGGGCATTGGGTTCTTGTCTTCTGAAATTGAACGTTGTCAAGTTTGTCCTCCCAAGAGACTTCAGCACATTTAAGTTTTTGTGACAATTGTTTTCATAAGTTTCAAATTTTTTTAAAATTTTTTTTTTTCATATCAATTCTTTATTTTTTCATAGTTTCATTTTGTAGAAGTAGCAATTTATTGTTGAGAAAACACATTTTACATTGAACATTATTCTCAAAGGAAATTTCACAAAATAGTAAAAATTTGCTATCAATAGAACTATTAATTCATAAAATGGTCAAATCATTTTCCTAGGCCTTTTACTTTAAATGTTTTCATAACTATAATTTTTTTTTCATTCATGTTTATCAATTGCATGCGCTAATATATGGCTTGAAGTTTATTTTGAAATTTAAAAAATTGAAAAATGTTAAATTTTTGTATTCCTAATTAAAATGACCTTTTTAGAAATTGATAACTTTAACTTTGGAAATTCATAATTAAATTATACTTACTCAATTAATTTCCTAAAAAAAACCTAAAATTAAAATGACTTCCAAATGCCTTTTAAAAAAATTTTGAAGAAAATTTTCAAATCATGTTTCAAATTTGTGTTCCTAACAAAAAAGTTCAAAGAAGGGAACTAGCATGACATTCTTAAATTTTTTTTTTAATGCAATGATTAGGAACATCAAAATATACAATGTTTTTGATATTATTGAAAATTTGAAATCTATGGAACCTAATAAATGTACTCATTAAAAAAATTATGAAAATATTTATAAAAGTATTTTTCATGATTTTTCAAAATTCAATGGGTCCAAAAAATCAAGGTATGATGTTCCTAGTGGTACCATCCAAGGATGCTTTCATCCTCAAGAGTTCATCAATGACATCTTTTTGAGGCAAAACCAAGTACTTAGCATGCATCCAATAGACCTTTACCAAGGTGTTGATGAGTGTACAACTATGTTAATTCCATAAAAATTGAGTAACTTCTTTTGAACACTCCATTTTCATGTCACTAGTGTGAACCCCGTGCCTAATGCATAGGTGTGTGTGTATTTGACGGTACATATTACAAAATTACAACTACAAACTACATTTCCAAAACCTCTCTATATACCACATTGCTAGGTTCTTTTTTGGGGAATTTATTTTCATTATTTCAACCTGAAATTTTTTTTTTTTACACATTCTAACTTTTTTGTGAAAAGGAATGGCCCTAATCACCAAATTTAGAAAAAATAATTTGAATTCGCCAAATACATATAAAGTATAAATATTCTTAAATGTTTTATTCACTGTCATTAATATGCTCTATGGCCTAATTTGGCTAAATCCTCTTTGTGGAATAACTAATCACAAAAATTGAAAGAAAGCAAACCCTGTATAATAGGGATTTTTTTTTTCAAATTCCTTAGGTAGGTGCAATGGCAAGGATCCCCAGCTTTAATTTACATTAA
>Ga0116229_10002951_pt1 | contig 27860 bp, 19 predicted proteins | sample S1TSphgellanicum_3_FD_87313 | JGI IMG/M metagenome (GOLD analysis project Ga0116229, IMG submission 87313) | Host-associated microbial communities from peat moss isolated from Minnesota, USA - S1T2_Fc - Sphagnum magellanicum MG | ecosystem: Host-associated > Plants > Peat moss > Unclassified...
AAAAAAAAAAAAAAAAAAAAAAAGCTTGTTTCGTAAAGTTTGGATTTTTTTTTTAATTAATTTTAATTTTGTTTTTGCAACTCCTTTTTTTTTTTTTTTTTTTTTTTTGTTTGTCGGTCCTGTGTATGTGTGAAGTGTGTCTCTTTGGGTATGGCTCTCTCTCTCTCTCTCTCTCTTCCTCTCTACATGCAAAAAAATAACAAAAGGGGGGCGAAAGTCCAAGAGTCCGGACAAGGAGCCAAAAAAAAGAATAGATTGGGGGCGGCCCGGGCCCCCCCCCCCGCCCCCCAAAAGAAAAAAAAGAAAAAAAAAACAGAACGGTTTGCATTGCTCATGTGCTGACACGTCACCCTCCCAAAATTTTCAAACCCTAGAATTGGCGGCTTCAGTTAGAAAATTGAACTTCCCAGATAAGCCAATCGTTACCTGACACGCTTGACACCTCCCCCAAATTTCGACACGTAGCTCTTTCTTGGGTGCACCTTGTTGTCTTTTTGTGTACTTTTTTTTGTGTAAGCTTGACGTGGACATGTGGGGAATTACTGGTAAAGAAAAGGGCGGGGTGGGTTTTTTTTTTTTTTTTTTTCAAATTCCTCAAGTAGGTCCACTAGTGAAGATCCTCGACACTAATTAATATTAAATGATGATTGTCCTAGGTGAGTTGCAACATTTTTTCAAAAGTGTTGCTACAAGTGGTGACCAAGGAAGTGCCTAGGTCTAGATGTGGCTAATTTAATTTAATTTTTTTCATAAGATGGCCAAAAAATCCTTTAAATCATTATAAAAAAATTATTTTATTTTATTTCAAAATTGCAAAAAAAAATCTTCAAGTTGTGAATTTTTGCTATAAAAAACATTAATTATGATGAAATATGAGTAGGTGGGCCTAAATTTACATATTTTAAAACACCTCCACCAACAATAGGAAAATAGCTTGTACATTTTACTTTGAATGAAATAAATTTTGCAAATAATGTGAGATTGGATTTGGACCAATGTTGGGTGATTCTCATGAATGGCACTGGTTATCATCAGGCCAATTCTTTCAATGAGAAGCATTAGTTCTAGTTTATGTGAGAATCAACTTCTCGAAAATTGCCCAAGGTATCATATGGTCACACCTTTGATACCCAAGGTGGTGATGAAATGCACCACTAGATCTGATTCTCAAGGAGTAGAGTCCTCAAAAATTCCCAAGGTATCATATGGCCTCGTCTTTGATACCTGGGGTAGTCATGGAATGGACCACTAGGTCCAATTCCCACGGAGTTGATTTATTTAAAAAACCATGTATTTTGGTTTTGGTGCCACGCACATATATAAAACCAAGAAACACATATCCCCCCTCACCCCCAAACACATTCGATATTGTTGGAAAACCCTTGATGAATAGGGGGTGCTCCTAGGTGATTTCCTTATTTGTCGACATATAGTGCAAGAGTTATTGAATAGTGAACAATATAATTGCAAAAAATTGAATAAAATCAAAACTAATTTTGTAAGGGAAATTGGGTTGCTCTTTTGATATTGTTAGAAAGTGCTGAGTGATTTGAATTCTAAATAATCTTTTTCATTGGAAACTCGATAAAAAATTAAAACTAAAATTTTAATGTAAATAGGATTTAGGACCATTTCCTCTCTCAAAACTCATTTAATTGGGCCAACAACATAGGCCACACTATTCTATCTTTTAAGGTTGTTTGTTTCTTTTGTTTGTGTCCTTGACATTTCCCAAACCTTGGTGCCCTCAACATGCTCTTAGTATCATTGGAATGCCCTCAACGTGTACATGTACATCGAACTAGTGTTGTAACATTTAGAACTATATTGTGACAATTATTGAATATCAAACAATTTTTGTCATTGAAAATTCATTTAAAATTTTAAAACTAAACTTCTTAGGACCCGCTTTTGGTGTTCTTGGAAATTGCTCAATGAGTAAAATTTTATGGTGGCAATTTCTTAAATTTTAGACCTAAGGTGTAGGATATATTGAAATTTGAGTATCATTTCGAAGGAGAAATTTGTTGGGTAACGAGTTCACACTTGGGCCAACCCTTTAGGCCACACTAATGTCCATGATAATAAAAATAAAAATAAATAAATAAAGACTTCCAAAAGAACCGGTAAAGAAAATGACTACTTTTGATTGGCTATCCATAATGATTGGCAAGGGGGTGATATGTAAATACTTAGTCTCTCAATTTATAGGGCATTATATTGTGTGATTTTTCTAGGTTTATGGGTGGGGATGGGGGAATAATTAACAATGTATGGTGGATGTGGTCATTAAACATTAATATATGGCTAAATAGGGGGAAATAGCTTCTCCAAATTCCTTTTGAATACAATTAAATTTGCTTGGCTTCATGTGCAAATCTCTCTTTGCAAATGGTGGACACATAAGTTGAGGCTAGAGGGGTGGATGATGATGATGATGAAGGGCAAGAGTGAACCAACAGCCACCAGCTCACCAATCATTTGGAAGGCCTCTTATGACTCAGTTGTAGCATGGATGAAACCCTAACTACTGTAATTGACATTGGGTTTGAGTTTAGTAACCTATCCAAGGAGATGTCCTGTAGATTAGGTAGATAATTAAGTGATTATTAACTAATTAGATGCATGTATGTAGATGGTTAATGTATAAGCTAAAGGGGCTATTGGGTTGTTGTTAGTACTAGGTCGGTCATGAAAACTATAAACCGAGCTAACCACCATGGTTAGCCAGGAAACTAGAAACAAACAAACAGAAAAAAAAACATGTTTTCCCAGTCACACTCACCACCCATCTCGTTGTAGTTGTTTTTTTCATAGAGATTGTTTTTTGGGCCAAATTGTGACTTGAAAAATATGATTTCAACCCATTCAAAAGGAATTTTCATGGAAAAAAAAAGGGCCTAAATTCAACAAAATTTGACAAAAAAGCAAAGAATAAAATAATAAACTAAATTAAATTATCCAAATAAACCTTGATGAGCTGGTTCACTCTGGCCATTATACAAAGTACTGAAATGGGTTGTTATGAACTTGAGAACATTTGAAAGGTTTGGTGGGACAGAGTAGAGTGTGTGCAACAGACTGGACTGGGTTCCTCCTATCTACCCACTTCTTAAAAATTGTTGGGAAATCATAGATCCCTAATCATGTTTAGCTTACATGATTATTTGACCTAGTCCATGGTCCATCTCAATTGGCATGCAAAGCTTCATATTCCCTCCTCCTCCTCCTCCTCTTCCTACTACTACTACTACTACTACTACTGTAGTGTAGTAGTGTTGTACCAAATTGGTGGCCACTCTGTTTTGTGTGTACAAAACAACAACAAAAGAAACAAAAGAGGAGTTGCCTTGATAGTTGAGCCGTCTGAAGGATCCAAGCTCTTGCCAGCTTGTGGTGCGCTGTTTTTATAAATAAATAAATAAATAAATTAGTGGGGTGCCCATTTCTATTGTTAACATGGGTGTATGAAGAGCAAACACGCATTTTAATTGATTTTTATATTATTATTATTATTATTATTATTAGGTTGGGGGAGAGGAAATCTCTCTCTACTTTTTAGACTAGAAGAGCAAATTGTACTTGGCCACCATCTAAAGTGCCATACACAAGCTAAGAGAAGCATGTGGAATCAGTTTGCATTCCCGAATCACTCACTTTGTTAGTTGCCAACAACAATGATCCATTAGTCAGGACTCAGGACCCCCCTTTGACATTTTAACAACAACATATGTGCCTCACATTTGCGTGTCGTTTTTCAAAAAATGTTTAAGAGCATCTCCAGCAATGCTCAGTATGTGACCTTACAACAATATTTTCTCACATCCAAGCTTTAGTTACTAGGCAACTTTTTTTTTTGTTTTTCCAACCCCACCCATAAAACTGAAACTGAAACTCGGACTGCAAATAGGTGGGAGACTACTAATAACAACCCACTTGGACCAATCAAACCATCTAGCCAATTAGAAACAGGGAGCAGTCAGTAAATACGATTTGACTGTGGTTTTTTAGACTCTTCCAAGGCTTTTCCTCCAGAGGCTCTGAAAGCTGTGCATCTTTTCAGAGCCTCAGGAGTCTTCCAGTGGATTCACTGGATTGGACTCATGACCAAAGATTTCCATTGCAGGGTCACATACTGAACGTTGATGGAGATGCTCTTAGTACTTGCTTGCCCACTTCAAAGCCAGAAAGTGTGGGTGGGTAAGTTAGTATGGCTTTTTTTACTTTCCAATTTTATGATGTCTAAAGTTTTGTGAATGGTACCAATTTTTTTTTATAGCAAATAGTGTGTTAGAAAAAAACAGATTTTCTCCAACCAATAATTTCTCCCAAATTTTCTTTTGTAATTTAAAAAAAATTTGGAAAAAAAGCATTGGATAGATCCTCATATAAAAACAGATCTATTATTACCTAGTAGGGGCCAAAATCCCTGAAGCTACTTTACTCTATAATGAATCTAAACACAACAAATATCCTTACCTTGGGTAGGCAAGGCCAACAAAACCAAAGAACCACCCAACACAAGTTTATAGTTTCCTTAGGTTTATAGTGTCCTTATAACTAAATGCTTTCAAACTAAACTAAACCCTAGTTGGTTGTTTATGAAGAATTGGAGAGAGGAATAGAGAGAGAGAGAAAGAGCAAAGAAGTACTACTACAACAAAACATCCAGGCACATTCCATGATTAAGGCCAGTGGGATTTTTGGCTGCAAGCTTTGCACAACTCATTTGTCAGACCAGCAATGCATGTTTAAGGCTGGATGGTCCAGGGACTAGTAGGCTACATTGCCTACTTAAAAGTAGCTTTGCTTGCAAGATAATTGCAGAGCTTCAAAGGAATCCACTTTTTTTCTAGGGATATGCAATTTTATTTTATTTTTAAAATTTTTTTTGCACACTCTTTTTTTGCTTCTTCATCATTCATTTAGCCTACCCTTTGACATTTTTAGGTCACATTTCTTTTGGAGTAATGCATTTACATATGAGTAGTAACTTTTGACCCCAAAGTCTAACTGAATTGTTTTGCTTGATGAATTTCATCCATCTACCGTCACAACAACTGTCCATCCATTGCACCAACATTCTTGTAACTAGTCCAACAAAAGAAGAAGAAGAAGAAGAAATCAATCAACTCCTAGTTCTGCACTAAAACCTACCTGGGCTGTATATACCCGTGGTTCTAAAACCAACCCTTGTGCATAATGGGGTGGGTATTTACCTTTTAAAAAGCGGGTAAATTGATAATCCGAGCCAAAGGACCAACCAGAGAACTGACCATGAGTTCTTTTGTGAAATTTTTGTGGGGTGGGGGTGTTCTTTACAGTTTTTAAAAATAGCCGGAACCATTTGCGTCTTCTTTGATTCTGAAAATTTTCCAAAGAATTGGAACCCATGGTTCTCTGAATCTGGAATATTTAAAGAACCAGAATTGGCAGTTCTTTTATAGAGAGGTTGATAATAGACAGGTATCTTTTAAATTCTTGTGATGTTGATACCCTGTGTGATGCAAAAAAACTAAATAAAAAAATCAGCAAAACCCTCCCCACTGGTAATGGAAATGCAAAAGAAAAAAAAAAACCATGTCAACACTGGTCTAAAAAGTTCACAATGGGGCTAAAATTTAGTGGGCCATTAGAGTTATCTGTAAAGTAACCCCTGTCTTCACCCTCTCTTTGGTCCTCTTTTCACCCCCACCTATCCCCTCTTTCAGTGCCATCCTTCAAAGTAACGAAATTTTATTAAATCTCAGTATGAAACTCAGCATTTACTGCACAAGGTTTGAGACTAAATTATAGTAACTGTACAGGTAGGAGCAGTGAAAATATACTTAGCAGCAATGGAGGCGCTCAGGAAACACGAAAGACAGGATGAAACTCAGTTTACCACCCAAAAAAATAAAAAATGATGGTTTTCTGGGTTTCACCCTCGGTTGAAGAATGCTAATGTACTTTTTGGCAGGTTTTTTTATAATCTTAACTTGTGTATGACCAAACTCAGGGTTCTGGTGCTGTGTTTTCCTTGCTTTACAGATAACTCTATTATCTTTGGGTATTTGTTAGGTCATTGAGGTAGGTAGTTGATTAAGTGTGGGCCTGGTGTGATGCAATTTACTTACTTCTAGTCGCCAGCGAATTAGAGAATGTCATCTTGAGAGCTGCTTCCATCTCGGGTTTGGTTACAAAGCACTTGAGTTTGCATGTCATCATCATAGGACCCCCCCTGATTTTTATATCATGGATCTGGTTTTTGTTTTGAGAGATATTGACTATCCATCTCCATCTTGTGAAGAAGCCTAATGGGAAATAATTGAACAAGCACGGTGCCATCAACAACAACAGAAGAAGAAGAAAAACAACAACTGACAATTTCCCAATTATTGTCTACAATTATGTAAATTTACCATTGCTCCTCTCTGATTAGGTCAAGGCCAAGAAGAGAAAAAACAACTGACAATTCCCCAATTATTGTCTACACTTATCTAATTTACCATCGCTCCTTCGATTAAGTCAAGCTGCTATACACTTTGTTTCATACAAAGTAACTAACTTTATATCGTGAGAAATGTGAATTTGTTAATATCTTACCTAATCTTAAGATTCTTGGGCTTCTACCATCTCATCCTAACAATTTAGCCAAATCTCGTTATAAACACAATATGATAGGCCAAAAAAAAATTTAAGCATGGACTTCTATATTTATTTTTGGCTTCCTACTGGACCTTTATATAGAATCTGGGTTTCAAGAATTGGCAACTAGAAAACAAATAAAGTGTGCTTTTTTTTCATCATTTTGAAGAAATTTTTTTTTTCAATTGGTGAAATATTGATTCTAACCCTATGAAACCATAATTGAGCAAGCAATAGATTAATGTTTGGGTAAAAGCAAAACAAGTGTTGGGTGAAAGCATCCTTAGGTGGTATTGCCATGGATGTTGCACCCATTGTTCAAGTAGAATTTTTTTATGAATTGGCACCTTTTAGAATCATTGGTTCAAGGGGTACATGTTTTGATTGGAGATAATTTGGAATAGTAATTCTTTAATTTATTTATTTTTCATTGGCTAATTTCCCACAAGAAATAAAATTATTTTAGTTCAAAACCCATTCCATTTGAATTGATCTAATTTTTTAACTTGGAAAATAAAACATCTTAAATTTTTAAATCTTGTTCCCCACCTCCCTCTCTCCCTCAAAAATTCTTGCAACCTATAGAAATCAAAATAACAACAACAATGGACATAATGATAAATTTGTATAATGTACAGGGAGAACCACATGGCTAAGGATGTAGTTAGAATTTAAATTTTCCTTTTTTTAACAAAAAAAAATCCTTCACAACCATAGTAGTTTATAGAAATTTCCTATCGTTTGAAATATTGGTAAGTAATATAGTTGTTCATATAAAATTTGTTTGGTTCATTTCCTTGTGATCATGTTTTATGGATAGTTTCATTGACTAAATTTTAAGTTTTGTTTTAGTTTTTTGGGCAAAGGGTTTGGTTAGCATGTAGATAATTGTCAATTTTCCTTGTACATTGATCACACCCTTAATTTGTTAGATTCATCAAATTTTATGACAATGAAAATCACACTTATCTAAAAAAAAAATTCAATTGAAACTTTTTATGAATACAATTTTGAAGTCTTGTAATATTGGAAAATTTTAATTGGACCAACAAAAATTTGAATTTTGATGTGAACAATGAAATGTAGAAGGAAAACATTTCATGAATATAACATGACATTTTTTTAAAGGTTAGGAACATAAAAATGACTATTTTTTTAGATTCTTTAATTTTCTAATTTATTTTTAAAAACACCTTAGATGCCCCTTCATTTGATTTCTTTAATGAGTATTTGTTTGGGAAAAATAAATAATAATTGTTAATTTTAAAAGGCCGGGAATAGGGACCTTGAAAGGCCATTGATGTTAGAAGTATAAACAATAACTATTTCCACCTTTTATTGCTCCAATTATGAATTGAAACCATCCCCATTGGCATGTCGTGGATAAATACATGAAAAAATATATAATCTTTAGATAATCATGATCAAAATCATAATTTGACAAAAACTTTCTTTAATCTATCATCATTTACAAGATCAAGACATGGAGAGTCATCAAGGTTGTCAAGTTCATATAACAAACCATTATCAACAAACATCTCTGTTAACAATAGAAACATTGTTTTATGTTGGTTAAACATCATGGGGGTTAGAAGATGATAGTATCGTCACATGGCAAAACAATTTTAGAAGAATTCAAAAATGTTTTTTTGATAGTATAATTGTTAATACATTAAACTATCTTCATGTGACAAAATAATCAAAAGTTACTTCTATGATTTTTTAAAATAAAAGTAATATTAATTATATATTTAAAATAATATCCTAGGCTAATTTATTTAAAAGGGGCAATTTAATAACTATTCAGTTAGGGTTTAAGGTTTAGTTATGAATGAATGGATTTCCCTTAATTAAGATGTGTGGAAAGGATGTGTGGAAGGGATTAGGATACGGAGATTTAAAAAGATGAAAAGACCTAAAAAGATTTTTAAAAATTAAGAAAATAAAGACTCAACCCTTGTGTGGTGAATATCTTTTTTGGGTTCCTTATTTATCCTTTGAGGAGGAGGACTATGAATCATTCCTTTGTATGATTCTAAATTGTATGTGGTTAAAAAAGTTCTCTTGGGGAAAATGTGTGTATGTAACATTATAGATAGAGGTGGAAAGTATGGAAATATTTTTTACTTTGATTCTTGCAATAAAAAATGGTTGAAAATATACCATATTGTTTTATTTTGTTTTACTTGGAGGATGTTAGATAGTGGGGGAAGGTAGTACATATTAAGATTGCATGATGTTTTGTTATGTTTTATGTAGTTGTTTTTTGTTTTTTCTACAAGAATAATAGGATATTCTCTTTGTGTTCTTTGTCTCTAAAGTTCAAAATACCTTTTGCCACAAAATGATAGTTACCACTGGAAAGCAACAAATAAAGAAGTAGACATGAGATTTGAAGTTTATAGGAAGGCAACATTGTTGCATATGGTAGGCAATAGTCACAAAGGGTTTGTAGTTATAGATGGTAAGTAGCAACTATTGAAGGTTCGTGGGCAGTTGTGGGTTTTTTTTCAAATCTATTGCATGACAGTAGCTACTACAAGACAGTAACTACTACAAGATGGTAGCTATTGCATGATGATAGTTGTTGCAGGACAGTAAGCAAACAATAAACAATTTTTACTTTCATGTGTTTTCATTTTTTTTTTATTCATTTCTTTATTCGACAACCTTTTCCTTTGATGGTAACTAGGTTGTCGAATTCCATGATTTAACAATGCCCTTGATAATTTGATAAATCATGATTCATATATTTTGGATGATAATATTTTAAATTTATAAGTGTTTTGATTATTTTAAGCATCAAACACCATAACAATATCACCTTCCGTAAATTCCTTCTTTTTTCACCTTATTGTGAAAACTCTTTTTTATTTAGTTTGAGGAAGCTCAATGGATTGCCAAACTTTAAATTGCAACTTGTTCAACCCATTAAGTTACAACAACCTCTAATGTGCTTATTATTTCAATGGAAGCTTCATTCTTATAACAATGTCTAAAGTAATCACCTCAACACCTTTAATCAATGGGTAGAAAAGCCTCCACCCCATATGTTAATATAATAAGTGAATAACATGTTTTGTATGTGAATGTAAACACACATGACATGGTGGATCTTGCAATCTTAATCACAAACACTTGTTTGGACCTTAATTTTTTTATTAGCATGGAACAAAATATCTTGTTTGTCCTCTCCACTAGATCATTTGTGCTAGGTTCGTACATGGTGGTGAATTTATGTTTAATTACAAAATGTGTTAATAAGTCCTTCATAACCTCATTCGTGAATTGAAGTCTCTTGTTTGAAACAATTTTTAATGGTCCCCTAAACCTCATGATAACATGAATCATGCACCTTTTGTTTCACAATTTTTTCTCAAATTTCGCACTTTTTCAAACTTTGTGAGTGGCAACAATCGTGAATGTTGAACAACCTTCTTTGATAGTCATAGGTTATGACTATAGTAAATCAACTCCTCATTTTTCAAAGGATTCTGAAGCTAATATGTTATGTAAAGGGATGCTTATAGTAGATTTATTTAGGATTAAACTTGACATATTTTACAACTTTTGCAAAGGATTTCAAAGGTGATATGTCATGTAAAGGGGTGCTTATAGTATATTCATTCAGGCATAAGCTTGACATATTTTACAACTTTTGCAATAGTCATGGGCATCCTTGAAAAATATGGATTACTTTTAAGATTTAAAACTTTAGGCTTAAGCTCCACTCTCCTCATAGCAAGCCATTATGTTGGGGTTGCTCCAATCCTAAGGACTTAGCTTAAATTGAATCCCTTTCAAGTTTCAAAACCTAAACCACTACCCTATTTTCTTATGAAATTCAACAAAAATTAATTTTGAAAAATGGATGAAAAAAAACTCAAAAATTCCATGGGGATTTTGATGATTTTTATAAAAACTTGTAACCAATATAAATGAATAATTTTAAAATGTCAAATTTGGAGCAATAAAAATGTGAAAATTGGTCAATATTGTTCATTTACATGTAACAAAAGAGGTTCAAGTCATCCAACAAGTTACAATACAAGTTGCATCAGATCTTGCAAGCTTCCATATGCATGGAACATCACTCCTCAATTATGGCTCACATTTCATAGGAGGAAAAAAAATTCTTTATAACTAAAAAAATGAAAACATAATTAAATATAGTCCTAATTTAAAGTTATAGCTCCATTCTTGAATGATCCCAAAATATTGTATGGAACAATTATAGATAATGATAAAATAGTGGACAAGAAATATAAATAGAAAACCAAAGTCAAAATATTTGAAAACCCCATGTGTCAAACTTTAAAATTCTAAATTCAAGTGTTGAAATAGGCTTGTAACTTAAAATTAATTAATTTCAATACTTGCATGCTGAAATAGATCTTCCCATCCAATAGTCCTTAGCTCTCTAACTTATACTTCCCATTTCCAAGTTGTACACTATTAAACTACGTATATGTGCAAATGTGTGGGGCCACTCTTTTGATATATCTAATTGAAAATTTTCAAAAATGTGCAGAGGTGCATTTACTAGCATTTCGCGAGTATTTAATTTTGATAATAAGTACTAGTTCTGGTTTTTTGAAGGAAAAATAATAATCAAAGACTATTGGTTTAGAGAAGGATAATCACAACTATGAAAGAATCCATTGAGATCTAGAAGGCTTTCGACATCACTTCTAATATTCACTTACCATTGATATCTACATCGTTTAATCCCAGGGCTTTCAAGTTAAGTTCTTGTGACCTCAATCAACACAATACTATCTACATGTGGAACTAGCCTTTAGGTAAAACAAAAATTGGAACCTTGACAAGGGAGAGAGAGAAAATAAATGAATAAATAAATATAAATATAAATCTTGAAAAAAAATTGGTTCTTTAAGTAAGCATGTTGAATGTTTTTGAAAACTTGGCAACTAGATTCAACTTTATAAGTAATTAATCATAGTAAATTAATTTTATAAAACTTTGTCCCTATGCAATATACATTAATTTGTTGTAAAACTTTATATTTATACAAATCACACTCTTGGGAGTGTGTAGTGTGTACCAATGTTGATTGATATTTGAATAAGCACCTAGTTATCAGCTTAGCTATTAATACTAAAACACTAAACATGTTTATGAAAGAAAATAAAAAAATCATATATATATATATATATATAAAGCTATAACTGGCAATACGTTTGGTTGTTCTCAATTGGGTACTTGAGAATCACCCTTTATGCATAAGTAGTGAAGAACCCTTGTTACTTGTGAAAACAACAAAGATGGAAGTGACAACCCTAAAAAGGAACAACTGGCCAAGTTAGCAAATACCAGTGTTTGGTGGGTTAATTACCAGCTATGTAAAACGGGGGTTTCACAGGCTCTGGAGATAAACATGAGAAAGTAAAGTGGACCCCATGTCAAGCGACTTGCAAGTTAACTTAGAGCTATGAGGCTTGCTAGCCCTGACCACTATGGCTTCACAAAGGGGAAGGTTCTACAAAAATTGTGCCATTTTCTCTAACAAAACATTTGGCAGCAAGCATCCTGCAAGAGGCCCACCAACTTGAAGCATGGGTTGCTTGCAATCAGGGTCCAATTTCTTCTTTCATGTACTTCTTTTGGTGGGGCTTGTGTACGAGTGGTTGATTTTCCATGTGTACATGTACTTAGTCCCATGTAGTTATGTATTGTCTCATACTAGTATTCCCTCCTCTAGGAATCAATTTCACAATTTTTATATTTTCCCGAGTTCATGTCCTAGTAGTTTGTACCCATACTAGAATTATGGGATTTGTACTTATCAAGGTTGTCTTTTTAAAATAATACCCTTCTAGCATGAAGGTTAAAGTGATCATTTCAACTTCCCAACCAAACACATAGCATGAAAGCAATACTTATGTATTTAAAACTATAATCACTCACATGCCTAAGACTAGATGTATGTGAATATTATTTGACTAACAACTCATCACATGCACCTAAAGACCACAATATGGGGGATCACTCACCATGAAGTCCACATAAGTCGATTTATTAAGCCCTTAAGGCTCTTGAACATTCATTTGGGTCTATCGTATTACAATCTTCATAACAAAATTCCTACAAAAGTCCTATTACTTTTTCATTTTTTTCATTTTGTGAAAGTTACGAAATTTTTATGTAAAGGCACCTTATTATGCAAAGATGATTTTGGAAAATAACAAAAAGTTCACCATAAAAGAGTTCATTCCTCAAAACCTTTTTAGGTACTCATATATTGCATGTTGGGTCCACCCTTTTCATCTAGGCCTGATAAACATTGTCATTTGTTGATAAGATCTTATCTTCAAGCCTATTAGATTATGCCAATTATTAATTTTCTATAGTTAATATCCAACCTTCTCACAAAGTGAAGCTAATTGTTTGGCAAATGCAAACTCGAGCTTATTGACTTTTTTATCCATGCCTAATGTCATCCTATCCCAAAATAACTTAATTGTCATTTATCCAATTTCGGTATTAATATTGAAAGGAGTTCAAAATGAGTCCCAACGAAACCTTTTCCTTTTTTTTGGTGTGTGAATTTGTTTAGTATTTTGGCCATTTGTTACGTTAGTGTTGATAAACCCTTCATCCCTTCTCTATCATTTACTAGTTCCTTGTTCTTGTATGGTGGTTGTTGGTGATGGCCTACTTAGTACTAGGGGTGCATTTTTAAAAAATAGATCTAGCGTTAAAATACATTCCATGAAGCAAGTGTGTGAAACCTCAGTGGTGATGGCTTTCAGGTATGGCCCATTTTGGAACTCTAAGATCCCAAAAAACATCCTGGGTTTCAATCCCATGGAGCTTGATTTTGGAGGGTGCCAACAGCTTGTCAGGTTGGGTCTGTTACTGTACTTCCCCAAAAAAAAACAAACCCATGATTTGTGTGTTCCATTTCATTGGGTTTTATTCTCAGTTGCCAATCAATCAATCAATCAATCAATTTTAAGGTCCACTTTTAACTTAATTGAAGAAAGAAACAAAAGGAACTACAAAAAAACATAGGGTGGACAGAATTGATCAAATTTACATCGTTCTTATTCATCTAGGTTTATACTTAACCTTAAATTTAAAGGGTAATCGCCTCCTTGCCAAAAGGAAAAACCTTCACATGGATTCTACTTACATCTTGCAAAATGGGCTTCAAGGAGGTTGTGCACATTGTATCCACGTGTAATGTATTAGACTCTAGAGCGGGCAAAACACATGTTGATGATAACCTTCAGCTTGAAAATGTCCTATATTGCTCGACAAAAAAGGGGTACCTCGCATGCATATCACAGATGTGGATATAATGGGGCTTGCTCTGTTGTTAAAACAATTAGTGCTCACAAAAGTACAATAGGAAGCTTATTAACAAAATCCAGCTAGCTTCTAGCTTCATGAAGACTTTAACACAATGTGTAGTAGTAACATGTGCATGCATAGTCGTGTGGTACATGTGGAGAACTTGTAGATAGAATCTAGATGTACATATTAGGTACTACTAATTTAGTGAAAGAGTGTGTGCAAGTGTGTGCTATGCGAGGTGGAGATGCCCCTTTTGTTAGTGTTAAGTATTGGCACCAAATACTGGAAAGAAGTACACAATTGAATGGATTGGTAAATGTCACAATCATTTCTTTCTTTGCAACAAATGATTAGTTGAGTGGAGTAGTAGTCGTGTTTGGTTGTGCATGGTGTAAAATTTAAATACGCACAAAATATTTTGTTCTCCAAAAGCACCCCTTACTGTAAATGTCTGGTCTTGATCAGCTGGCCATAGATGATTGGCTAAGGGGATCACATTTAAATAGTCTCTCACCATATTCATAGAGTCCAGTTTTATTTTTGTTTATCGGTGGGGAAAAAAAATTAACACTAGTGTTGGATGCGTTAAATATGATTGAGGCAGAAATAGGGCGGTGTGGGTGGAAAGTACAAAATACTCTACATGTTGTGTATTTAGTTTTATTATAGGGTCTGTTACAATCCATGTTATTTTGAAATTGTTGTTTGGAGGAGTCAGATTTGTTGTTGCCTGCAGAATGAAGAATTATCATTATTATTATTATTTTAAACTCGCACATTTGATGGTGGGATTCTGATTTTGAGGTGCAAAACTTGGGGAATGGCCTGTGGGTTGTAACTTGTAACTTGTCATAGTAGTTCAGTAAGGGCTTGCTTGCATTCCATATACTAATGCTTATGCTAGGTATATACATAATGGGAATAGCAGTTGTTGACATCGGAATATGCCACCTTTTTTTGGCCTTTGTTTAATTAATGTGGCCATTTACTATCTGGATCTGAAAATGTTGATATGAAAGTGCTTTGTTTAATGTGGATAGTTACTATCCATATCTGAAAATGGTGATATGAGATTTGCTGTGGTTTTAATGTGTTTTCAAGACTGAAGGGGAAAAAAAGGGTCCTTTCTAATGCTGTTGGATAGGCTCATGTGAATCACATCTGCTCTCAGCCGTCTGATTATACCCTAGTCACATATACTCAACAATCTGGCCAGCTTCATCCACACTCAAGTCTCTACATGTCCTCCAATTGTTGTCAGCTGTGGTCTCCATTTTTACTCTGATTATACCCTAGTCACTCGACAACAATCCGGCCAGCTTCATTCACACTCAAGTCTCTCCATGTCCATCATTGTTGTCAGCTGTGGTCTCCATTTTTACTTTGCCACACAATCCGACCAGTTTACATGATTCACTGTGTCTTCTACATAGTGTTCTGAGTCTCAGCACATATCTCTAGTAGCACTATGCATTCCAGTGTATACTGCATCTCCATTTTGCAGGTCTGCTCATGTGGTAGGTAGATCGTCTAGTCCAAAACTCCTCCTGTACAGTACTAGTCAAGAAGCAGCACCATCTCTTTCTTGAGGACATGCAAGTCAGATTTAACCCTTAACGAGCTCAACCCTTTTGAAACCTCGTATTTTGCCTCTACTTAGACCTTCCTCCTTAGTTAGAAATCTGGCCCAATCTACTCATCGATGTATGGGATTATAAAACCAGTTGTTGGACCCAAAGTTTACACATCCAAAAAATTTTGTTAGAAAATTCAGTCAAAATCAAGCAAATGATTATAAGATGTACAAGCCAGATTGAGCTCATGTGAGAGAACCAGGCAGGCGTTGCACGAGGCAAGAGGTGGACCCCATGCTTCACCAGCCAAAAGAGGATGCAAAACATGACACCCATGCATGCATACGCACACACTAATAATCGGCACTCACAATGACCAAGTTAGGTACTCACAAAACAAACTTCAAGTCAAAACGGGTATGACAAAACCTCACATTTTCTTGGGTTGTGAAATTGAGGAACCGTGAAAACAGGCTGCCCAACTTATACAAGGGTAAGCCAAGCCAAGCCAATAATATGTAGCTCTTGGAACTCTTGGGTCATCACATAACTGAGTTTCCAGGATTAACCCCTTGTTACCCACCTGTGATTCTCACCACCCTCATTGGTTGGTGCACTTGCACAAAGAGAACTGGCACCCATCACCGCACCACGTAGGATGGATGGATGGTAAGTAGTCGGGAAACAGTTTTTGGTTGGGCTCCAGTTCCCTCGCTAACCATGGTGGTTAGCTCAGTTGCTGTTTTTACCAACCTACCTACTAACAACCCAGAAGCAGGTTGTTAGCAGGTAGGTAGCAAAAGCAGCCCTTAACTATGTATAAACCATCTACTTAACCTAGAAGTTACCTATTTTCCTACCTATCTACCTATATAAAGGGCCTACTACTTAGTGAATGAGTTACCAAGGTGAAATCCTATAGTTAATTGAGTTGAGGTTTCATCCACAATTGGGCCTTCCTTCTATGTGCCGAAGAGGTTGTGTGCAAGAGGGAGGGAAGGGTAAGTTACCCCCTAAAATAGTTAGTGACTAAAGGTTAGGTTACCTATTTTCCTACCTATCTACCTATATATAGTACCTACTACTTAGCGAACGAGTTACCAAGATGAAACCCTATATTTAACTGAGTTGAGGTTCATCCACAATTGGGACTTCCTTCTATGTGCTGAAGAGCTTGTGTGCAAGAGGGAAGGGCAAGTCACCTCCTAAAATAGTTAGTGACTAAAGGTTAGGTTCTTTGCTGAGTAAGTGATTTTGGCCTCCCATTTTAATAAGCATTTCAGAGAGCTCCTTGAAGCATCTTACCTGAAACAAAAAGCTGTCAGGGGGAAGGAAAGAGAGAGAGAGACTGGAGCAGATGCTTGCAGTTAAATGTTGAACTTAATTGTTGTTGGAAGACTAAAGATCTGGCACCTACTTATCATGACTACTTTCTGTTATGTACTACTATTCCACCCACCTATGGAAAAATTCTAAAGACTAATAACAAGGGTTTGTAAGTCCCTCCTGATCCGCATCAAACACCTGCTTTCTGACCTCCACCTGCCCTGAATGGAGGGTGCATCATCATATCTATTAATCTAAGAGCTATTGTAACTAGTATTGTCCAGCCCTTTGATTTAGAGAGAAATCTCTCCCTCTTTTTAGTTTTTAAGAAATTGGGTAGAGTTTTTAGTATAGTTGGTTTAAGCCTAGGTTCAGTTTCATCTACATTGCATCCGTTGAAAACTAATAATTCGCTTAAATATGACTCACCCTCATGGAGGGAGCTACTAGTGTAAGAAAAACTACTAATAGATTTTTTTTGAAGAGGAATCAAGTCGAGGAAACTAAATCTTGAGAGCCAATGAGACAATGTAGTAGGCTTACCTTTTAATTTTGGGGGAGAGGGACAAGGAGAGGGGAGGAGGACCTGATTTTTTTGGTTTGTTTTCTTGGAGGAGAGCGGGAATTGATGAAGTGGCACTCTATGAGGGTGGAACCAATGATTTGGCAATCACCTAGATAATGGTTCAGTGGTAGTTTATTGAGTTAGAATTACAAAACAAATCTCATTCTCTTCTAGAACTACACCAAAATGTGATGGCAAATTTTCTTTCTTCTTTTTTGTTTCAAGATGCAACATGCACCCAACACCATCACAATTTGACCCATAAAGTTTGTTGAAAGTTGAATTGTTAGTAAAGTTGGATAGAATGTGAACAAAAACCTTTTGTTTGGGTAATACATGTGATGGAATGTGAAACACCATATCCATTGCATCTTTATGGAAGGAAATAATATGAGGGCAAAACTTAGAAATGCATTGAAATCAATGGTCTCCCAAGATTGTTCTTGTCATGTTGGGGGTTTATTATGTAGTTGATCTTTTTTTATGTATGTTCTGATGTCATTTGAAAAGTAGCTAGTCTTGACAACGATTTGAAGAGATGTGATTTGTAGTGATTTGTACACGAGAAAGGAGTGGCATAGTTGTTTTCAATAGAAAAGAACAACTTGTGTACATGTGTGGTTGCTCTCATTAAAGAGGAGACTTTGTTTATGAATGTGATTTTTTGTTTTGTGTGTGTGTGTGTTTGTGGATTTGTATGGGATAGAGGAGGAGCAATGAAAGAGGATAGGAAAAAAATAATGAAAGGATTATTCCTAGTAGAGAGGAAAAACAAAAGTGTGTTTAATTTTTTTAGCAAAGAAGTTTTTTTTTGTGATTTTTGTGTGTGTGATAAGTGTGTTGTTATGAGTGTGTGTTTAGTTTAGTTATCTATTGAACTTTTATGTTTGTGTGTTGCATTACGAGAGATCCAAAGACAGAATGTTAAAATAACAATTTATGTGTTTCATGTTGAGTTTCGATTCCCCACAAGGGTGATTTTAATTATAGTTCAAAATTCAACATGAAAAGGCAAAAGCAAGCTAAAAAATAAGGCAATTTAATTAAGGATAACTCTAATAATTAAAATATATAGTAATAATAATATTGTACTAACCATGGTGAACCAATGCATATACTATTATTTTCACCTTTTAAAGTGGGTTGTATGCACTATTGATAGGCTCATTTTTGTGACATTATTTTGGTTTTTAAAATACCCATCTTGTTTTAATGTTTCCTAATAGAACATGTAATTTTTCAATTAACAATTGGGCCTTGGCTTTAAATTGACAACTTATTATAAAAACATGTGTAATTAGTTTTTGAGAAAAGTGTATGGACACTTTTGACAATGGACTTTTGAAGTCCAAAAATATGGACTAATCAACTAATTAAAATGGAAGAAAAAATTCGTGTTGATTTATCCCAAATTTCATATTGTGACAATACATGGTGTAATAAGAAATAAAAAATGTTTTTGTGATATTCTTCTTTTAAAAATTTTAGTCAAATTCTAACTAAGGACTTTTGAATCATCAAAATTGAACCATAATTTCATAAGTCCCTAAAGTTGTTTTTCTTTGATTTTTCAATTTTTTTCACAAGTGTCTATTCTTGAAATTTCTACTTAGGATCTTATTAATAGGGACTTTATTGCTTTTGATACATGGATTTTATTACCATTTAACCAATGACACCATGTTAAATTACCAATTTAACATTGCAAAATGGACTTTGTGCTTATTACTTTTTTTTTTTTTTAAAAGGCATTCAACCATGTAATCACCCAAGTGAAACCTTTTAGAGTTAATAATTAACCCAAGAAATCTTGATTTTAGATTCATACCTTAATTTAGTTTAAAGGGTTTAGGATATTTATAATTTGTGAATTTTAAAAAAACCCAATTTTTTGGGGGGTTTTTACATTTTTTTAGTTTTGGGTGCGTACTTGGTTTGGTGGATAAAAACCATCAATTTTGGTTCCCAAGTAAAAATCTAAATTAAAAATGATTTTAAGAACTAGAACTATAATTAATATTTTTGAAAAACTAAACCTAAAACTAGGATCAAATTATATGTTGAACTGGAACTAAGTGAAAGCATCCTTGGGTGGACTAGTAAGAATGTCACACCTTGATTTTCCTTGACCCATCGAACTTTGAAAAATCGTAAGAAACACTTCAATAGATATTTTCATAATTTTTTTTCTAATGAATCAATTTAATAGGTTTTATACATTTTGAAATTTCAATAATATTAATAATATTGTGTATTTTGATGTTTCTAGTCAATGCATTTAGAAAAAGTTTCAGGAACATAACGCCTAGTTTTTTTCCTTGAACTTTTTGTTAAGGAACACAAATTTGAAACATGATTTTAAAAATTTCTTAGGAATGTTTTTCTTAAGGTAATTTGGAAATTAGTTTATTTTTAATTTTTTATTAGGTAATTAATCAAGTAATTATAATTCAGTTATGAATTTTCAAAGTTAAAACTATCAAATTTTGAAGGGACCATTTTAATTAGGAATACAAATTTTTAACAATTTCTAATTTTTTAATTCCAAAATAAACTTCAAGCCGTATATTAGTGTATGCAATTGATAAATATGAGAAAAAATAATTTATAGTTTTGAAAGCATTTAAAGTAAAGGGGCTAAAAAAATGATTTGTGTGTTTTTGGTTCCTTAACCATTCCTTGAGGTGGTTCCTAATGGTCCACCCAAGGATGTTTTCATTCAACTAAGATATGTTTTTAAAAAGAATGGATTATAACTAGTGATTAACGATTAATTAACAATTGAGTCTAATTTTTTAATTATAACCAAATCTTAACCGAATTTGATTTTCAATAATGGAATTTGTTTTTCGATTGAAAAAACTAAAGGTCCTTAAAAAAAAGTCAAAAACCATTCAACACTGATTTTTTACTATGGGGTTTTTATTAAAGTATATGTATTGGTGTTAGCTAATGAAGATATTTAAAATTTAAATAAGTGTGGAACAAGTATGGGGCCTAGCACCAAATATTGGTCAAGTTTTTGACCAAGTATACAAGTATACAATAATTAAAGATCAAATCAGTAAAAACTTGGGATTTTCCTCCCACTTAGGGTTTTCAATTTTTGTAGATTTACCCCTACCCCCACCCTTAGCATGGTCCCATCATCAATAACCACCACCACCATCAACCATTGCAAATAATATGCAAGGGTATTTAATATAAAACCAAATTAAATCCCCTTTTCGTACTTGAAAAGATTGGTGTTCAATTGAAGATTTAGGGTTTAGTAAACAAAAAATTTTAAAAATTGAAAGTTTGTAGACTTTAGACAACTAAAGCTTGTAGCCATTTACTTTTTCTTTGAATGTGGTTATTTAAAATTGAAAATTGTTGTAACATCGATGGAATAAAGTTTTGATGTCTCAACGGTTTTAGTGGTGATAAGAGATCATTAAAGAGTACGGAAATCTTAAACAATGTTAGAATTGAGAAAAAAAAGGTAGTTTGAGAACTTTCAATTGTTTTGTATTCTTGCTTAAATAAACTTTTGCTCTTGTACTTTGTTTTATGTCTTGATTTTGTGTACATTGCTCTTTTGTCAAACTTTCAAGGTTTTGTTATAATTTTGTCATTTTAAGCTTTCAATCAATTTGTTGAAAGCTTCACTAAAAGCTTTTGCTTTGGAGGGTTTCTATTTGTTTGTTGGGTTGTCAAAAGTTTTGTTGAAATTTTTTTGTTTTCTTGTTTATTTGTCAAGGTTTTCAAAAGTTTCATCAAAAGCTTCTACTTCCAATTATTTTATGTGTGTATGTTTTATGTGTCAATGCATACAATCATTTTTGCTATGTGAAAAACCTTGTTTTTCCTTCTTCCAAGCTTTCAAGGTCATTAGAATTTCCAAGGTGCTTTATTTGTCAAAGTTATCAAAAGCTTTCTTGAATGTCATAATTCAGATGCATTGTGGAGTGTGTTCATTTCTTTAGTCATTATTGTTAAGAGCTTTGTCAATTACCTAGTTTGTTGTCTCAAGCTTTCAAAGTACCTCCTTTGTTGTTTATTCACCTCAACCCTTCCTTCATAGATTGCATCTAGTAATTGTGATGGATTCTTCAAATGGTTTAGTTGATTTGCAACATTTTAATGTGCATGATCTTAGTCCCCCATTACAAATTCTACTAATAGTAATAATATTGAAGGTGAAGGTTGAGATCATGTAACCAAATAATAATGGGTTGTTCAAGTTCACTTAACAAATATGAAAAATAAAATAATACTTGGAAACCTCAGTATTGCAACTCAAGCACATGGACCTTTTTCTACATGAACAACAACCAACATGTTGATTTTACTCAAAACCAAATAATGTGATGTATCATTTGCCACAATGAAACAATAATCTTCAAATTATAACCTTATGCACTAGATGTCAAAAAACGTTCATTGTTTATTTCAAGTCCAATGGCATAATTGCCATGAAAAAACATGTGGAGTTGGAACGCATTGCCTTGTTGAAAATTAGAAGAGGTAAACAAATGCCTTAGATTTTCACTTGAAGGTGAGTTGGCCACTTAGGCATCCATTGTTACCCCAACTTTGATTTTTGGATTTTTCTCTTCTACCAACCATTTCAAAAAAAACCATGAAACCCAAATTGTGTTCTTAAAAGATGTAATGTTGTATGTTATAAAAGGCTTTTTGCCAATGAAAATAGTTAAATCCATTTGGTTGCACCAAACAACTTATAAACTATATTCGAAGGTTATTTTCCCATCAAAGAAATTGTTTGTGGAGGAGGTTTTGCTTGCTTTAGTGGAAAATATTTTGGTCACATCTATACAACTTACATTGGTCACATGTTTGTCCACCACACGTACTTTTGATATGTGGATGCTTGCAAGGGCACATAATATGTTTGTCATGGTGTCAATTTTCAGTCTAATAATTGTACGTGAAAATTGATTTGTTTGAGGCTATTGAAATTAGAGGGGTAGTCGTGGTTTTAAAACTACGAGCATTACTTGACAAGTTTTATTTCACGAAGAAAATTATTGTGTATGTCAAAGACAAGGAGTTAAAGTTGTAAGTTGTGTAACTACTTTGAATTAAATGGTTTTATGTAAGTGTTTGGGCATGTTGGAGCCTTTTCACGGGTCTTGTTTCAACATGTCATATCCAAGGCTTGCCAATGTGCTATTACATAAGAAATTTTTTGTTAAGGACTAACCTATGTTGTAAAGGCATAAACTAACATTCAAAAGTGTATTACTTGATCAAAAAGATTTAGAAAGGGAAGGTAATCATGGGAGCAAGCATGCATAAATTTTAAATTGAAGCCCAAAAAATTAGCACGCCTATGAAAACAATATATGTGATTTGCTATTTCCCATTTTATGTTTTTGATTTTAATCAAATTTTTGCATTAGATTTATGTTTGTCGGGATACATGTTTTGGGAGATCTTGTTCTTGTTTTTTTTTTAATTCGGTTTTTTCTAAAGATTTTTTTGCAAATCTTATTTTTTTGTTTTTTAGATTTAGTTTTTTTTGCAAGCCTTGTTTTTGTGCCTTGGATGTACATCAATTTTTCATTTTCAAAGTTGCAAGTTTGCAAGCTAGGTTTTGTTTTTTCAAGATGCATCGACATTCCAAATGGGTTATTGCTTTATGTTAGAATCACCAAAGTGTGGCACTACAAAGTCACACACCTTTTCCAAGAACCTAGGTAGTTTGTAGAATTACAATGAATGTTTTGTCATTGATTGTTATTGATTGTGTTTTGAACCATAGCTATGAACATTGGATCCTTGGAGATGCCCTACATTTCATCATTCTACATATTGTGCATTTTGTGAAAAACTTGTTGTTATGATTGTTCATAATAACTTGGTCGATCCATAGATTTATTTATTTATAATCAAGAGTTGGAAGAATTTGATGCATTTAGTTTAGATATTAAAAATGAAGATTTGTTTCGCACCACAAACTTAATTGCAAATAGTTTGAAGGACCTTGTTGGGTAGAGAGTTGTACATTTATTAATTGGTGTTCTATTGATGAAGATAGTTGCAAATGCACCTTGACCCTATCGGTTTTTATTTTCTAGAAATTTCCTCAACAATTGATATTTTGATGACATGGATTTCATGCATAACAACCTTCTAATTTGAAATAAAAAAGATTTTTTCCATAGCTGGAATCTTGATGCATTCCAAATATGTTGTCTTTTAAACAAAAAATCATGACAAGTTTTATATTTTGTTAACAAAAATTGTCTAGGTGAGCTAGGTGTTTTTGTGAATTATGTTGGTTTTCATTTGGGGTGTGTATTTTGTGTGTCATTTGTGGGCTTAATTTGTTTTTATAAATATTTTTCATTTTGTTTTAGTGTTCTTAATAAACTTTCTTGGGTTTCGTTAAATGACTAGGTCACATACCTACCTAAATCAATATCCAAACCCTCACCCTATACTTGTCCAACTTTAATTGTGAAATAATCACCTAGGGTGGTTTTTTAAAACTTTAAATATTTAATTAATTGGACTCAACCAATTCTTTAAAAATAAAAAATTGTAAAACTTATACCTATTATTAAAAAAATGAAATACCCACCACACTAATTTAAATACGCAACCACAGATTAATGTGTTCCTTATGAAATTTGGGCAAATTAACACCCATCCTATTGGTATTAATGTTGGGCAGATATAACTTTTTTTATATCCGCCAGTTCTAGTTATTCGACTATTTGTTATCCATCGGTTTTAGTTATTATTATTATTATTTTTAAAATCCATTGTAGTATCCTACAAGGATATCATTAAAAAAATCTAATGTTGGATTTCAATATGACCAGATATTTGTCAACATTAATATTTGTTGAATAACCTGGCATTTCAGATAGCAAGATAAAAAAAATTCCAATGTTTTTTTACAAATTACAAGTCCAAAAGTTCATCTTGCTCAAATTCACCTTCATATTGTTTCAATTCTTCCTCTAAACGTAAGATTAACCTCAATCAACTCTATTAAACTAAAAGGTGAACTACAACCCACCCTAGGATCATTAAGCCAATTTTTACTAACAAAAATAATCTCATCTAAATTATCTGACTATAAGTAACATCTCCTCAAATTTATAAAAATTCCAACCAATGGAAAAAAATCTTTTAGTTTCTATCTAAAATCCAATAATGCCAAGAATTTGATGATTAAGAAATGCCACAATTGGAAATAGAGACTTGTGTTTCGCCCACCACTCTAAAAGACATTTAATTTCCTTAACATTCATTTGAAACCTTATAAACATCAACAACTCCTTGTTCACCACCTCTTGTGTTGGTTCATTGGTTTTAGCAAACATTTCAAAAATGTCCAAGTTACTTTTTTCATTAGTTTCCATATTTGCACATGTCTAAATTTTGCCATAGGATGGAGGATGTGGTAGCATTTCAAAAGCATAGGAAATAAGGATGATTGGTCACACTCTTCCACAATGGAAACAACTTGCTCTTGGCCAATAAGAAATGAAATTAACCTTAGACTTTTAAATCTAGGGTCTAACATCAAGGACAACATGTTATGTGTTTTATTTCCTTCATACTTCTTAAAAAATGAAAGAAAACCATTTAAAAGGCCACGTACTTTTCTTCTAATGTTAGATGCAAGTAACGATAATTCCTGGGCTACAACATAATCATCATCAATTAAATCTTGCAAGTTAAGTGAAATTCCAAATTCTTCTTTAAGTTTCAGGCTCATAGTGATTGTTACATTCAAATCATTATAAAGAAACTAATGCCCGCAAGATTGGTTCAATACACAAGCATTTACAATTGAAGACAAACATCAACAATTATTTGAGATATGTGCCAAGTTAAAGGTGGAGGGACATAGCCAATAACCCTCATTGCAATTTGTTGATTGTAACATAGGACAATTGTTGCCTTCAATTACAATGCCTCTTGAAATATGATGATTTTACTTGCAAACCTATAGAAGTACATCAAGGATTGGCAAAAAAATCTTACAATTAAAATAAACTAGAAACAATAAACTTGCAAAAATGGAGCAAAAATAAAATGTCTAAAAACCAAACTAACCTTGTTTTCACTAGAGTGTTTAATTTCCTAGGTCTTAAACTAGCTTCAATGTAAGCTCTATTCCATTTTTAATGACCTTTACCAAATTTCTTTGGCCAAATAATGCATTTTTGCAAATTTGCCTAGGCATATTTAATTGACACATATTTCAAGTTCTTACAAACTTTGTCATTAGTGTCGCAAATTGGCATGCTTTGGAAAAAACATAACCAAAATAGGTTCCTTGAAAGCTTTCTTTTAAACCTAAAGTTTCACATTTGATAACATACTTCAAAACATTTGTTAATGTATTTAAATTTGAACCCTCATCCTTCACATATGTTATGATCTTATTTGTCAAGCTGTATGCATCTAAAAGTTTAATAATATTTCTAACCAAAGTTTGTCATGTAGTTTCAACAACTTCAAACAAACCAAGAGTAACATGTTTTGGATTCCAATTAGATCCCAAAAAAATTATGACCAAGACAAACACATCATGTGCACCTTTGGACATCCACAAATCAAAATTGGCAATAACACAATTATAACCATTTAACAAAGGCAAAACATATGTTTCTTTAGTTTTTTCCACCAATTCATGCAAAATAATGTTTGAAAATAATTTTCGAGAAGGGAATTGCACACAATGACATAATTGTAACACTAAATGTTTTAACCACACACTTTCCACAAATTGCAAAGGCAAATGATTTTTCACTATTAAAAGTGTTAGATTTTCCATAAACATCTTTTGTTCCACATCATCCTTTTTTAACAGATCTTTTGAAGCAAAAAATTTAGATATGGAAGAATTGGAAACAAGTGACCTTTTCTTTGTAGATTGTATTTCAACATTTTCTTTCCCTTCTTTATTAATTTATTCTTGAAACCTTTTATAAATTGTTGAATGATTTGCATCAAGATGTTTTTGTAGACATGTTATGTCACTTTTTTATAATATGTTACTAGACCTTTCCTTAATTATTTTCTTGAATTCACAAAAATAATAGGTTGAAAATGACACAATAAACAACGCATCATTTCAGGAACATCCAAGTTTACTTTCAAGTTATCATTAACACAATAAAAAGACCAACAAAATGCATTTTTATTATGAGGACGCCATTTTTTTTTTGAATTTGCAACTATTGTAAAATTTGTTTAATTTTTTTTTTATTAGATACTACTGACACTCTACTTATTTCAATTTGCAAATTTAAATTTTCTCTTTCTTCCCTTACTTGATAAACTTCAATTTCATCATTTATACGTATTATATATTCTTCAGTTTGCATTGTTTGATTATTAAATTCATTTGACCTTTCCATCTTTCACAACTATTCTACAAGGGCAAATGGTGGAGAAACTAAGGAAACAAATACAAGGTTTTGTTGTGTGATGTGATGATAATGTTCTTATGCACAACTAAATATGACACAAAACATTTACAAGCAAGAAAAGATAAAAAAACTGCAAAACAAGCAAATATATAAAATTGCAAAACAAGTAAACAAAGATAAAACTGTCAAAAGTACAAGGGTTTATGTTTATCTCCAAAATAATTTATAACAAGCCTTATACCACAAACCAAAATCCAAAAAAAAAGAAAACAAAGGAACAAAAGACATGAGATTAAAAAAATAAAAAATGAAAATAAACAAAGGGAAAAATACTTACTGAAAAATATGGGTTTTTGATTTTCAACTTCCGATCACTCCCAATTTTTGCAAGAAAGAATGTGAGGGGGTAGTACAAGATTTTTCAATGAATAACAACACACCCACAATAGAGGTAACACGAAAAACCTTGTATTTAAAATAGAAGAACAGTTGAAGAGGAGAGCAGTAGGGTGAAGAAGAAAGTAGCAGTGCACGAAGAGGAGAGTAATAGGGCGCAAAGGAGAGTAATAGTGCGCAAAGAGGAGAACAACAAGGTGAAAAAGACAACAACAACGCAAAAAGGATAATAGTAGTGCAACACGAAGAGGAGAACAATAGTGTGGTGTGAAGAGGAGAATAATAGCACGATGCGAAGAGGAGAGCAGCATTGTGGCACGAAAAGGAAAGCAATAGTGCGACACAGAGAGGAAAGTAGTAGGGTGAAGAGGAGAGCAACAACGCATGGCGAAGAGGAGAACAATAGTGCAACACATAGAGGAAAGCAATAGGGCGAAGAGGAGAGCAACAACGCAAGGTGAAGAGGAGAAGAACAATGTGGCGTGAAAAGGAGACCATAATCACAAATAGGAGAGCAACAGGGTGAAGAAGAGAGTAGTAGAATGACATGAAGAAAAGAGCAACAATGCGATGCGAAAGGGAGGCAACAACTAGAAGAGGAGAACAACAAGGTGAAAAGGAAAGCAACAACGCGAAGAGGAGAGCAGA
>Ga0116229_10002952_pt1 | contig 27847 bp, 24 predicted proteins | sample S1TSphgellanicum_3_FD_87313 | JGI IMG/M metagenome (GOLD analysis project Ga0116229, IMG submission 87313) | Host-associated microbial communities from peat moss isolated from Minnesota, USA - S1T2_Fc - Sphagnum magellanicum MG | ecosystem: Host-associated > Plants > Peat moss > Unclassified...
AGGACATTAAAGACGGTGTTCTTGGCAATGTGATTGCTAAAATTTGGGTCATCGAGTTTCAAAAAAGAGGCTTGCCCCACACGCACATTTTGCTCATTTTAGATGAAGTGTCGAAATTGCGCATCGCCGAAGACTACGATTCGATGGTATCGGCCGAGATTCCGGACCTGATATGCCATCCTAAGGCGTATGAGACAGTCACTTCGTGCATGGTGCATGGGCCATGTGGTCCAAATTTTTTCAACGCACAATGCATGGAGCAAGGAAAGTGCAGAAAAAGGTACCCGTGTTCCTTTAGCGAAGAAACGTGTTGTGATGTTGACGGGTACCCTGAGTATCGGCGCCATCAAACCCACATTTTTGTAGATCCAAAGACGCAACACGTGGTGGATAACTAGTGGATTGTCTCGTATAACCTTCACCTGGCAACCAAGTACCACGCGCACATCAACATGGAAATATGTTCGTCCATATTTGTCATCAAGTACCTGTACAAGTATGTGTACAAGGGACCTGACCGTGCTACTGCCGTTGTCGAAAGGCGAGCGAATATGCCTGGCCAGGATAACAACACGCAGGCAATCGTTGCCAATGGTGAATGGTAAAACCGTGATGAAATTAAAGCATACCTTGAAGGACGCTATGTCTTTGCTTCCGAGGCATCATGGCGTCTTTTCTCTTTTAAAATGCATGACAAGACACCGTCTATCACACGCCTTGCCGTGCACAAGCCTGGAATGCATATGGTCGTGTACAATGATAATGCCAGTATTTTTGAAACTGTTAATAGCGAGCAAAACCAAAAAACAACGCTCATCGAATACTTCCAAGCCAATATTGATTACCCCTTGGCCAGAGAAGTCACGTACATGGATTTTCCCTCCGTGTTTACATGGACCAATGGGACAAAAAAATGGACCATCCAGCAGAGAGGGTGTTGTGTTGGGCGCCTTTATTTCGTTAGTCTTTCCGTTGGCGAACGTTATTTCTTGTGTACATTGTTAACGAAGGTCAAAGGTGCTGTTTTTTTTGAAGCTCTTCGCACAATTAATGGTGTTGTCCATGACACATTCAAATCAACATGCATTGCACTTGGTTTGTATGACTCGGATGACGAATGGAATGCCTACTTGGAAGAAGTAGTTGGCATGCGAACAAGTGCGCAATTGCGGTCTTTGTTTGTGACCATCTTAGCTTTTGGCGTTCCAAGTGAGCCGTGCATGCTCTAGGACAAGTACAAGGAACACATTTGCGATGACTGCAAGGTAGCATTGCTACATCACAGTATAGTGGAACCGTCCATTGAGCAAATTGAAAGTTGGGCACTGCATTCCTTATGGGATGCGCTTGCCAAATTTAGCAAAACTTTCGAGGATTTTGGCCTTCCTACCCCATCTGTTGCATTTGATCGGTTAGAGACCAATCGCCTACTTGACGTGGAGCGTGACTACAATGTCGAGGTCATGCAAGCCGAGGTGGTTATGGCCATTGAGAGCCTCAATGATGGGCAACGTGCAGCCTACAATGGCGTAATTGATGCATATGCTACCCATCACGCTAAAGTCATCTTTATCAATGGCCCTGGTGGAACAGGTAAGACCTACATTGAAAACTTGATTTTGAACACTGTGCGTTCGCGTGGCGATATTGCACTTGTTGTCGCCTCTTCAGGCATTGTTACGCTTCTGCTTTCAGGAAAGCAAACGACCCATTCATACCTGAAGATCCCGATCGTGCTCGACTGTACGTCCTTCTATTATATCTGTAAGCAGGATGATTTAGCAGTGTTAATCTATCAAACAAAGCTCATCCTTTGGGATGAAGCTCCTATGACTAATAAGCTCGCTTTTGAAGCGATGGATTGAACTCTGTGTGACTTTACAAACAGGAACGAACCCTTTGGTGGCATTGTTTTCGTCATGTCAGGGGACTTTCGCCAAGTCTTTCTAGTCATCCCCCGGGGATCCCATGCAGACATTGTCTCTGCATCAATCAAAAAGTCCTACCTATGGGAATTTGTTGAGGTATTCCGTCTTTCGGAAAATATGCGGGCCAGTGATGCTGATACCATTGGCTGGGCTGTGTAATGGGATGCGCCTAATTGTTCGACACTTCACGATGCGAGTCATTGAGGTTGAGATCATCACAGGAAAAGGGGCGGGTAATGTGGCCTTTATCCCGCGCATTAAGTTCATTTCCGATAATAGCGGTTTGCCATTTACATTTGTAAGGAAGTAATTTCCTTCGCGGATGGCTTATGCCATGACTATTAACAAGTCTCAAGGGTAGACCCTCTCTCATGTTGGCCTTCATCTCGCAGATGACGTTTTTTCGCATGGCCAACTTTACGTTACCTTTTCATGCACCAAGGCACCAGCGAACATCAAAGTTTAGCTGCCAAACACTATGCATGGCCGGAGTGGTCTTATGCGCAATGTTGTGTACGAAGAAGCCCTCCTTCGAAGCTGCATGCATCTCCTAAATGGCTCCGTGAGAAGCTACGATCACGACGTGCAATTGTTTAAAACAGAATGTTTCTTTGAAATAAATATGATTTAATGAAACTGGGGGACTTCACAGTGTCCGAAGGTCACAGGTACCCTCTAGTTGTTGATGATATGTTAGCAATTTGTGGAGTGTGGAACCGGTTTTGGTGTCTCATGGTGCATTCACACTTGATGCTAAGTCAATGTTAAATGAAATTGTAGGTGGCATCATAGGTGGCACCCAATGTTAAATGGGTGATAGCTTAATGTTAAGTGAACGTTAACATAAAATTTTCATGATACTAGGTTGAAGTTCTAAATGGTTAGCCTAGTGTTAAGGGACTCAACACTAGAGTCCCTAACACCAAGTGTGAACACACCTTTATTCAAGTACTTCATTAGGTTTTTCCCAGGTGGGACAGGTGGGCATCTGCTGGTTCCACTTTTGATTATACCAGTTCCACTTGTGATAGTGAATCAACTATGGCGGAACAACATTCGAAGTGATATGAATCAATAGTAGGGAACATCAGTTACACCATGGAATAAGCCATGGTGCCTGTTGTGATCTATTGGAACAAAACCTTGCCCTACCAGGCTGATGCCTTCTTAGGTGGAATGCGCCTTCTTTTACAATTAAGAGTACAATCATGAAATTGCAAAGCACACATTCTGCAGGTGGAGAAAGGCACTTTGATGTTACTCAAGAGAAAAATGGTACACAATTCCAGTGCAACCTGGCTGTTAAAAAGGCCCTAGAACTCAACGTGGCATTTGGTGATAATTACAGTCAGACTATAATTACTCCGAGAACCATACACTACACTTAACTATCAGATTGTATACAAAGGGTTAGTAGACTATTTACTAACTACTATAACAACAATCCAAAACAAACTAGAGACCAAAGGCAGGTTTATTTTCTGTACAATTTATGGGATTGTGAGTTGGATGAAGGAAGAAATGTTCAAGGAGCATTTTCTGGTTGAATAGATGCTGTATAGGTGCGCTTCTGAGTGCACTCCATAAATGTATATTCTGCAACGTAAAAGTAGGCTGCAATTGTCGCTGGCAAAAAAGGAAACCAAGAAAATAAAGTGATCACCTCATGCCAGAGAATTGTTTTGCAAAGTTTCTATCTGAAAAAGCTTAACAACAGTGATGTAATTGTCACGCAGAAGAGATTCTACCCTTCACATTAAGCTTCTCAGGTCAACTGCTCATTCAATTGCATGAAATGGGCACATTATGGTTTGGGGTGGCAGATTATGTCATTTTCTTGACCACATTATGTGACATAATCTTCCTGTGATGACCATACACTAGTAATAGTGACCAAAGTCTCTGTTTAACATGATTTATTTTTCAATTATCGAACCTGCCACCCCAGACCTTAATGTCATGGAATGGCCTCATTTTGGCCCATTATGTTGGGTGTGTCACCTAGCTTGCCCTGTGAGGCCTGCCTGGTGCCTTTCCCCATAATGGGCAAGGGCTTGACCATTCCATGGTACACAAAACATCACAAGTTCTAGCAAATAGTCTACAAAGTTCCTATTGATAGGGTCGAATTTCTCAAGTTCTAATTACTTTTTAAAATGGCCATTGGTGAAACCTGGCTCACAGGTTGCCATCCGCCGGTGGGCCAGGTTCCTGCCAAATGGTTATTAACTAATATGTAATGGCAGAGGAGAGGTTTATAGATCCACATTGGATCTCAACAAATTGATTCAACAAGTGCATGGATTGTATAATTAAGAATGACAATGGAGACCAAGATAAAATTTCCAAGAGGAGAGAGAGAAAGAAAATTACATGCAGTGATGACAATAGCTTGTGCTGTGTAGCTCAAATTGGCTTTTGCCCATGGGACCGTGTGTGCAAGAATCACCTGTAAAAGAGATTCACAATTAAAGCTTTATTGTTTTTATGTCAACACAACTCAATGTAAAAAAAATATTTTTCATACAAAACAAAAAGGCACATACCTACCTTAGGGTTTTAGGGTTTAGAGTAAGGATGTGTAGAAAGTGGTGAAACCTAGTTTGCTTTGGTGCTCCCCAACCCACCCAATCAGGGGCAATGCAGTTGCCCACCCCATCTCTCCCAAGGATTTGACCTGGCTACTACCCACATGGTTTTTTCAGCAACTGGCTAACTGTGTACCCCTTTCCTAAACCAGTGTTGACTGTATCTAGCTTCAGTACTGCCCATTACCACTTTTGACTGTATCTAGAGTCAGTACTGCCCATTACCACTTGCAAGATGGCCTTGGGTCCCAAAAAATTCAGCATTCAAAAATGAAAAAGAAATCGACTTTGACCTTTCAAACATGAGCACTCAAATTGAAAGAAATGGCTAGTAATTTGTGTACCTAGGTTTCCTGGTGTATTTTTGTAAAACTTGGTTATATCATTTTCAGTCACTTGTGTTACAAGATAGTTATATTACAGGATGTTTTCCAGTGGTTGAGTGGCTGCAAATTATGGGCCAAAATGAACCAACAGCTACCAGGGCACCAATAGGGGTGGATGGTAGGTGAACAATAAACACTTTTCCATTTGAGTTTCAGACCCTTCCAGTTCCCTAGCTAACCAACGTGGTTAACTCAGTTGCTGTTTTTCTACAATGGAATACTCGTTACCTATAGCACAGTCATCTACTTACATAGCAGTCAAGGAGAACTAATTTAATTGCATTTGTTTTGCAAAATGTACCATGTGAGATGTCCAATGGTCCACCAAAAGGGCTAAATCTTGGAAGGCCCAATTCCAACTTTCAGCCATTGCCTTATGCATGTTACTTTCAATTCCATATGCAGTATATACACCAATAAACCAGTTTTCATCTATCACGGTATCATGGTACTAATCATTTGCTTATGTTGAACAGCTCTATGATTCCATTGTCAAGTTCAAAAGTGCAAAAAACGTCACTCTTTTTTATATGGATAATCTTTTTGCTAAATTCCTACCCAGTCCCCATTCCCCAGTATTCTTCTGTCAAGGTGGTCTGATGGATTTTGTGTACTTAAATTTGACTTTCAATGAAGAGAATACAAGTTGTGATCATGTTTAAAATTGTGAAGTATATTTGTCAATTTCATATAACACAAGAATACTCAATACATTCAGAAGAGAGTGTGGACTCGCTGACTAGGTTATTATGAAGATTGGATTTGGGTTGGAATATTCAATCATTTGACAAACTCTATTCGCAGTTTCAAATTTGAATATGCATCAGGGCACAACCCATGTTGTACATGGAACAGGGCCTGTTCCACCCAGGAATGTAGTGAGCTCGGTAGGGCAAGTTGTCATTCCATTGGGTGGTAATTGGTTCGAGTAGGGCCTGTTCCAAGGCGTAACTGGTTGTTCTCCTTGTGGATTCACCAGGCTCAACTCACTGTACTAAAAGTGGTGGCTGCACATGGTTGCCTCTCCCACTTAAGAAAACAGCTGAAACAGTTCTGGAATAGGACAGCACAACCTGTTACATCATAAGACTTTCAAGGGTACACACCCCCGTGAGGGTTTATCTTGCAAAATTCTCAGTAAAAAAGGATCAAAATCCTTCATGATGGGAACCCACACAAGAGGCGTCACATGTTCTCACCCCTGTTCACTGGGGCTGGTGCCCTTGGTTCACCAGCCCATTCTCTAGTAGGAAACAATTCAAAATTCTTTATGAAAGGTAAGGTAAAGGACCCACAAGAGGGACCTCACAGGTTGTCACCCCTGTTCACTCTGGGGCTACTTCTGCCCTTGGTTCGCTCACAGGGGCTGGAACCTGTGAAGCCCCTGCATGGGTGCCCTGACCTAAAAAGAACCCCCACAATTGGATTCTTGGGAAGAACTGCACTTGAACCTAAAGGAAATTGTGAAAAACTAAGCCATGCAATTTTGCAAGGTGGGTCCAGCCTGCAATCTGAACTCCTCCTCCTGAGTATGTATACCAAGAATCCAAAAGAAAGTGCACAAAATTTTCAGAAAAATGGTGCCAATGCAAGAAAGGGAAAAGAAAAAGAAAAAAAAGCAGCTAGAGAAATGTGCAAAAAACATCCATCAGTTTCTTCTTCATGTGGTGAAGAAGGAGCTGTAATCCCACCCGCAAGAATTGCAGAGATAGAGAATAATAAACCACAAGTAGCAATAGTACAACAGACAGAGAAGGCCATCGGGAGAAAAGCAAGCTTACAGTAGGAATTGCAGTTGCAATAGCCACAATGGCCGCTGCTCTCGCACCAGCCTTAATTCCTTCTGCACCAACAACCCAGAACAGAACTACCAACTTTATCTCATATTTTCTCCAACACCAAATAAAAAAAAGATGCAATACTTGGTTTGGATTTCGCTCAACAGCCTGACAGACAGAACAGACAAAAGAAGGATGTAGTCGCAAGAAAGACGATTTTCAAATCCACCCATTCAGCGGCCTCCTCGACAAACATTGTAAAAGACGCAAACAGAAAGGAACCACCCGTCATTCGTTTTCAGAGTAGTAGTACCCACCATCTGCGCATTTCATCTCTCTGTTGAGTTTTTCTTCCGCTATCTTTTCCACCAACTGCTTTTCTTTCAAATCCAGCGGCTCCACAATTGCAGGTATCATGAAGGCAGCAGGAAGACGAGGAGAAGGAGTATGACGAGGCACTCGTGTACTTTCCAACTCCTTCCGCTTCTGGCTCCACCATTCCCTGGGATTCTTCACCATTCCCACCATTCTTATACTTTGTGTGAGTTGACTGATTTGAAACTTCTGTCCTGAAGTTGGCAGCGAAGGGTGGCACAAGAAAGAGAAAGGTAAGGAGATGGGCGTGGAAGGGGAAATGGGGATGGAGAAGACGAAGGTGGCGGGGTGGGTAAAGGGTGGCCGAGTGAGGGGGTCCGAGAGAGAGAGAGAGAGAGAGAGAGAGATGCGCATGAGAATGAGATCCACCGTTGCCATGCTCCTCCTCCACCTGCCGCACCTGCCATTCTGCCACATGTTCCATGTCCCCGGCTATCATAGGTACTTGGGGCAGTGGATTGCCACATCCAAGCCCCCATGTACCTTGATGCGTATTTGTTCCAACCCCATGACACCCATGCCTAGGACCCCAAGCCACTTCGTCCCAAAGAGGCCATGAAACTAGTGAGCTTGGGCTTGAAGTTGTAATAAAATATTCTTTATCCTGCGACTCTACGCTGGGGGCAAACCCTATAGGTTGTCCAAACCAATGGCAATAGTGTTTTTTAGCTTTAGACCTTTAAATAACATAAGGTTTTTGCATTGGGCACCACCTATGGAATTATAATTGAACTACTACAACTAGGAACCTTAGTTACCCTAGGCTCATTATGTTCAAGGCCCCATGTCACCATATCTTGCACCTTAGGCCACCTTGTCCTGGCCCTTATGTACTTTAAGCTCTTTGTTTAAACCATATATAAAATTTCAATCTAGCACAAGGTGAACCATAGATTGTGCAAACCTCTAATGATATAATTCCATGCCCAAGCCAATATTCCATGTCATGGAAACCCATGACATGAAATCTTTTTAGTTTCTACCCTGGGCCAAGCCAAGATTTTTAATTTTAATTCACCAAGCAACTTCCATGGCCTTTTTAAAATTGTCCCAACCACCATGTAATATAAGGTCATTTTGTTTTTATAGGTTTAAAGTTTTCCACTTTATATTAGGATAGGCCTTGGGGAAACTTTAATTTTCACACATTTAGATTGGCATGTAGTTCTCCACTTGCTATGAAGATTAGCTTTGGAGATCTCCATTTGTTATATTGTATGGTCTTGGAAAAACTTTAATCTCCACTTGTTGTTTAAAACGCATTATTTGTTCTTGAAAAAACTAATTGGATATTTTCCCCCCTAGTTTGCACTACCTCCTATAAACATCTTTGGTTGCTACATATTTGATCTTGATGAACCAATTAACCAATTAGCAATCAATAGCATCAACAGTTCAACAACACAATGTGCCTTTCATGAATAATTTCTTATTGGCACATTTTGTAATACCCACATATGGTGTTATTCTCTAATGGTTGAAGTTGCAAAACTTGCATATATCTTTGGTTGAAAAATTAGAACTCATTATTTGCTTTTGACAAAACTAGAACTTGAATATAATAATGAGTTTATTGAGGACATATGCAATGAAATGTAATTGTAAAGATATAATTAACCTTTTTTTATGAGATTTTACATTGATTATTTGTAGCAACACACATGCCCAACAATTTCAATACATAGGAAATTGGCATGGTGGAAGAAGCTATGAAGTTGAAGGTGGGAATACATGTGGTGCATGCTATCCAGTTCCAACTTCATATGACAATGGTCAAACCCCACATTGGAGTAGGTGTCCCCATACATATATCCATGGGGGTGCAACTTGAAGTCCAAATATTTAATTTGATTTTTCAATATTTCCCCCCCTTGTTTGCATAAATAGGAAAAAGCATTAGATAAATAAATGATGTTGCAAGTTTTGTATTATTCCACCTTGAAGTTGATCTGTTCTACCTTGTATTTGATTCACCAATCTTATAAAGATACATATGTCATACCATAATTTCACAACTATATGGTGTGTTTACATGTTATTCGCAAATGGTGCATTAATGCAATGCTTGAATTTTGTCAGTTTAATTTTATTTTTTTGGTGATATATTGCATGATTTTGGGATGATGTGTGTATAAAATCTTAAGAACAAAAATTTGATGCAATATTCACATAGGAATAGTAAATTTCATGTGTAATGTGATATCCATTGCAATATCCAAAAGAAAGTTACAAAATGTGTATTGGGACTTTGGGGTAAAACATGCAATACCCACATTTAATTTAACAATATGCTCCAAATGAAAGGTCGATGTTACAATACCTACATTGAGGCAACAAAATATAGTCCGCATTTATGGGGGGTCATGTAATATTCACATCAAAAAGGAAATAGCAATTGGTTTCTAAGTGGTTCATGTAATATTTGCATTGAAGCAACAAAATACCATTTGGATTTGTGGGTGGGTTGCATGCAATACTCACATAGAAATATATATATTAACTATTTTTTAGGTGGTTCATCTAGTACCACCATGAAAAATATAAAACCAACTAGTTTGTGGGCGATTGGTGCATTACTTGTATTCAACAAAAAAAAATGCATCCAAAATGAAGAAGAAAAATGTACAAGGAAAAATTGAAAAAAACAAAACTAAAAGAAGAAAAAAAAGATGAAATAATGAAATAATAAAAAAACTTAAAACAAGAAAAAAATGTACAAGAAGAAAATGAAGAAAAACATAGAAGAAGAAAGACCAAGGACATAAAAAATAAAAATCAAAGGAAGAAACAAAAGTAAAAATAGATTTAGACGGAAAGGAAAAAAGATTTGGCAAAATAAATTCAAAATAACAAAAGAATGTATAGAATACAAAGTGGATTAATATTACACCCCAAAAAATCCAAACCGAACAGTAAGAAATCTCATGAAAATGCTCATAATATAAATGTGAGTATTGCATTTTGCGGCAACAAGTTTTCATAGGCTGGTAAAAATTGAGGAAAAGTAATGAAAGTGATTGAAGAGATGTGTTTGTTTTCAGTCTATGAAAGAATAGGTTTGCACATAGGCATGAAAGGAAAATTTTCAAAGCCCATGAGGTTGTTAGAATTATAGGCTAAATGGCTTCTCATGCTGAAAATTTTGAACTTCCATTTGGCCACGTCCAAATTGACATTACACTAGAAATGTCATTTTATGATTAATCCTTATTGACTATACTAGTCATTTATGTCATTTATGGTTGACTGGGACCCGTCATTTATGCCATTTTTAATCCTATATCCATTTATAGTTGTATAGGATTAATCATAAAATGACATTTTTGGTCTAGTGTGATTTCTACTCGAAGTTTGTCTTTTCTTGTGGAGCAATCACATCTTTTTGCTTGTTTTGCATTCAAGAAGGTTTATTACTTTTAATTTTTTTCCTATTGTTATAAATGAACATGATTTTAGAATTTGAAGCTTAGGGCAAATATGTCTATTTCAAAGTTTGGAACTTCACAAATGTGCTTCCAAAATTAGTTTTATGTTTCATCTCACTTGAGAAAGACATCACATGATTTAACATTATGCATTGAATTTTGATCGATATGGCAACACTTGCATCAAGGCCCCAAGTTTATAAGGCACCTTAAATGCAATACTAACATGCAAAGCTAACACTTTATTTTCATCTAAGGTGTAAAATGGATGTTGGTGAGTTTTTGCAATACCCACATCATCATATTGGTAGATGATTTCAACCTTAACCAAAATTACCGATTAGATGTGTGTTGTAATTGCAATATGACAATAGCTTTTAATTGATAATAATGGAGAGCAAAACCTACACCTATATTGGCTTATTGTTACATTGGAAGTGAAAAAGATTTATCCCAACAACAAAACTAGTTTTGCATATGCATATTGGCTTGAATTGGGATTTTTTTGCCCATATTTGCTGACTTGGTTAAAATTAATTTTGACATATGACCTAATGTTAAAATCTTCTTTGGCATTTTGACCCAAGATTGAATCTTTTTTAACACATTGGCCTATGGTTGAAATGTTATTTACTAATTTGTCTTAAGGTTGAAATCATGTATCAATATGGTTCTTTTGATATTTCATAGACAAGGCAACTTGAAAACGAGGACAAGGTGGCCTTGTGTATGAAATAGAGAAGTTGGGACCGAAGAAATGATGGCATGGTCCTTGTAAAAACAAAATGACCTCAGGTTACATGGAGGTTGGGATGTTTTGTGCTCCTATGTTGGCACCCATAACCATTGTTGTCACCACACTTATTACACATAACATAAAAGTACCTTGAATGGTACACCACATCCAAACAAAAAGACTAACTCACTTACAACAACGCAAGAATCCAAGCCCAAAACATAGAAAATTAAAACATTTGCATAACAAGAAACTTGCGAAACAGAAATTATGCTTTGGAATTTCAAGTCACCAAAAGTGATTTGAGGTCACATAAGATGGGATTATATCCCATGACAAATATCCCAAACCTCGTTCACACATAAATTAGTTCAAAATTAACCAATTAACCTAAATAACCTAGTTTATCCCTAATTAACTAAAACCTAACTAAGTAGTTAAATTAACACACCTGACAGCTATTATGCATTCCTATGTCAGTGCCTATAACCATCGTCATCACCACACTCACAACACATAACATAAAAGTACCTTGAATGGTACACTACATCCAAACCGCCCCCTTATTTGGGACTGAGGTTCCCCTAAGCCGGATAACATCATCAAAATACTTATTATAAATCCACCATGGATGAACAATTTGGTTCTAAGGCAAAGCATCACTAAATTGGGTGCAAATGCGAACCCCATCGTTAGTCACCTAGCTATAATCCTTCAAATCCCTAACCAAATGTGAATTACCATGGGAAAAAACCTTAAATTAGTTCTATTATGTGACCTTAGGAACCTAGGTCCATTAGATGAACCGAGAGCAAAACCATTTGCCAATTGGCACTTCTTCCATTGGTGGCATGAAACATCCCACATGCCAACCTTGAAAACACTTATCACAAATCAACATAGTGGTGATTCCTAAAGCTTGCCACACAACATACATTATAGGCCAGTTGGAACTATGGCTAAGGATGGGTCCATTTGGCCATCCACATTGGGAAGATGACATGGTGCACAATTGTGCACATGGTCTTTCCATGTTTAACCATCTTGGCCCTCCAACAATAACACTCCATAAGGTAATTCCTTTCGCACATGTATAATAACATGTCTTGTAGTCACATCCAAAGTAGTTGGTGTTATCTACTACAAGTAAACATAATCTCCTTGCTCAAACTTTCGAATCTAAGGTCAATAACCACCTCCACGTATAATGGCATAAAGTAATGTATCCCAATGTTGGGCAATTACCAGATTTTCCATAGCCATGGGCATAACACATCAGAACAAGGCGGCTCGTTGCTCACATGCCTAAATCCATACATTAGGATCATCCATGTTAATTATTGCCATCACATCTCGTCAAATTGAGGCTAATAACTCAAACTCATGGCCAAACAATAAAAAGTATGGTGAAAAAGATGAAAAAAAAAATTTACCAGTTGAACCTATACCCTATAGCTAGCCATGGTAGTTGTAAGTCCCAATCTCAATTATGGCCCTTGTGAAGACCATATTTTTGTAAACCTTGCTTCATTGTTAGTACCATCCGCTCAACTAACCCATCTACTTCAAGATGGTCTTGTGAAATCATGCAATGATCAATCAATGTTTTTACACACAACTCTTGGAATTCCCCACAAAATTTTGTACCTTGGTACGTGAGAACTTCGGCTAGAACCCCAAACCTCCTAAGTAACCTATCCAAAAATGAATATGTCATTTTTTCATTGCTATGATTTGGTAATGGAACCAACTCCAACCACTTGGAAAAATGTTCAATCATAACCAAAACATATCAGTTATGTAAAGGTGTCAAACTCAATGGGCCGGTAAAATCCAAACTCCATGAATACCCAAGCCCCATAATTGGTAAAGGCTATAGGTGAAGTGTAGGTACATTGAAGGATGCTCGAAATCGGTCACACACCATACACCTAAAAACAAATTGTTGAACTTACAATTGCTTTCGCGTCGTTCTAGGTGAGGCACAACCTTCACTTGTCCATCTACCCACATTCGTAGGAGGAAATTACCTTTCCATTTAAACCGCTTGGTCCTATGCACAACACAATCCTTTTCCTTGGGTGTTAATCCAATTAAAATTTCACCTATTTGTAAATATGCAATGACAGGTGCATCTTCATAAATATCCAGGGCACCATTGTCCTTTGACTCCATGTCCACATCATGGGGATCCCCATCATCCATACTACTTTGAAGTACATCTCCAAAACACCCCAATAAAATACAAAGGTATGCATAAACATGCCATCTTGGTACCACCTCCAAATCCACATCACCATGCCAACAAGCCCCGGTGGTATCCTTTTCATTGGAACTTGGGTTCCACTCGACCCATCGGCATTTCAATTAACCCTACCAAGTTTGTTAATTATATCAAAGTCATATTCTTGTAAGATAAGTGCCCACTTGGACAACTTTCATGTGAGACGCTTTAATTCCATAAGGAATTTCAAAAGCTGGTGATCGGTAGCTAAAATGAATGGACTACCATAAAGTGTCACAAGCATGAAACATTATGAAAAAGAAAGATAGTCTAAAAACATGTCAAGGAAAACTAATCATGAGAAAGATAAACCTAAGTTTAATCCAAAACCAAAAATACAAGTACACAAAACAAAAACATGAAATGTGTTAAAAAATGATCCAAACATAATATTATTTAGATAACATATAAAACCAAAAACATGAAAGAAAGGTTATGGCATAAGATCGTACCTTAGATTAATGTTGAACATACTAAAAGTAATGAATGGTCCTATCTTTATTTATACCCCATTGGGGACCAAGCTCAAAGAGGTTTCCATAAAGGCTTGCATAAAAGCTTCCATGTGTGCACTTAACTGATAATCAACTAAAATTTAACTTAAGGTTAATTCATAATTAACTAAGAGTAAATTGAAAGTGAACTCAAACTTAGCTAGACTTAATTAAGATTTAAATGAAAGTTAAATAGGGCTTAACTGGGACTTAATTAAGATTTAATTGAGAGTTCACTATGAGTTAATTGGGATTTAATTGAAAGAACTAAAATTTCATTAAGGATTTAACTAAAATTGAATTGGGATTTAGTTGAGAGTTAACGATGATGCAAGCGATAATGTAGGCAACTATGTTGATGCAATGGACAAGTGATGATGTCCATGACATCACTTCCCTTTCTAACGACAAGTCCCATAAGGAGTGGCCTTGGGCTTATTTGAGTACCTCATGTAAAAATCCTTCATTTTCTCCATGGCATTTGATATGTTTTTAATTAGTTCCCAGTACGATTGTTGATGTAATAACCTTGCCAATGAACTAAATATTGTAACTGACGATTTGATATCCTTGAATCTAGGATTTCCTCAACCTCATATTATTATTCACCATCAACTACAATTGGTGGAGGTGGTTCATGTGTTCTTCCTGGAATGGTAAAAACATGGTAGGGTTCTAATAATGAAACATGAAACACGAGGTGAATCTTCATGGAATTTGGAAGCTTGAGTTGGAATGTCATTGTGTTAATTTATTTCACAATGATGAACGAACCAAGGGTTTAAGGCAAAATAATCATTGACTAGATCTCCATGAATGTGTTGAAAGAAGGTCTTATCCTCAAGAGTTACTAACAATGTTTGAAGTCGAAGGTTTTCGGGTTTAAGAATGGTGTCCCATTGTTGATAAGAAGTGACATCCCTTTTTTTAGGTGCGAAGTACGAGCAATGAGATAACGCATTTGGTTTCCTTTGTTATCACTTTAAATGGTGGATAATCATGAACCGAAATCAAAACAAGGATAATGCCCATCGAGCTTGACGTCAATTCAACAAACAATTCATCATGAAATATTGGAAATTTTTGTGATTAGAATACACAATGATTTCATGTTGAGCTCTTTCAAGTAAATGACACCAATCTTCAAAGGCATCCACGATGGCCAAAAATTCTTTGTCATGAATCTCATAGTTAATTTTGACATGAAAAAATTTATGAGAATGGAAACCAACTAGATGAAGAAGATTATCTTCTCCAGGTTATGAGAATATAACACCTAATGCAAAGTCAAAAACATCTATCTCCAAGATAAAAGGTTTGGAGGGGTTTGCATGCATCAAAAGTGGGGTAGTTGTGAAAGAGGTTTTCAAAGATTAAAAGGCATTTTTAGCTTCAACTCCCTAGGAAAAAGGTTGATCCTTCTGAGTCAAATGAATAAGAGGGGTCATTATCATGGAATAATGTGCAATGAATCGTTAATAGAGGTTAGTAAACTGAAGAAAACATTGAACATCTTGAACAGAAGTTAAGGTAGCCCAATCCACAATGGTTTGAACCTTATGAAGGTCCATGTGAACATCGTATCCAAAAATAATATAACCCAAGAATTCCACCTTAGATTGATGGAATTCACATTTCTCCAATTTAGCATAAAAATTAACTTCTCAGAACTTTTCGAAAACAAGATGTATATGGTGTTCATGGTATGCCATGTTCTTCGAGAAAATGAGGATGTCACTGATGTAATAGACCACAAAATCATCCAAATACTCATGGAAGACATCATTCATCATATGTTGAAAGACAATAGATGCATTGGTAAGGCCAAAGGGCATCATAACATATTCAAAATGGTCGTAATGAGTTTTGATTATCGTCTTCCATTCATCACCTTCTCAAATGCGCACCAAAGTGTATGCTCTAGTAGGTTAATTTTGGTGTACATTTTGGCATGACTGAGAATATTGAGATCAAAGGTAAAGTGTATTGGTTCTTGATGATGAGTCAATTTAGTCCACAATAATCAACACACATGCATAGAGATCCATCCTTTTTCTTGACAAATAAGATTGGAGCATTAATTGAAGACTTAGAATGTCAAATGACCCCTTTTTCAAGATTTTCATCAATGTATTTTTGAAGCACCAAAAGTTCATCTTTCGACAAGTTATAGATTGGTCCAAATAGGGGCTACACTCCTTCCTCCAAATCAATTGCACAATCATATCGCCAATGTTCAAATAATGTGTCTACATTTTTCTTTTCAAAAACATCTTTGTAATCTTGGTATTGAATAATGATCTTATGTTGTTACGTCCCAAGATCAGGGGCTGGAATGGCATACACAAAAAATGCATCTCTCTTCTTTGTTGCTTACATGAATGTTCTTGATCCCACTGTTTGAAATTTTTAGATCCTTGGTTACCCTTAATATCTCCTTCACGCTTGATTTTTTGCATGCATTGATTAATTCTTGATGTGTCCTCCCATGTAGAATTATGTTTAGAGTCCAACGTGCTTTTTGGAAAAGCTTCGTATTTTGGTGTAGTTTCGTTTACTGATTCAAAATGAAAACTCCTTGTCTTCCAATCCACTCAAGGATTATGCAAAATGAACCATGATAACCTAATGATGATTAGGTTCATTGGAGATGAAATGACATTGAAAATAACTTTGCTACTATGTGACCCAATTGTTACCATTAACGCCTTGGTCTCATGCATTATAGCTCCTAAATAAAGGTTCCAACCATTAATCACTTTGACTACCATTGATGTTGTTTTTTCCACTAACGCCAAGTTATGTTGTCACTAATTCCTTGTTAATGAAGCATGCAGATGCCCTCGAGTCAAGAAGTGTTTCGCATAGTCATGGATTTATTACCCTTGATCTTGATGGGCAACAAAAAAAGAAGTTGTTGATTTTAAAGACAAAGTAAAATCGTTTTGAATGCATGATGTATCAAGGTCCAATTTCATGGCCCCTATTAAAACTAGATGTCCTCGTTTCCCTTCTTTTTCGACCCTTGGGTAATGGTAGAAATTGTGGCATGTACTACATGTTGAACACATTTCTTTGGACAAGCACTAGCTATGTGGCCTAGTTTTCCACAGTATAAACAAAGATTATTTACACGTCGACATTGTTTTCTTTGTTTTATGCCTAGTTTGAATCGTGTCTTGTTGATTTGCATGGGATCATCATTGGGTGTAAACACCATATGTTTGGGTTACAACATGGGTGGCGTGAATTGTGTCAATGTTGGTTACAGTTCCCAATGCTTGTCTTGTCGACATTCAAAAAGTCGATTATCAAAACGCACACCTTGCGCAATTACTTGATTCAAGGTTGTGGGATCAAGCATGGTTAATAGGAGGTCCTTCACGTCTCCACGGAGTCTAAATGAAAATTGGCTCATGAACACAGCTTTGTCCCATGAAATGTCACATATTAATTGCCTGAATTTAGAAGCGTACATAGAAATTGGGTGTGATTCTTGGTGAAAAGTTCGCAACTTGCTTGTTGTTGTACATTCTTTGTTTGAATCACTAAAAGAAGCACCAAAATCTCCAATAAATGCTTCAAAGTGATTTAGAAGAGGAGATTGTTGTTCCAAAAGAGGTGTAAACCATGCTAAAGTTGTGCTTGATAATAAGGTGCCAATGAATCCAACTTGGGTCCGGTCATTTTGATAATAGTGTTGATGAAGTAGATGGTGAAATGTATTTAGTTGACAAAACCTCAAAACTTTGAGCATGTGCCGTCAAACTTCTATGGTAGGCTGATTTGTGGCTCCTTCGCAGTGCTTCCAAACATTGTTAATGCTTAATTTCCTTGTAAATGTGCAATGGAATCACGAAAATATTGGTTTTCCTGTTGCATATGCCTAAGGGGAACAAGTACTTCTTCCATGGACGAAAATATTTCTTTTCTTGAAATGGACGTGGCCAAAAAAATATGTAAATCAAAATTTTGACAAGAGGTGGGTGGGCCACACCCTCAAAAACACATTCAAAAGGTGGGTAATCCACAATCACTTGAAAACTCTTACATTTGAAGTAAAGGGGTAGTCCACATTCGACTTCCACAAAATAAAACAAAATAAAACAACTATAATGATGACAAGAATAGATGTAGGCTTGATGGAGTTTATTTAAAATGTCACGAACATAGAACATTATGAAGAAAAAAGATAATTTAAGAACACATCAAGGAAAACCAATCACGAGAAAAATAGACCTAAGTCTAATCCAAAACTAGAAACAGAAGGACACAAGACAAGAACACAAAATGTGTTAAAAATGATATAAATAAAATTTTATTCAGATAATGTATAAAAACAAAAACATGAAAGAAATGTTATGGCATAAGATCATACTTTAGATTAATGTTGAACAAACTAAAGGTAATGGGAAGTCCTATCCCTATTTATACCCCATTGAGGACCTAACTCAAAGAGGCTTCCATAGAAGCTTCCATGTGTGCACCAACCAAGGAAACTTCTTGAAAAACTTCCTAACTAATAATGAATTAAAAATCAATTAAAACTTAACTAAAGGTTAATTCAAAGTTAATTAAGAGTTATTGAAGGTGAACTCGAACCTAACTAAAATTTAATTGAGAGTTAATTAGGACTTGATTGAGAGTAATTAAAATTTAACTACTTGTCCAACTATTAGTTCTTTCAAGTACAGGTTCTACCGATTACCTGTTGACTAACATGTCAACTTATTTTTTAAACCCAATCATTTACCTATTAAGTTTAGTTAACTAGTTAAATTAATATTACATGTTAGGTTAAGTAACAAGTTATGACACCTGCTATGTTTAATAACCTACTTATATTATCAACATGTTACCAAATTTGGGTAACATATTTAACTAAAAGTGAATTAGGAGTTAATTGAAAGTTAATGATGATGCAAGTGATGATGGAAGCGACTATGTTGGTATAAGCGATGATACAAGCGACGGGTGATGGTGGTGTTCGTGATATAAAGATAGCTTCGAAATGTTGAAATAACCCAAACGACTACAAGGCACTCCCCTTCATATGAACTATATTTGGCCTCTATTTTGTTATTGGATCGACTAACATATGCCACCACAAACTCTTGACCATCATCATCAAATTGGGTAAACATAGCTCCCAACCCTAAGGTACTTTAATCAATGTGTAATTAAAACGATTTTCCTCAAATGGGTTGCCTCAAAATGGGGGTTGATGAAAGCCTAACTTTTAATTTTTGAAAGGCCTATTTTTATGGCTCGTCCAAAATGAACTTTTAGTCAATCTGTGTTAGTCAAGTTAAAGGTTTGGTTATGCTAATGAAACCTTTCACAAACTTTTGGTAGTAATTACACAAGCCCAGAAAACATCATAACCAACTAAGATTTGTTAGTTGGGGAACTTATGAAATAGCCTTGACCTTGGCCTTTTAAACCCCCAATCCACTTGGATAAATCATGTGATCCAAATACTTCACCTAAATATGAAATAATCGACACTTGTCTAGATGAAGCCTAAGGTTATGTTCCTAAAGTCTTCCAAACACCTTTTGCAAATGGTGCATATGATCTCTTGGGGTTGGGCTAAAAATAATGATGTCATCAATGTAACATTTAGCAAAATCAAGACCCGCCAACATTCGATCCATGACCTTTCGAAATTTCATAAGGGCATTTTTCAAACCAAATGGCAAAAAATTCCATTGGTACAAACAATCCTTCCCATGGGGGTTAATTCCCCAAAATGTTGTCTTAACCTTATCACCTTCCTTCAATGGCAATTGATGGTAGCCAAACCTTAAGTCCAAGGTATTGAAAACCTTGGCCTATCCAAAGGCATCAAAGATTTCCTCCGATAGGGGCATGGCATATTTGTCTAAACAGGTCCATTTATTCATTGAACAATAATCCCCACATATGTGGCATTTAGTCCAATTGCCAAAAATGTCCTTCTTAGTTAGCATCACTATTGCTGAAACATATTCACCCCTAAATAGTTCCACCAAACCAGCATCCAACAACTTTGCTGTTCAAGCTTGAACCAAAGCTCTTTCCATGTCACTAAGCCTGTAAGGTTGCCTGAAAATCATCCTCCAATATGATTCGGACCTCTTGTTCCCTTAATTGACCCAATTCCTTCAAACTGAAGGCAAAACATTTAGTGAAATCTTGTAATATCTTTTGTGCTTCATGCACTTCACCTTCTGTAACTATTAGGCCAATTCTTTGGGTTCCATGTTTTGTAGTCACTTGTACTTTGGGTTGGGATGATGGAACATCCCCAGCATTCAAGGTTAATGGCATGGCCTGTGATTACTATGCAAAATCTGGAAAGGTGCCATCATGTCCTGGCACCCCCACATCACCAATTTTTTGTTCCACATCCATAAATGTCCCTTAGCATTCCTTTTCCCATAATTGCCAAGGATGTACTTGTCTTGTTGTAACATCACCCCCCCTTGCACCACCATAGCTAATCCAACAAAAGGTGCAACATGTGAAAAATGGGGTGGAATGGGTGGGTGTGATTGGCCAAAACATAACTATTCTGCCAAAATTAAACTAAAAATCCATGTGAAGTAATTGAAATCCATAACTTGTTCCAAAATCTACCTATAGGCTCCTTTGGAAATGCCTTACACAATTGTGGTGTTGATGCAAAACCCCATGGCCCGTTCCCTCTCATCTACATTGGGTTCTTCCATACTAGATGAATGGGAGTCAAAATCATCCCTAGGCCCCCATTCCTAAATGCATGAGAATGTGGAAAACTCAAGAATGTCGATAGGGCTGTTCGTGGAAGGCCAACCCTATTGACCATAGGTAAAGGTAATTGATCATGACAAACAATGCATGAATGGCATCCTAGATCCAATATGTCATCCACCAAGCATGTGGGTGACCTAGGAATGAGTTCATACGTTCGTTGGATCACCTTTGGTGGTGATAGGTTAGTCCACATCCATTAGAACCAATGAGCTTATGAACTAATTGAATTAACATCCACCTATATTAGCTCATTGATCCAAGCCTTGATATGTTGCCATGCAGCCAAAACAGTTGACCTAGAATCCCCCAATGGTGGGACATTCTCCAACAAATATGTACATGGATGCACATGTGATTGTTACAAATGTTGCACAACACAAATCAATTCCTAGAATAAACCTAACTTGAGATTGGAAAGTCCTTGGCCCATACCCACTTATGAAAGACCTTGGCATGACCATCCAGAACTAACCAAATCAATTGGCCCAATCCTTGCCAAATCTTGCGCCCCCAACAAGGTGATGTTGTTTAATAAGGAATGCCAATAACCTTGTATGGGCAATGTTGGTTACAAATGGGGATACCTTTGTTGCAACATCATGACATGTCACATGGAGGCTTATTTGGCTTGTGAATCCTTCTCCACATAATGGTATTTTTGGATTAAGATGCCTGATTATAGAATTGCAATTAATCAATAACTAATGCTTTTAAACAACTCAAGTAAGCATATTCCATCCTTGGAATATCCCATTAAATAACCCTAGTATCTAATGGGCTTAAACCTTGAGGCCCATTATTAAGGTTCACAAGTAATTATGGACTTGGTGACGGCAAAATGCGTCAAGCTTGATGAATATAATGATTGGCCAATGCCTAGAGTTTAGTTAATGTGCCTAATGATGGCCTAGGATCCAATGGAAAGATTGGAATGATAGGAATCCCTTGTGGTCCTAACATTGCCAATTCACCATTTGGGGGTGCATCCTGGTCATGGACATTACCTTCCAACAACTTAGGTTTATGTGGAAGGCCTGAAAATCCAGCCAACATTGTTGGTCCTTATTAGATTTTCTTGATTGCCCCCCAATGAAGCCTTATGGCTAGTTCCCGTTTGCCAGCTTGGATGGTAGTATGTGGTTTCTTCCCAAAAATCAATGGTAACCCCTAGGGAGTACAACACCACACTTCCAACCAACACAAGATGTGAGATGCGTGACCATTGTTTGGGCTCGCACAATAATGTAGTATGTTGGCTTGTTGGGATTAATCTAAATCACAATCTCTTATTTAGTTAACCTTTGTGCTTTATTTGACCCACCCATGGATGTCATAATGTGATATGGGCATGGGTCAAGATCAGCATGGGTCACTCCAAAACCATTGACAACAGCTTTGCCCAACAACAATGGTTGATCATAATCCAACAACACCTTAAGGGGTTGGTATGAACATGTCGATGCCCCCCCTCAACTGAACCACTCCTTCCTCATTATGCACAACCATAACCCCAAGAATAACACTAGTTCAATCAATGGCTGGTTGTGTTGGAAGGTCATGAAGTTTGGCCATACCCACATGCTAAGATTTAAGTTGAGCCTTGGACACCTCCATGCAATTGGCCTCAAAAATTAGATGGGGAATTGCAAAAGGTACAAAAGTGTCCTCCGACCTAACCATCACTTCTAATGTTCCACCATTTTCACATAATGTGGTTGCCAATTGAAACATGGTTATCGATTGAATACCTGAAAGGCCAATGTTTCAACAAAAAAAATGTTGCCTAACACACTGCTTTGGCCACCCCCATCAAACTTGTGGGTGCCTTGGACCTAGGAATAAAACTAGGTGTTTTCCTTGACATTCCACTCGAAGTTGATGCCCCAATGGGATTGGGAATGTGTCTATTAACATAAATGATTATGGGAGCTATTCTTGGCATTGAACTTCACAACGTTGAGGATCCAATTTTTCATCAACACCTCATGGTTCTGGCACCTGCGTCTACATCTAGGCCACCATGCTTGTGACTAGGGCCTCCAACCGTGCAAACCTAACCTCCAGGGTGTTGGGTTGGCCTTGAGCTGGCTTGGTGGTCGACCTTTTGTTGGTTGCACCTTTCCTAGAACCTTGGCCTTTATTGGCATTGGTATTTTGTGCTTAGCCTTGCCGTAATTTTGGGTGAAGTGTGAAGCAATGATCGACATCATGCCCATATGCATGATAATGGGAACATGGTTAGTTGGGATTAGGGTTGGAAGTTGTGGCATGTGGTGGATTGGGATTTTTTTTTTCTTGTGAGACCCACCATACCTCCAACATTTGTCTTCTCCACCTTGTTTTATTGAATAGGATGTGGAACCACCACCTATGTCTAGTTTGGCCCCCTTGGCCTTGGGTGGTGCAACCTTAATGGGCTAACTTTGTGATTATTAGCCTAATGGTGCTGGAGAATTCCTTGGGTTTTCCTTGTTGAACCCAAGGGTGACCACTCATTTTTCCATCATTTTCATCTTAATCCTTTCCAACAATTAAAAACACACTAGCCAAAGTGGGTGGGGCAAGTTGTGACAAAATGGCATCTTGCACCCGATACTTAAGTTCCTTGTTTAGGATCCCATACAAAACTAGATTGCTTGGGCTTTTGTGACACCTTGCATCACTATGATCAGCCTACACATTCGTGCATGGGCTTCTCACAAACTCTCATGGGGCTTACGTTGGAAATTTTGTAGATTCCACAATTTCTCAATCCTAACCCCTTGTTAATTTTATCATAACTCCTAGAAGAATTCCATAACTAGGTTAAATACAAGCAATGAACCTTGTGTACTAATGGATGCCCCTGCAACACCACTTTTGGTGGCTCCATTACCAATGGCATTTTCATTCCCACTTGCCGAACTAATGCTAGGAGTTGTCGTTGCACCACTTGGGGCCATAATTCCCATAGTGATAAAAACATAATTAAAAGGCTAATATAGCTACCACCCGTAGATCTAAATTTCATTGACACGCCTAAATTCATGATAGTCATCCATAGGCGACCTTTTCAAATGTTAAAACAAACCTTTCCATGCCATGAAGGTTATGAATAGCTGGGGATTGTGCATTTGCTGCATATCACACCAACCAACAAACTTCTGGATGAAATCATTTAATTCAATGGTGCCAACCGCCCCCAAATATCAACGGGGCCCTTTGGTGGTCCATACATCTCTTCCATGTCCCACAACAGTGGTGCGGTGACAAACCTTGGAAAAATATTTATCTTAGAATTTGAAGAATCTTTCCCAAATGATGATGAAGGTGGTGTGGGTGGTTTTGATGCACTCCCAAGCTCCTTGATAGACTCCAATGTGAATCCAATGTGAAAACAACAAAAGGATAAGGAATTGGGGCACACTCCCTGACTCGTAGCACTTTGGGGGTAGAGGGCGTGCTAAAGCTCCGAATGGAGTTTAAGACGAGTGATAAGCAAGTCAATTATTCACACGAACCTGCACAAATCAAACAAGAAGCTGGTTAGTGCATAGTTGGAGCACTTTTGGTGCACAGACAAACCATGAGCAAACACGAACTCACAAGACTCACCATGGCCCAAACTTGGGGGAAGCCATCACCTTCCCCCTTTATAATATTCTCTATACCTATCCACGGGCCTTACACCTAAATGTCATTTCAGTTTGTCCCAAGACTCCCAAGTTGGGAGTCCCAAAAATTTCAAAATTGGGATTCTTCACCTGGTGAAACCATTAATAATAGTGTCCATGTCCTTCGAATCTTGTGTCATCTCTATGACAAACTTTAAATGTTGACTTGGGTATCCCCCCTAAAGTCTAATCACAAAAGGACGATACACATGTAATGGTTCAAATTAAATCTACAAGGATGTTGAACTTATTGCGGCTTAACTAGACCCCCAAAACATAAACCTCATAACTAAACCTAGGGCTATTACACCTATAAGGTTAAAGCACTTACACCCACAAAAACATTCCACATGGTCAACAAACTAGGGCACATTGTGAACACAACAAGGTGGTCTACTGGTCATTAACCCAGTCTCACCATAGTAACAAGCAATGGGACACCTTGGTGATCAAATCCAAACATATTCATAACTTTGCTTCCCAATACAACCTAAACCTTGACTAAAACCTAATCAACATGTCCATGGAAACTAGGGGTCAAGTAAGACATGTTTAATGATTAGGATTGGGTGCTAGCCTTGTCTCATGCCTGGCCATTAACCACACCAATACAACCCCTAGGCTCACTACAACAATAGTAATGGCATGTGTGGGAAGGCACATAACATTTCACCTAAGGTTTCACACTGAATAGTAAACATAGACTACCAAGAGATCAACCTGAGAACATGTTCTCACCCCTAAGTTGTAACCAAATGGCACACACCTTAGTAATCCCCTTATCCCCTAAAAGCATATGACAACCTAACCAACATGCTCATAAGTAATAGGCGCAACCCAACAAACACAAGTGGAGATGCATAACTCATGTAACATAAATTTCCACTTTTGTGATTCTTGCACAAGAATCATGACAATAATTCAAATCCTTTGCGTTTGTTGATGTTGCACACTCCACCATGGCACCACCTATAAAGAGCAAAAAATATAACTCACCAACATAATGTTGAACTGCCAAATGTTTGGTATGAAAAAGTTGGCCACAACGTTTCGGAACAAGCTTCCAAAAGTGCATGTTTCCAATTGAGCTAAAAACTCTCACATTAAAAGTGTTCTTCACCAGGAACTAACTACCATAGAAAGTTCATGATTCCACTTTTGTATGGGTGAAAATTGAATTCCCAAAGTTGGATGGTTAATAATTCCACAATTGACAAATCAACCTCTAGCCTCCAAAATTTTTATCTCTAAAGCTTCTATATCTTCACACACATAATTTTCCTCTCCAACAATTCAATGATGCAAATGGTTTGTGAATTTGACTTCATATGTAAAAGATATGAATTTCCAAAAACATTCAAAATGAAAAAAAAAATGAATTAAAAATCAATTTTCTATTTGGTCGTAAGGGTCAACTCGTTTGGTTTGCACTCATTAGTGGGTTGTCCACTAACAAGCTTACCCACACAATTATTAACCCTTGTTTGCCCACTAGTTGCCCCTAGTTATGTGGATGAATTTTTTCATCCAAAATTTTGATGAAATCTTTCAAATGGATGAAAAAATAATAAAAATAAAAATCTTTGTAGGTTTGGATTGGTGCTAAACTTATGCAATAGGTTTTAGAATTTGGAAAAAAAAAGGGGGGGGGGGGGGGGTTTCCATTGGACAAAACCAAGGGCACTCTTTTGCTGGTTTTGAATCTCCCCTCCCCCCCCCCTTTTTTTTTTCTTCCCCAATTTATGCAACCTTCAAACTCCAAGGATTTGGCCTTGTTTAGGTTCAATCCTCAAAGCAGCTGCTGTACATGGAAAACAAACACAAAAACATCAAAATCATTAAGCAACCTCCTTCAACTCAAGAAAAAGATCAAGATTCACGAACAAACAATATTTGTAGCCTAAACGAAACTTACAAAAATCAAAACAAATAACACAACACTTGTTGTTATCCCAAATTTTTGTGCATAACACACACAATAGAAAACCAAAACAACTCAATGTTAAAACAACTCTAGCACAAAAACAACTAACTAGACTTTATGGTGATTCAAAAAATTAATTCACTTGCAACAACATAAAAATCCAAGCTTAAAACATAAAAAAACAAAACATTTGCATAACAAGAAAATTACAAATCAAAAACTATGCTCTAGAATTTCAAATCACCAAAAGTGATTTGAGGTCACACAAGATGGGATTATATCCCATGACAAATATCCCAAACTCCGTTCACACATGACTTGATTTAGAATCAACTAATTAGCTTAACTAACCTAATTTATCCCTAATTAACTAACACATTTGACAAAGACAATTCCAAAAAAGCCATGGAAATTGTTGGGCAAATTAAATTTTGGAATCTTGCCTTGGCCTAGGGTAAAAACTAAAAAGATTTCATGTTGTGGGAACCCATAACATGGAATCTTAACAAAGTATTTTCCACGGTAGCACCATGAACATGGAGCCAAGGTTTTAAATGTTTTATTGCCATAGGTTGGGGCAACCTATGGTTCACCTTTTGCTAGATTAGAATTTTAAATCTGGTTTAAAACAAAGACCTTAGGTTACACAAGGGCAAGGACAGGGTGGTTTGGGGTGCAAGACATGGTGCCATGGGGCTTAATGACCTTAAGTTACTTAGGGTTCATATATGTAATTACTCAATTATAATTCCATAGGTGAGGCCCAAGGCAAAGACATTAGGCAATCCAAGCCCCCAAGCTTAAAAGACCTATGGTTCACCTTGAGTTGGATTAAAATTTTATATATGGCCTAAAACAAAAACCTTAAGCTACATGAGGGCCAAGTCAAAGTGTAAGACATGGTGACGTGGGGCGTTAAATACAATGACCCTAGGCTAGTTCAGGTTCTCAGATGTAATAGCTTAGTTAAATTTCCATATAGGGGGCCCAAAGCAGAAACCTTAAATTATTTAAGGATCAAAACCTAAAAAATGCTATTGCCATAGGCTTAAACAACCTATGGTCCAACTTGCACTAAATTGGAATTCTATAGACGACCTAAGACAAAATCCTTAAACTACATGGGGCCTAGGTCAGATTGCCTTGGGGTGCATGACATGGTGGCATGGGCCCTGAACAAAATGACCTCAAAATATTGTCAGTTCCAAGATGTAATAGCTCAATTATAATTTCATATCTGGGGCCCAAGTCAAAGACCTTTGGCTACTCAATGACCCAAACAAGGCACGTGAGGTCTAGGAAATGGTGACAAGGCATAATGACCCCATGCCATGATAAGGTTGGGGATTTTGACATAGTGGCATGGGGTCCTAAACATGAGGATACTTGGGGGCTTGGATGTGGTAATCCCCCCCCCCCCCCCCGCCCCCCCCTCCCCACCCCCCCCCCACGCCCGCGACGCGACGCCGGAGAACCCAACCAGAACAACAGCAACCACA
>Ga0116229_10002953_pt1 | contig 27840 bp, 15 predicted proteins | sample S1TSphgellanicum_3_FD_87313 | JGI IMG/M metagenome (GOLD analysis project Ga0116229, IMG submission 87313) | Host-associated microbial communities from peat moss isolated from Minnesota, USA - S1T2_Fc - Sphagnum magellanicum MG | ecosystem: Host-associated > Plants > Peat moss > Unclassified...
AAAAAATATATATATATATATATATATATATATATATATATATATATATATATATATATATATATATATATATAATTAAATTATTATATATTGTATTCTCATTTGATTAATAAATAAATAATAGTAAAAAAAACTATAAAAAAAACCAACCAAAAGAACCCAATCAAAGTGAACGTGTTAAAATCAACTTGTTCAAAATGGCATTTTGGTCAAGTTGCACAAGGGGGTTAAAATAGCACACTAGGGTTTTTTTTTTATTATTATTTTTTGTCAAAAAGATCGTGATTTCTTGTAGTGTAAGTTTGAAGGATGTGTTTCCATATATGAAAGCATTGTCTTATCTTATTATTCAAATTCAAAAACTTGATATCAATAGTTGTTGAAACAAATATAAACTAAGTGGGTCCAATTGTTGCTCGAATTGAAGTAGGCCAATGAACACTTCATGTGTTAGTCCCAAGAATAATTGACAATTCAAATTCTTATTATTCAAATTCAAAAACTTGATATCAACAGTTGTTAAAACAAATATAAATTAAGTGGTCCAATTGTTGCTCGAATTGAAGTAGGCCAATGAACACTTCATGTGTTAGTCCAAAGAATAATTGACAATTGGGAGGTATGAAACAATCTTGTCACTGCAATAATTACAAATCTCTTGGATAATAATGTCACATGTGAAGTCATGCAAAACTTCAAATTTAGCTTAAATTGAATTAAGTATAATCTTTGAGTCTTAAGATAGATTCACAAATATGCATTTAAAAAATAAATTGCATACATTAAACATGAAGGAAAATGACCTTGGATTGGTAAGACACATAAATGTATTTTAAAAGCTACTAAAATAGTTGGCAACATCAAGATCATGGATTTCTAATCAATAAATTTTTTAATGTAAAGTTTGCCATTATTGTATAGAACTTTTATGAGTTATTTAAGAGGACAAGCAAGGTGCAAGCATACTAATAATAACCACAACAAGTGTAACTAATGTTTGATTTTTTCATATTTTTAAATGATAATTTCATTTGGTCTTGAAATTGTTGGATTTGCTTATATAAGAACATTTGTAATATATCAAAGGAACATGTAAATAAATTTGAAATTAATCCAATGAATTAAAAATGTGGAAAAAAAACTTTTAAAACATTGTAACCAATATTTTAAAACAATAAAAGGATTTATAAAATGGCTTTAAAACTTTGAAAATGAAATAATTTTGCGATATTTAAATACAAACCTTAACATGATAATATAAATTTTCTTTAAAATATTTTTGTAGATTTTTTATCATAATATTCTAAAAATATTTCAAGAATGAACAGTCACCAAGGAGGTGACCATGACTCATTTTATGATGTTTGCATTTGGCAAACTTAACATTACAATCATCAATAAGTGACATTATTCAAAAATAAAATAAAATTAAAGACCTTGATATTATGTCAAATAATATGTTTATATTTTATGTGTGTAAAAGGTTTTCTAAATTCAGAAAACTAAAAAAGAACCCATTTCCAAAAGCTAGTGAGTCCTCAAATTCCAAGTTTGATGTTGTTAAAAAAAAAACATGAACTATTTTTATTGCAAAAAATTAGGAAATGTCATTAAAAACTATCGAGTTTGAATTGCAAATGAAGTTAATCGAACCAACATAAATGAAATACAAAATAATATAAGGTGTCAAAAGTAATAAATTGTATGTAACAATATTAATTGTGAAAAGTGGCAAAGATATCTCATGGTATGTTTATACGAAAACAACACAACATATGGCCTATGATAAAAATTCCTTTATCACTTATAAAAAATGGGAAAAGGGACAAGTATTTCTTGCAAATAACAGGACCCATGAAATATTTGGCCAAGTTAAAGTTGCAATTCAATTGAAAAATGGCCAAATAATACCTTATATGTACTTCATATACCAAGTTTAATGAAATTTTGATAATGTCAAAGAGAAAATTAATATTATATCTAATTATGACGCTTGAAAAATAATCGTGATATGTAAATTCACTACTACGTAAGCAATCATATTTCATTAGCCTAAATCAATATCTATATATCTTGTGAAATAATTTGACCATATCCTTTTCCCATTCCACCATGATTATTGCATAATCATCATGTAATCATTTTAGCCCATTTTAGGTGAAGTGATTTCACTTGTAATAGTCATTGTGCCCCACTTTAGGTGGAGTTATTTACTGCCAAATAATTGTTATCCACTTTCAATGAAGGTTTTCACTATCCATAGCAATTAGTCCCTATTCACTTGGGGGGTTGACTAGTTTCACCATGGTAAAAATGTTCAAATTCACTCAAAATTTAGTGAAATCCAAAGTGAACTAGGATGCATTTTGGTGTAGTGGTAATAAATTGAATAGTTATTTATTCGTTATCATGATTGCCATTCAATTCAATTCCAAGCAATAAATAGCAAATGCATTAAATGCATTATTTGAGGAAAAAACTTTACTTATGTTTGTCTACTACACTAAAAAGGCCTTCAAAGTTACAAATTTTGCCTATTTTAACTACATGTACCATAATCAAATATCATTGACAAATGGTCAAATTCAATAGACAATGGCCAATGGACCATGTTGCATGCATAGTTTTTCAAATATGAACATTCATATTCAATTGCCTAGAATGTTTAATTTGTGTAGATCTGAAAAAGTTTTAAATTAATAATAAATAATTTGACTTACATATGTGAGTAACATGGAGCTTGGTGTCCTTGGTTATGGTTCAATATATTGCCTAATTTAGGTACCATCAAAATTGCGATGACAAACAACAAGAATGTGAAATCCACCATCTACCAACCTTCTTCATTGTTACACTTAACATGAATCCATTCCTTACAAATCACAATTCATGTGGTGGGTTTCTAATAGGTCATCATCAAAATTGTACACGACTTCAACTTGGGTTGTTTTAACCATGGCATGTTTTACATCTACATGATCAATTTCATTCCCTCCCATCTTAACAACTCTTACAATTGTGGTAGGGTCAATTTGCACTCCTTTTGGGTTAGATCACCTTAGATTGAGCTCTTTAGTTTCATTTATCACTTTGAAATATCAAAGTTATTTTTATAGAACCATTTTTTAGTTTGTACCCAATGTGTCTGCAACAAAAAACACATGTTCATCCCAAATTCCATATGCACTCATGTAAAACATGCCTTTACATTAGACTACCTTTGATATTTCAAAACAATTCAAACTAGGTTAAAAGCTGAGGCTCACTTGATTAACTATGGAGGGGAAGACATATGGTTGGGAATGTGCTAGCAACATTCTTGCATGGTTGACAAGCCAAAATCCATACGCATCTTAATGGATTGTTTACATCCCAAATAGATTTGATGGAATTGAATACCCACAAAACAAAATGTGATTCATGGTTGAATTGTTGATAAGTAAAGTCTTTTTTAGGACCCATGTACATTATATTTGCATTAATAATGTTTTAGTTCATGCAGATGAATGATTACCTTGCATGAACAAAGATGCAATCCCATTGTCATATGTTGTGTGGCACTCACATGCCTCCTTGTCCACATGGTAATGGTTTCCATAAGCCCACATTGAGCCGTATTTATAGGTTATTTTAGATGGAGGCTATGAAAGGTGAACAATGTCTTCATCCATGGGTTGGTTGCGATCCACCACATCTTGAACATACACTTGTAACCAATTAACAAAGGGTAATACATCCACAACTCGTTTTGGTGGGAATTACAATCAATTTGACCTTTTTTACCATTTTGGATTAGATGAATATATTATTTTCTATGATCTTCTAATTGAGCTTTACATGCCTAACGATCCTTGCATTCAAAATTGTACATGCACCGCAATTATGTAGTTATATAACCATATTTAAATCTATATATGCCTTCTTTATTGACATTGAAAGACTAGGTACTAGAAATCATGTGCTACCTTCTCTACTAATGTTGAAAGACTAAATATAAAAAATCATGTGTTACTTTTTCTACTAATATTCAAAGATTAGGTACTAGAAATCATGTGTTACATGGACTTGGTAAGGGGTCACACCAACTCACCAAACCAAGTTTTCAATGGCAACTGAATTTTTGAACATGTATTCATGAATTTGTTTAATTTCATTGTTCATCAATATTTTCTCCTTTGTTCTCCTGAAAAAACTTGACCCACATTAGTCACCTCCTCTTCCTAATCCCACATCCTCCTATGTGTGTGTGCTTGTACAAAGACAAATATTCCATACCAAACCCCAATGCCTCATGATACATGTAACCCATAGCCATGTTGCTTTCTAGTTTAATTTTTTTTCACATATATCACTTCAATACACGTTTTGATGGGATAACACCATCTTGCACCAAGGGGTCCATAAATTTCCAAATTTCAACTAAATGAACAAGCAAATGAATGATAACATTAAAAAAACTTGGAGGAAACCACATCTCAAACATAGACAATCTCTTTGCAACATATGTTTTCAATGCAAGTATGTCCACTGGATTTAGAACATGTACAGATATCTTTTGAAAACATTTTTTTAATATGATAATAATTTGATGTACACAATGCATTAATAAGTTTCACACGCACATGAGCAAAATTTGTTGTATCATGACATGGTGGTCATGGGATTTCATGGCTAGTAATTTGCATCTTGCAACATGTTTTTTAAAGGCAGCAACATACCTTGTTGATGCCTTTATAGATGCAACAAGCTCTAAAAATTGTCGATTCTCATTTGATGTAAACACATACAACGCTACAAGTTTTACAAAGTGTTGACCCCTTTTTTGTAGCCACATCCACGAATGGATACCAACCTCTTCCATGTCATGCATAATATTTAGTGTTTTTTCACCAAACATACACTAGTAGAAAACCCCCCTTTTTCAACCATAATATTTTCAACTATGTTTCAACTACATTTTTTTAATTATTTAATTAAATAATTCGGTCCTACCAGGCAAGTTGAAATGTCAACTCTTTTGGCAGATAATTGAACCTAAGTTTCAACTAAAAGGATAGTCATGAAATATTCTTGGTGTCCACATGTGCTACAATGGAGTTATAATTAGCACTTCGATTGGGAGAATGAATCCCATGTCCAACTACTTTGGCTAATCACAAACATAAGCATGGATGATAAATGCCAATTGGATAGAATTGATATTTTAGTTGCAACTTTGTCGCAACTATCTTTCAACTAACAAAACTATTTGTAAATATAGTAGTTCATACCTATATTAGGTACCTATTAATTACTAATAAGTAGATTCCTACTTAATTACTTACCTATTAGTAATTAAGTACTTAATTAGTGTGTACCTAGAACATTAAGTAGTTAAATCCTTAATAGTTAATTAGTAGGTAACTATAACTAGGTAGGTTTAACTTTTAGTTAATTACTAGGTACCTACTTACTAACTACCAACATATATACATATATCACCTAAATTAATATAACATAAATATATATTATTATGGATAAATTATAAGTTATTATCAATATCAATAATATTATCAACCATTATTCACTAATAAAGTTACATTTTATAATTAAAATTACTTAATATAGCTAACATTCAATTATAAATATGGTTTATATTAAAATTAATGTATATTAAAATTATAATTGATTATAATTGATTATATTTTTATGTATTAATTTTTATTAATTTTTATTAATATTATGCACAATATTAATTATCATATTTACAATTAATGTTTGGCAATATATTATAAAATGAATATTTATTCATAAATATCAAATTTATGTGTCAATTTATATGATTATTACCATCAATTATATAATTAACTATAAATAATGAGTTAAGTTATAATTAAATATTTAATGAATATTATGTGAACTTTTTAATTAATACAATTATAGTTAATATCCTGAAAAATAAAATATAGTAATATCAATATTCGTAGTTATTATTATTATTATTACACTACAACAGAAGGTGTCCTTGTACGTCGAATGATTTCACTAAATTTTGAATGAATTCACTAATCTTAATAAATAAGGACTAATTGGAAAGTAGTGAATTCATTTGGTTTAGTGAATGGGGACTAATGAACTGCACCCACATTTTGTAATAATGTTATAAATATTTAATAATGATGATGATAGGTTTTTTTATTTGTTAGATATTTATATGTTTAATATTTAGTATAACTAGTAAGTGGATTAGGTTAACACAACATAACCAATAGATAGGGTAGACACGCCTATCACCACACCCTTACCATGTTTTTGAAGTTTTTTGTGTTTTTGGAAAACATTTCATGACCACGGGTGAATTAAGTGAAAATTTTCAATACTTCTTGAAACTTTAAAAACAAAGAAACAAAAAGAGGATGAGCTTGTTCAAAGAGAAAAAAAAACATTTAGACCCCTTTATTTTCAAATTTCATATATTCCTCATTTCTCATTTATTTTGAAATTTTTTAAAAGCCATGGAAGCACCATTTGAAGCTTTACAAAACCTTTTTGAACTGCAAAAACAATAAAGTGATGTCCAAAGATCTTACACTCTAGAATGAAAACTAGTTTATGTGCCAACCCACATCATGCCCATGACCCCCTTCCATTTGGAAAAGACATATCTTGTTCAAACCTTCATCAATTTGAACGATTTTTGTTGCATTGGATGTGCCATCCAAAGCTTTACAAAACCTTTTTGAAGTGCAGAAAAAATAGAATGACATCCAAAAATCTTAAGTTCCACAATGCAAACTAATTATATGTGCCAACCCACATCATGCCCGTGACCCTCTTCATTTGGGAAAAACCAATTGAAGGGCTACAAAATGTTTATGAACTCCAAACACAACTATAAAAGTGGGGTGCAGTTCATTAACCTAAATCACTATGGGACCTTAAAAGTGAAATAAATTTATTGCATTTTAGTGATTTCACCTTGGTTAAAGTTATTTCACTATAATATCATTATATAAACATTGTGTTTCAATACTACTAAGTTGACATAATTCATTATTATAATTTACTGTAGTAAATAGGTTTATTTGTATGTTGTTTTAAATACCTTATATATGTTACTTTATGATATACCCTATATTATTAGATTATTTTAGTTATTTTAATTTATACCTTATGTTATTATAAATTATTATAGGTTATTATAAATTATTATACCCTAAAATTTTATACATTATTATATTTTAAGGTATCCTAGATAAGTTATTTTAAATTAAATTATTCAACTTACCTTCGACTATACCTTAGGTTATTTTATTTTAAATTATACTTTAGGTTATTCAAGGTCATTCTACTTTATATTATTATAAATTATTTATCATAACTATAATAACTTAAAATAATTTTAATATAATATAATGACCTAAGGTAAAATAACCTAAAATAGCCAATAATAGCCTATGATAATATACCATAAAATAACCAACAATAATTTATAATATAATAGCCACCAATAGTCATAATATAACATAGAATAACCAATAATAACTTATAATATAATAACCACCAATAGAATAACCATTAATAACCATTAATAAAATAACCACCAATAACTTATGATAATTGAACCATTAAAAGGCATTAATAGAATAACCATTAATAACCACTAATAAAATAACCACCAATAACTTATGATAATTTAACCATTAAAAGGCATTAATAGAATAACCACCAATAATCACTAATATCATAACCATTAATAATCACTAATATAATAACCATTAATAACCACCAATGTCCACCAGTAAAATATCCACCAATAGCCATTAATAGAATAGTCACCAATAACCATCAATAGAATAGTCACTAATAGCCATTAATAGAATAGTCACCAATAGTCACCAATAGCCATTAATAGAATAGTCACTGATAACCATTAATAGAATAATCACTAATAATGATTAATAGAATAGTGACGCGCTCCCAAGTTCCTAGTTAGACCCAAGGTGGGCCTAAGTTGTTTAAACAATGAAATTGTGAGAAACTTAGGGCACGCTCTCAGCTCTCAGCACTAGAAGGGGTAGAGGGGTGTGTTGAAACTCCAGGATGGGACTAAGAAGAGTGACAAGCTTTACTTACTTACTCGAACTTGTATCAAACTAACCAACAAGTTAGTTAGTTCACTTTCTACAGCACCTTTGGTGTTAGGACAAGCCATGGGCAACTCTAGACTCACAAGACTCACCACGGCTCGGACTCAGGGGAAGCCACCACCTTCCCCCATATAGTATACTTTGTGCCTCTCCGTGGCACCTACATCCGAATGGCTTTTTGTCCCGGGATTCCCAAGGAAGAGTCTCGAAATTGTCCCGATTTGGATTCCCGGGACTTTGTTTGATCATAATTCTTTGCTCAAACCTCCAATTGGGATGAGGTCTGAAACAAACTTGTAGGTCTTTTCGAGAGCTTTCCAATGGTGTGTCACATTCCACCTATACACAGTGAGGTCGAGTCGATTCCCAACTTTTAGTGGTTGGGGGTCAAATTGTCAATTTGACTCCGGACCTTTCTTTTTGCCATAACTTGTGTTGCAAATGTCCAAATGGCCCATGCAAGCCCATTTTCGACATCTACACTTCGATAGTTTTCCAATGATATAAATAACACCTCAATGCGAGGTGTTTTGACCCCTGCAATTGAACTCTAAAATTTCAGAAGTCCCAGAGGACTCCTAAATCCCCATTTCGGGAATGTAAGTTTCATCCTCACACTTTCTCAAAGTAGGGTTGCGACAATAGTCACCAATAACCATTAATAAAATAGTCACCAATAACTAATAATAAAATTACCACCAATATCCATTAATACAATAACCACCGATAACCATTAATAGAATAGTCACCAATAACCATTAATAAAATAACCACCAATATCCATTAATACAATAACCACCAATAACCATTAATAAAATAATCACTAATAACCATTAATAAAATAACCACCAATAACCATTAATAAAATAAGCATCAATAACCATTAATGTCCATTAATAGAATAACCACTAATAACCATTAATAAAATAAACACCAATAGCCATTAATATCCATTAATAGAATAGTCAACAATAACCATTAATAGAATAGTCAACAATAACCACTAATAGAATAGTCAACAATAACCATTAATAGAATAGTCAACAATAACCATTAATAGAATAGTCAACAATAACCATTAATAGAATAATCAACAATAACCATTAATAAAATAGTCAGCAATAACCATTAATAAAATAGTCACCAATAACCATTAATAAAATAATCACTAATAGCCACCAATAAAATAACCATTAATAACCATCAATATAATAGCTACCAATAACCGTTAATAGAATAACCATTAATAACCACCAATAGCCCCAATAAAAAAATAACTAATAGCCACCAATAGAATGGCAAACAATAGCCATATATTAGAATTACTTAAAATTGCCAAAAATAATCTAAAGTGAAATAATCTACAATTAGCAAAAGTAACTTAAGGTGAAATAACTTATAATAGCTTAAAATCATTAATAATAACATAAGTTGAAATAGCCTTCAATAAACCAAAAGTAATTAACAATAGCTTCACATAGTTGAAAATAACCTTAAGATGAAATAACTTAGAATAGTCAAAAATAATTTATAATAGCTGTAAGCAGCTTAGAGTGAAACAATTTATAGTAACCAAAAATAACATAGAATAGCCAAAAATAACTTACAATGGTTGAAAATAACCTAAGGTGAAATAGGCTAAAATAATAATAAAATAACATAAAATAACCAAAAGTAGCATAGGGTGAAATAATTAAAAATAGCCAAAAATAATTGAGAATAACCATAAATAGTCGTAAATAATGTCGGGTGAAATAATTTAAATTAATGGAAAGTAGCCCTATAATAGCTTAAACTAACCTAAAATAGGTAGTATTATTATATTAACAAAAATATTATCCATTTATTAAATATTTTATTTTTCAAAAGAATGGTCATTGAAATGTTATTGAATAGTGATATTCAATATTTTTTTGTTCAAATGATTTTACATTTTCAAAAGGAAACATATGTAATTATGTGCATTATTGAATTTTTAAAAAAAGTAAATTCAAATCATTTCATTTGAATAAAATTTCAATAAGATATTCAAAGTTTATGTTTTTATAATGTTTAAAATGAAATATTTGATAAATAGAATGCAATGTAACATATTATCACAATAAGTGGGGTGGTTAGATGGTAGGGGTGTTTGCCTACATTTTAAAGGTCAAAGGATCAAACTTCATAAGTAGTGTGTGCGTGCTCAACAATGGTAAGTTGACCAAATATCCTCCTATCTAGTTTCTTAAAATATGTGCTTAAGGTAATTATGTGGCCTATGTACCTAAGTGAGGTTTTTAACCTAGCCTAAGTAGTGACACGTGTCAATAATTCATGGGGTGAAAATCATGAAATTATCAATAATATTACATATTAAATAATTTAAATTTAATTGATTTCCATGTTGCCTAATTAATTAATTAGTAAGTGAATGGTTTGGTAAATTTGTATTTCACTTGAGAATAACCTTGTTTCATTAGGTACTAGTGAATCAATGCAGTATCTATAGCAACTAGTCCCTATTCACTAAGGTGTTAACCAATTTCACCATGGTAAAAAATTTTCAAATTCACTCAAAGTCTAGTGAAACCTAGAGTGAACTAGGACACATTTTTTGTGCAGTGAAAAAAAAAAAAACAATGTAAAAAAATTTATAAGTATTTATCCTCAAGTTACCAACATGTTTATCTTAGTAGTTACAAGTAAAATGTAATTAAAATGTTTGTCCCATATTATTTGTCATATGTTTCAAGTTTGTGAACAATATAAGTAGATACACCAACCATTTTTATAAAATATATGGTACTTGAGATGAGCCAATCAAAATGGTTTGACCCTAAAAACTAAACCAAAATTAAAATTGGATTATCCTAAATTAACTTATTTGGTAAATAGGTTTCGATGGGCAAGTAGTTTAACTACACACTTAACCAAGCTTAAGGAAGTATGTAAATATTTTATCTACCTACCTACATAGGTACCTAAATTTAATTAATTAAGTAGGTAGGTATTTAGGATTAATGAAATATAAAGTTTATGTGCACGTGTCAAAATCTTATTGGATGCAAGATGGATGATCTAAATTAATGTTATTTATCAACATTATTTAATTTTAAAATAGTTTATCACTACCACGTGTCATTGTCTAAAATTCATGTGTCAAAATATCTTTTTTTTTTCAATTAGACAATTCATATAAATTTATTTTTTATTTGAATATTGAAATACAAAATTGATGATGTCATCAAATGTCACTGGATTAAGTTCATCCACCCTATTGTTCAAGTTGAAAATGATTTTCAACTATAAGAGTCGATGTCATTCACAATTAAAATGGTTTGAGGTGATGATTGATGTGGTGTTGACATGTGGTTGACATTTTCAACTAGAATGTCGCTTTCAACTTGTATTTGTCAGTGCCATGGTTTTCAATTGCAAATAATATTTGTCGTTTTCAATTAGAAATTATAATTGAAAAGGAGTCGGAAATGTAGTTGGAAAAAGGGGGTTTTCTACTAGTGATGTGTGTGAACAAATTGTCATTTATATTCCATTCAACATACATTACATCCAACATGTATCTTGTTGGAAGCTCCTACACAATATATCCAACACCCCGATCCCCATTAGAAAGTTGCATAATAAAAAAATACACCAATGATCATTCAACGTGCAACCTGTATCATATTCAAATATTCAAGTATAATTATTCTTCATCACCTGCATACATTACATTCAACCACCATAAATAGCATGCCAATTATGGCCACACATCATACATTAACACCCATGGAAGTGTGTGGCACATGTTGCTGCCATGAACATCAATCAATGCAATATGGTTTACTATCATCCCCCACAAGTTACCAACCTACAATTAAGTAGGACACACACATTAGGGTTAAATCATATGCTACACTAATCAACCTAATCAACATAATTTGCTTGTCTTACAACCACACATAATGCCAAGTGAACAATTGCTAATTGTTAATGTAGTTTGAGTTTAAAGGTACCCTCAACATTCTAACACCACAATGAACAACATTGCAACAATGTTGATATTTTAGAAAAAAAAGTTTTGTTATGAAACTTAAAGTTTTTTTACATGGATGTAATGATCAATTTAAACATAACCATTTTCACCTTTTAACATCATGCATATGATGATAGGTGTGTATATTTGCTAAGTTAAAAACAACCCATTGAAGGTTGATCATGTTGGCAATCTCAATAATATTGGGAAAACAAATAGTAGGATTTATCCCAACATTATAATATTGGTTTCCAACATTAACACACCATTTATGCTTATGTAATGAACTAGCTCCTAGTGTTTAGCTTACAAAATTTTCATTTGGGTTCCCCTAAAGGTAGTATACTTTAAACAATAGTAGAAAAGCTTATTTAAATGAAGGGACATCATCAACAACTTTATATGGGAAATAACCCTCAACCCAAGCACATGAATAAACTACAATTCATGCCAATTGTTATTAGCCTATTTATGTAGAGTGGCAGAAAGTGCCTAGTAACACACTTTGGACCCATCTCGGTAATAAACATACCAATCAATACTACTCAATTAGGTGCAAAATGGGGGTAGCCACTTGCATTGCCCAAAAGGATGTGTAAGATAAAAGAAAGGATATTTGGTTGTCACACAAAATGAACATCATAGAATAATTAGAAGATGTGATTTCAAGAATATTTCGAATTTGTTACATCCAACCAAAGGAAAATGGTTAAGGGGGTAATATGAGTACATGAGTTTGGATGAACAAGGCATTTAGGATAGGGATTGATCAAGGAACTTTGTTAGTTTGAATTTTGAATTCTTATTGGTTTTGATCACGACGAAAAAATTGGGGACTATTCAAAAGCAAATAGTTCTAAGAAACATGGGGAATTCTTAGAGACAAAGTTTTGGGAAGAAAGGGGAAGGAGCTATAGGTATTTGGAGTAGAAACCCACAAATTTTGTTTTGATTTAATTGTTGTTTTGGATTTTTTTTCAACAAAACATGAGATTTTGTTGTAATTTTGATTCATGTTTTTAGTAATACAAAGAAACACAAACTTTTGAAGTGAATTCTATGTTTATATTGTTGTGTGAATTTTTTATAGTATCAAAATATGATGAAATGAATTATAATATTGTTTTTGGAGTTTTTTTACGATGTATTCTAAAATGTAGATTTTGGTAGATTCTGGTTATACGAAATAACCATGAATCAGGTGTTTTTTTAAATGGCAATGTTAAGTATGTTGAGAATGAAGGTAGGAATATTGAATGTATGCATGTGAAACGCAAATTTGTTGTTACAGTAATGTGAAATATTTTGTAGGAATTAAATTTCATTTTTACGATTTGGTGACCATGCTAAGGAGTAGCATTACTATTTAAATTTTAAAAATTATATTTAAATTCTAATTTTTCTCTACTTTTAACTTCATTTTCAACATACTTAACATTGCCATTCATTAAAACACCAAATTCATGGTTATTTCATATAACCAGAATCTACACTTCAGAATACATTGTGAAAAAACTCTAGAAACAAGATTACAATTCATTTCATCATATTTTGATATTATAAAAATTTCACACAACAATATAAACATAGAATTCACTTCAAAAGTCTTGTTTTTTTTTATTTTTTCTTTCAATAACAGGAAGGTTTTCTACAAATTTTGTTGTTGTACTATAGAGGAGAGATTCAAACAAGGAGTTTTTTTTTTAATTCAAAATTTAAAAGGGTATGTTAAAAAGTATCAAAGGTATTAATGGTTGACACCATAAGGATTGTAGAATGATCGATAGACTTCAAAGATGATGAATTGTGAAACAAGATGAATTGGATGGTGACCCGAAATTTATAGCAACAATTGGACTTGGAGGCAAATCGACAAATCATTGAGAGATAGACAAAAAACAATCTTGAAAATGGAGAGGAGTATGCAAGGCTTACAAAAACCCCATATTAGAATCTAATGTTGGACATTGAAAACAAAGGAAAGGCATGCGGGGCACATGTTGTTTTGACCACAAGAGGTGGTACAATGTGAAGTATGGATTGGGGGTCTTCAGAGAAGGCACAATTATAGATGATAATCTCCACATAGAGAAATGTAGTTGATTACTCACCCGAATGAATGGGTGTAATATATTTTTTAACCGCAATTTGTGGATCAGAATCATAGAGATCAAGACGGAATAGGGACTTTTATAATACCTAATTAGCCGCATGGAATTTCAAATCTAGAATTAGTGACTAACCAAGGAAAGGATGTTATAGGAGGTATACAACCTAGGTTTGTGTATCAGTATGCATCTATAGATTACTATGACCTAATGGAACACCAGGAGGTGGATGAAAACACAAATGTTAATGTGTTTGAGGAGACTTAAGAAAATTACCCACGATCATTTGAATATGTAGAGGCCCTGGTGAATATGTTGGATGAGGTACCACAGTCATACTCACATCAAGGGAATCTGAAGTTGGATCAAACAAGGTACACAATCAAAACATGGGATCATGAACATGTGGATTCAAAGATGGTCATAATACTTTCAAAGGTTTGTGCATTTTGTGAGGAAGGACATGTAATCATGGATTGTCCTTTTGTGCATTTTCACATCAAAACAAGTATTGTTAGACATGTGGAGTTACAAAATGTGGCAAGAACATTAATGGATCAACCATAGGAACATGAATTAGGAATTATTATAGTCCATAATAGATTGAAAGGCATGGAATTGGGAAGCCAATTAGGACCACAAAGTCGACATATTCATCAATCTATCAAACTGGGAGTAGAAAACTAGAGGTGTATTTACATCCACATTCTGCACCATAGAAAATACCAATGGGTAACCACAAAATGGAACATTGTCGCCCTCGAATTAACACAACTTCACTGATCGTGCCAGAAGTAATATTTGTTGAAACCTGGAGATGACCTTCTAGAATAGTGGTTACCCAATCACTTGATGCGAGTATATCAACCATAGGAGTTCAAATGGTTGTTGCACCCACCATGGTTGTTGTCAAAAGGGGAGTACTAATTGGATCTGTAGTATAATTGGGTAATCGATTGGGTGGAGTTTCAATAGGAAAGAAATTAAATGGGAGCACAACATTACCAACAACATCCATTGGAGTTATTAGGACACCTCAGATGGTGTTTAGTAATCTGATAATGACTACTCATGTGAGTAGGACTATAGATCGACCACTAATGAACTTAATGACTACTAGAGGGTATAGAAGTGTAGATGTAGTGAATCCAAAAGGAGGATATCAAAAACCATCTACTGTAACTGCACCAATTCCTGATCACAAAGATGGCCATTATGTTAGGCCAAATAGGGTAGCTTTTAAGTATCTTGATTTCAAAAAAATGTTGATCCAAATGCTCATGTCATAGCGTTTAATTTTATAGTAAAAGTAAAATGCAAAGACTTCTAAAGAGTATATCATCAATGTGTTTAACTATACACTAAGATATATGACATTGGATTGGTGCCATAATTACATGTCAAAATTTCTTGACCATACTTTTTCGGAGCTTACACAAGCATTTTGCAAACATCATCGGAGAACTCAAAATGATGAGCAAATATACATGGAACTGAAAAACATGAAGCAGGAAGAGACTAAGAGGGTGAAGGTTTATTACGAGCGGATTCAAAAGATGGCTCATGATTTACAAGTACCGACCACATATAATTTTTTAACTACTATGTTCGAAGTGGGTTTGCAATCATATTCAAAATTGTGATTGCAAGGATGAATGGTCGACACTATAACAACGTAAGGAGGCGGCAATGTTGGTTGAAGAAGACATGTTTACTACAAAAGCAAGGAGTGCACTTTTAGTACCATAGAGTACCAAACAAACAGCACCAACGAAAACATAAAGTAATACAAAGAAGATTGACAAACATTACACAAATTGTGGGATGAAGAATCATAATGTGGAGACATGTAGAAAGAAGAAAGAGTAGACCATGGTGGCAACCACAAAGGCCGCACAACCAAGTCAAAAATCACAAAAGACCTCTTCATATGCATGGCACAAATTTGTGGTTTCAATGGACATAAAATGATAAATTGTCCAAAATTTGTTGAAATGCATAAAATGTTTCATGGGAAATTTGTGGCAATAACAAAGGTTCAAATTGTTGTTGAGACATAAATAATCATTGCAAATATGAATGTGGTGGATGTTAATGTCACCACAAGAAGTAAAATAACTGAAAAATAGATGTTTAAGGATAGAAAGCCAAGAAAAACAAAAAGTGTTGTTGACTAAGATAAAAAGAATAGTTGAATAAGTCAATGGTGGAAATAATTTAATAGATTTAGAAAACACAGACCATGATAGAAGGGCCATCCACATCCATGGAGGGATGGAACACAACCTAGCCGAGTATGCAAAATATTACTCTTGTGGAAGCACAAATCTTAGGAAGTAGTGAATTCACAAGAGAAATTGATCACAATAGAAGAAAATTTTATAGATATTGGTAAGCGAATGTTAGAAACAAGTTATACTTTGAACTTGGGACAATTACTTAAAATAGCTCTTGAGTCAAAAAGATATCTTTGGCAGAAGTTAAAACTAGAGAAAACTTAGAATTTAGGTAGAGCAACCATAGAGAAACAAGTTTGTTCTTCAGTACTAGAGGTAGGGATAATTGCTATAACAATAAGTAATCATATGGCAATTATCCAACTATAGATTGGGAAGAATACAATGGAGGATGTGTTGCTAGATGGAGGTTCTAGAGTTAATATTATCACAAAACAATTGAAATTGAGGTTGGGGCTTCTAAAGCCTAAACCTGCACCATATAATTTGAAGATGGCATATCAAACAACCACAAAACTTGTGGGGTTAATAAAAAATCTGAAAATATATGTTCATGGCATTCTTTACATAAATACGTTTACTATATTTCATAATAATGTGGTAGATTTTAGTTATTCCATGTTGTTGGGGAAACCATGTTTGAAGGATGTTAAAGTGGCATATGATTAGGGAAGTAACTTTGTTACCATACAAGGGAATGGGATAGTTAGAACAATTACAGTCACCAAACATTTGGGAGGTAAAGTAAGAAGACTAGAAATGTTATTATGCTATGATTATCATAATGGCATCATAGATGAAGAACAAGATATCATCTTTGCTATAGAGCCATAATTGTTTTCAATGGGAACAATCAGTTTACCTGAGATAATTCAATATGTGAAACCACAAATGTGGATATCATGGATATAGATGTGAAAAATAATATTTCAGAACAAGGATTTGGAATACAAAGCAAAGAAAAGAAGATACCCAACAATAAATATGAGCCAGAAGTAGTTTTGGAGGATAAGGTGTATCTAGATACTTACTACAGTCATCAACTAGGGAATGTTTTAGTGGATGAAACTCTAGCAAAAATAAAAAGCATAGGAATTTTAGATAGTTGGATGGACGCTGATTGAAGATCATAAATTGATGAAGTTCAATCTCAGAATTGATGTAAAACCACATATGGTGAAAATTAATGCACAATTGGAAACATCCAAGGTGTTGGAACTAGAGTAGTTGTTGAAGGAATTCAAAGATGTTTTTGTATGGACATACAAATTTTTTAAAGGGATTCCACTAAAGGTGACACAACACAAAATTGAGTGCAAAATGCCTTCTTAATGGTCCTTCATGCAGTTCTTTCATCACCAGTTGTGTTTTTGTAGTTATCAAACATTGTCACTATTTGTTATCTTGGCCCATTATGTACAATTCACCATTCTTCAATGTAAAAGGTTTTGTTTTCCTAACCAATTTCTACTTTTGTTGTACGAATAATATGCCCTCAATTTGTCCTGTTCTCAAAAATTCTTTCACATCCTTCATTTAGGCTTTGTGTAAAACAAACTTGCATAAGTGGTTTGATGAGGCACACATGTGGGTTCTATAATATTTGGTAATCTTGACAATGCATCTACAACTACATGTTCTACCTAGCTTATACACTACTGTAAAGTCATATTCTAGGAACAATAACAACCATTTAGTTATTATCCTTAAAACATGTGGTTTGTTGACCAAATAGACCAATGCCATATGATCTACATAAAAGACAAACTTATTGCCCAATAAATAATGTTTGAACTTGTGCAAAACAAAAAACATTGCTAAATTATTATTTTTTGTTGTGCTATAATTATGTTATGTTATGTTCATAAGCCTATAAACATACACTACTAGTTGATAACTCTTCCTTATTACATTTTAAAACAACATGCCCCCCACAGCTAATAAGGATGCATTTGTATGAACATGAAACTCCACCTACGAGATTGGTGATATCAATATCTATGCTTCAATATACTTCTGTTTGGTCAACTCCCAAGCCTTTTGACATTTTTTTGTCCAAAGAAAAGTCTTTATCTTTTTGGTTAGTTTAGTGATAGGTGCCATAATAGTAGCAAAGGGTTTTTATAAAACATTTGTAAAATTGTGCCATCCCATTGAATATTTGAATTTGTTATGGATTCTTGGGTGGTGGCATGTTTACTATTATTTGTATATTTTTTGGATATGTTAATTTCCCTTATTTGGAAATAATAAAACCCAAGATCATCCTTGAAAATACCATAAATGGACATTTGTCTGGATTCAAACTAATGTCATATTCTCTACACTTTTGAAAACATAATCTGAGCTTCTATAGATGACTCTCCATGTCACTATACACTATAAAATCATCCAGAAATATCTTCATAAAATTGTCCAAATATTCTCTGAATGCTTTGGTAATAGTTTTCATATGTCGGAGGTCCATTTTTCATTCCAAATGACATCACCTTCCATATAAAAGCCCCCTAGTCTGTAACAAATGAAATCTTGTATCTAACCTCTCGAGCTATAAAAATTTGATGATATTCTAAAAGTTCATCTAAGAAATAATATGCTTCATACCCTGCTACTATGTTCAACACTTTATATGTGAAAGATAATGGGTATGGATCCTTTTTTGTGGCTGCATTTAGTTTTTTGAAATCCATACAAATTTTTAGCTTGCCATTTTTCTTGGGTACCACTAGTATGGGTGATAACTATGTAACTTCTTTTACAAATTCAATGAATTTAGTTACTAATAACTTATCGACATCTTGTTTAACTCTTGTAGCATAATTTGGATTTAATCTATTCATGGCCTGATGTGCCAATGGTATAGTAGTGTCTGGCTTGATTTACATAAACTTAAAATTTAAGTGTTTTAGCCCATTTTGCATTTATGATTAATATGTGTTCGAATTGGTTTGGAGTAGTATATGTAGTTGAATTAGGTATACAATTTAGGAAAAAGTGCATGTATTATGTAGTGGACTGGTAGATCCTAAAGGAACCAATGTACTTTAATGATAAATGTACTAAAAGGAATATCTTTAGGGCATCACATGCACATAGTAGCAAAAATATTACAAAGAGATCCCAATATCAACATTGTGCCAAGTTCATAATAGATGGACTAGATATGTGAGGATGACTATGGCATTAGGATTTTGAACCCATGTTGTGGTAAGGTGTTGAAGTAGTCATGAAAATTCATTATCTTTAAAGGAAGGTTGTTTGTTTGTCATGTTGAGATTTCTCAAACCACAATGTTTTTTGTTATGTATTTGGTATTGTTTGAAAACCATTAATGAATAGGGGTGCATTGAGTTAGTTTCATAATGTTTTGACCTATGGTGGAAAAGTGATTAAATATTGAACAATTTTTCAATGAAAATATATATAAGGGAATTTGGGCACACAAAATTATAAAGCAATAGAAATAAGAAGGATTTAATGAAGGTGATTTGGAATTTTTAAATATAAGGTCCATAAAAAGGTCCATTTACTTTTGGGGTACCAAAAAAAAATGTCTAACTGAAAAAGGATTCCAAATGACAACTTTGGATTTTTGTTTATCTTACATTATTATAATTGTAGTGGATTTTTGTATGGCAATAAATAAAATGGTGTCTTTTTAAATTAATAAAAATATTTTAAAATAATTTGGATACTAGGTAAATGTTATTTTGAGTCATAAAAACTATAGGAATCAAGTGTCTAAAGTACATTTTTAAAACAAATACTCAAAAGGAAGGCATAAAATCATACAATTGATTTCAAATTTTTGTACAACAAAAACATGCCCCTTTCTACGAAAGCACATGTTCATTGGATGAACTTGATGAAAAACCAAATCATACAAAAACAAAAATTTCAAAGTCTTGAAATTTTGAAGGAAGGTGAAAATCTTTTTAAGGTGTATCACATAGGATGAAAAGGGCTTAGTCTTTACTACAATCCTTTTTTACCCTATATTTTGATCCCCATAAAAAATAATGAGTCAAAAAATATTTAAAATTTCAAAAGGACTATATTTTAAACCATTACAACTTTAGATTCCATCATAATCATCCATAAATGTGTTTTTACATGATAAAAAAGGATTAGGTAAAAAAAACATAAAAAAGTAATGTTGTGACAAGATTTTGGTACACCTTTAAAAATTTGGACCTAGGAAAGGGCTATAAGGCAAAGGACTCATTTAAAAAACCATTTGATAAGAAAATTATGTTCAATGGGTTCAAAATTTTTAGCTTCAGATGTAGGTCACATGAGTAGGAAATAATCTTGTCAAAAAACAGGTTTAGTTGTCCGTTGAAACTCATTTTGGGATTTTTTGCATTTCTGGCATTAAACTAAAATATTCATACACAATTATGTATGAATGTGAAAAATCACCATTAACACATGAATTTTTATATTGGACTATTCAATTTTTCTCACTTAAGTTTGTTTCATGTAAATGTTATGTGTAAAAAATAGCTCTAGAAAATCCTTAAGTCTTTTTTTCCTTTTTTGATACCCCAATCATGAATGGACCCAAAATGTTTATTTCTTAGTAGGTTTTGTCATTGGAAGTTGATTTAAGTCACATAAATGGTTTTATAAGGAAAACATTAGTTGGGTAATCAGTTCACACTTGGGCCAATGACTTAGGCTACACTAGTTTTAAATGTACTAATTACTTATGTTGAGTTTGGTTATGATGTGATTTGTGGCAAGAAAAAACCCCTTTACATGAACCTAAAAAACTTGTTAGATTTTCTATTGTAAAGTATCGATGAGAATATGTATGATGATGGCTCTTATTTGGACATTTATGTGGATAGGAATAGGTTCCACACATGTTGGGGCAATCAATTTTTAGGTTTATAACAAACAAATTTGTCATGCAATTTGGCAACATGTGGCAATTACAAGTAGATTTTTAAATTACAAATTTTTAACTTTAAACATTTTGTGGGGAATTTGAACCTTGGTCACAAATACCTTACCCATTGTAGCACAAAATATTTGCATTAGCCAATGATATATATATATATATATAAACATGGCTATGTAATAGAAAATGCACTCACACATACATCCTTCAACCTTGCATCCAAACTTTGGACCTTAAGCCCAATGTTCAAACGATAATTACTCCAACCCTGGCCTTGTTTCCATCATTCCAATGTGTAATAACTTAGTAAAAAGGAAAACATGTTTCTTTGATGTAGAAGTTCTAAGCAAACATGCATATGGCAATATTCAAATGCCCTACCAATCAATTTTGCAACTTGGACTTCATAAAATTCAAAGTGGAAAAGGTTCTTTCATTTTCCACACTTCCAATGACTTGAACACTGGTAAGTTCAACAAGTCTCATGAACTTAGAGATACAAACCACCAACAAATTGTTTGTGGCAAGTTGATGCCACAACTTCGTAAATGGATTTTCATCTCTAAGTTCTACCATGGCCTTAGAAGCCTAATTTTTCATGGTAATGTGAAAAGAAAATTTTATAAATCCAAAATGTCCTTTGAAAGTGGCTCAAAGACCCATTTGCCATTAGTACCAACTTGTTTGGATGTACAATAATGTCATTTAATCAATCCCAAATGGTAATTTGGAAAAGAAAATTCATAATATAATTGCAACCAATATTGTGGGTAATCCCAAAAACATTCATCAATTCATGATCTAGAAACCTCTACTCCAACTTTAGAACCAACAAATCACATGTGGCAGTGCATTGAGATTTGACAACTTTGATAGCTTGATCAAAACCCTCTCAAGTAACTCCAAAATGCATGCCAACTTTATAGAATCAACATAATGGACCATATGGGATTGTCCAATGATGTGGAAAACCAAGTGTTTTGTGGCATCATTTAAGTCAATGACACAATATTGGGTAATCTTACAAGATGTGTTTGCAACCACATTTGTAAATTCAAGACAATTTTTAGGCTATAATGACATGATGAGGCCATTATACACACCATTAGTTCCTAACCAACAACCCATTTGACAATTTTTTCATTGGTTAGACCACCATACATAATGAAAGCAACCATGATCACACTTTTTATATTAGTAACAATCCCACTTTCAATGAGATGTTCAAATGTGAACAAAATAAATACTCGTTTCCAACTTGCCATCACATAATAATGCATTGAAATCCAACTTTGGTTATTAACTATAGTGAGTTCATTAATAGAGTTAGATTGAAAGCTTGAAGTTAAAATAACTTATTTAATGGTAATTAATACCACATGGTGTAGAAATTCAACAATTTCCCATTCAACATAATCATTCTAGTACTTAGATGGGTGATTAAGCACCTTAATGAATGCAAACAAAGATTACATTTATTCATACTCATTCATGGGCTTGCTTTGGGAAAATAAGTGGAAAACAAAAACAATTTTTTTGTCTTTCCACCCCAATCCCTTTAGTTATTTGTTGCCAAATAGTATCCTTGCCCTTTTGTACATATAACTTTTCATTAATCACATGTTGATTAGCCTTCAAAAAGTATAAATCCCCCACTACCACACCCATAAATGTAATTGCAGCCTTCTTTCAACCAACATGTTTCCATAAAAAATCCAATTTGGGCATTGGAAGTTTATCTCACCTTTCCATGACACTACATACTTTGTATTTTATTTGCGTTAACCATCAACACTCACAACATATTTTGCCATAGGAAGTTTTGCAACCAATGAATGGTGGAAGTGACAATTCAATTCATACATTTTCTTCCCTTTTTTGCTATTAGCTAGGTATGTTTTTGTTTGGGCTAGATCAATAATAACATAAAGCTTAGTAAGTATTAACTTCAAAAAATCATGGTTTATTTGATTGGAAATTCAGATAAAAAATCAATCATTTGGACATTTGTTCAATTTGGCCACTTGGTCATATTGGTCAATTCAATTTGAACATGTCCAACTTGATGGTGGTTTTTTTATTAATCATAAGATGGTTTTTTTGACTACTCAAATTAAACAAAATAATTGGGCAACCAAAAATAAATAAAAATAGCCCATTTTTTAAATAATAAAAATAAATAAATAAATAGTAAGTATTTACCTACCCACCCACCCATGACTTATTTACCCACCATGGCCTCCTAACTATTTACCTATCCACAACCCACCTAGGTATTATACATTTACACACATGTGCAATATATATATACGAACATACACACTCCACATAATATATGTTGGTAAGGGGGATTGAACTTTGATCTCATTGGTTCCAGATCAATGTTTAGCCATCAAAACCATCACAACACTTTGTAAAACAATATAATATTAAATGCATTTAATGATTTTTTGAATTTCAATAATTTTTTTTGTCATTGTGTATAACATCATTATAATTTCATAAGTAGGTAAATAGGTATTTAATTAGGTAAACAAGTAGGTACACATGCCTACCTACCTATGTTTTTAAATGTACACACCTACTTATGTAAAAAATAAGTAGGTATGTAGGTAGATAGTAGGTAGGCATATATAAGTATTTAGGTAGATAAACATGTAGGTAGGAAGATAATTTGATAGATAGGTAGGTAGATGGTAGGTAAGTAGGATGTAAGTAGGTGTATGTTAAGTAATAGGTAGTGTAGTAGGCATAACAAGTAGGGTAACTAACGAAATCAATATGGCAAATTTGATTAAACATGGTCATTTAGTATGGCCAATTTGATTAAGCCATGGACATTTTAATGGACTATTTTTAAAAATTGTCCTATTTGATTAAATGTACGGCTTAACACTTGGTCAAAGTGGTTATTTTAGTAAAAAAAATTAATCAAAAAAATTGTGTCTTTTAGTTAATCAAAATGGACATCCTTTTGATCAAGTTGAACCTTTTGAAAGGCTATGATTTCTTGTAATGTAGTACTTGCAACATTAGGTGGATCAATAAAAACATGATCTGAAAAAAAAAATCTTGTGCTTGAATTTTTTGGTATTGTTAAAGGTGGTGCCATGATTCATTCAAGTTTATAATAATAGATTTGGTAACTCAAACTTAAATTTAAAATCACAAGTTCAAGCCTTAATATATATTAAAACCCAAATTCCAATAACAAAAGTTTAAATTTCAATCTATATTTAAACCTTAATTCTAGAATCAACAAAAGCTCATAAACTTAGAGCTTCATTCTAAAAACAAAAGTTCATAGACTCAATTTCATTCCAAAAAAAAAAGTTAAAACCTTAACACATACCAAAGCTTTAATTCATAGAATCAACTTAAACTTCCAAATATAAAAGCTCATAAACTCAAAGTTTCATTCTAAAAACAAAAGATCATAAACTTAGTTTCATTATAGAGACAAAAGTTGAAGCCTCAACACATACTAAATCCTTAATTCTAAAAGTAATATAGACCTAAATTCCAAATACAAAAGTTCATAAACTCATAGCTTCATTCCATAAACAAAAGATCACAAACTTATAATTTCATTCTAAAAACCAAAATTTAAGTCTTAACATATATTGAAACCTTAATTCCAAAAATAAAAATTTAAGCTTCAACATATATTGAAATTTTGATTCTAGAAGCAAAAGCTTAAAGTTAGAGAAGTTTCATTCTAGAATCCAAATGCAAAAGCTCATAAATTCATACATTTATTGTACTTTCAAAAGCTCATAGATTCAATATTTCCCTCCAAACTAAAAAGTTCAAGATTCAACATGTATTGAAATCCTAATTCTAGAAGTAACCTAGATCTTAATTCCAAATTAAAAGTTCATAATTCAGAGCTTCGTTATAAAAATAAAACATCACAAATTCATAATTTCATTTTAGAAACCAAAGTTCAAGCCTAAATATATACTAAAATCCTATTCTAGAACAAAAACTCAAGCTTGAACATAATTTGAAACCTTAATTATAGAAATAAAGGTTCAATTTAAATAAAATTCATTCCAGAATCCAAATGCAAAAGCTCAAAAATTCATACCTTTATTCCAAAAACAAAAGTTCAAGCCTTATAGACTCGAAGCTTCATTATCAACATTTACTTAATTATCAAGGATTGTGTAGGTCACCTCATTTGTGAAGCTTGAAAAGTGAAGGCCATATTGCAAAATTTAGATTGTAATGTGCATCAACTTGCATTTTGACAAGTTTGAAATAGATTTTAGAGTTTAAACAACAATATTGCAACTTGTACGAACATCCATATTCATGATTCATCGAATCACTTGGAAAATTTGAGCATCCAATTTCCAAATCCAATTGTTGGAACTTGGCAACCATGTTTAACTAGAAAGGACCAAAGCTTTGAGTAATAAATCGTCACAATTAACCTTAGGAATGATTGGTGATTTGATGAGCCTTGAAAGGACTAAAGCTTGCAAGTTGCAATCTCCTTATATCATGTTTGAACGTTAAACCCTAACGATCACATTTGTAGCAAATCCAAGCTTCAAGGGGCAACAAATTAAACATTTGTACCTTGTAAAATGTACACACTACAAAAGTTTCATGAGGCTAATTGTTATGTTGTTGTAGGTGAATGAACCTGCACTGTTGCAAAGAGCTTTGGCAATTGAAATTAGATCAAAAAATGATTAACAATGGCATGTTCAAGTATGCAAAGAGTTTCAATGAATCAATGGAGAAGATTGTCAACATTGAAAGTGATTCCTTTTAGAGCACAATCATGGATGTGACAAAAGTAACAACAAAATGAGAGAACAAAAAAACGCCTCCTTCCTAATCAAGGTTGAAAATGACAAATCCTAACCCTAGGGAGGAGCCATCTAGCACATTCATATCAAAAGCAAGGGTCATATGATGGCAACATCTGTCTGTTTTTAATTGATTCTCTTGCAAATTAGGTGAGGCCAAAAGGAGATATTTGACAAATTTTCAAAAAAATTATAAATTTTTTCAAGCTTAGAGGTAGCCGGTTCCTTGAAAGGTAGGGATTTGGCTAAAATTCACCAATAAAAGAAACCATGATACATATGTTACCAAGATGTTCAGTTAAGGGTTTTGAAGCATTTAAAAGTTAACCTATGTTTTATTGTAAAAGGGCAATGTTTTGACCCTTCCAAAGATTGTTTGATGCATTTCACATAAGCCTATTCAACTATGCAACAAATATCTCAAATCTTATAAGGTTCTGAAGATAGGCTGATGGTTTTCAAGATAGGCCTAACCATAACCTACATATGACCATGTTGTTGGACAATATATGCTGTGCTTGTAGGAGGGTTATTAGCTGAGGCAAAAAAATGGTGGTAACTATGTTTATGAATAGAATATGCATGCAGCCAATGGGATGACTGAACATACATTTGGGGGTTTGAGGATCCACTTTTGTTATTTTTGTATTCCTATCATGTTCCCAGTCTGTTCTCAATGATATTCCTCAAATTCTCAATGTGTTCTTTTAAGGTGTTCCCTATAGCACCTCACTTTATCCCATATCCTTTGTCCAAAGTTCTCCCCTTTTCACCTGACATATGTGAACCGAAATCAGAGGCACTGCATCCTCACATAAAAACAGCATTTTTGGGGGAGCTCAAAAGTTTCAACTTTGTCTTTTTTTTTGGCTGATGGGCCCATGTAAAAAGACAGAAACCCATCTAATTAATAGAGGAGAGGTCAATAGTAGAGGCCATTAAATTATAGTTGAAAGCATTTCTTTCTTTCCACACTTCACTAGTGTGGCCTGTGCCATTGGGCCCATGTGTTACCACGTCCTCAACTGATTTTTCCTTCCAAAACCTGGTTTTTTTGAATTTGTTTGAATTTTCAGTGGTAGAAATCACTTAAAAAAGCAATATCTCCCACATTCTGAATCCAAATCTTACCAAATAAATTCCATTAAATCCTGCTCATCAAGATGTTTCCAGCAACACCAAAGGCACATTCGTAAAGAAAGTTTCAGCTACAATTTAATTTATTTTTCAGTGAAGAAATCACTCAATATTCAAGAGCTTTTGCCCCCACAAGTCCAAACATCATAGAACCAAACCCATGCACCCCTCCTTGTCCAGAGCTCTTGAAAAACACCAAGAAGATGATCCCAAGCATCCTGGTTCGGTGGATCTCACACCTACAAAACAAAACAAACTACCTTCCTTCATAGATAGATAACTATTAAATATTAACATCTTGTTGAATTACTTTTATTTAATTTTTTTTCTTTATTTTACTTTTGGAACCATGAGATACTTTAGTTGAAGGTACTTGAAATAATTTCATTGTATGTCATGTGAAGTGTTTTTTTTTTTTGGGGGGGGGGGGGGTTGAATTTTGGCGAATTGCTTTTCAAAAAAAAAATTTTTAAAATTGTTTT
>Ga0116229_10002955_pt1 | contig 27830 bp, 23 predicted proteins | sample S1TSphgellanicum_3_FD_87313 | JGI IMG/M metagenome (GOLD analysis project Ga0116229, IMG submission 87313) | Host-associated microbial communities from peat moss isolated from Minnesota, USA - S1T2_Fc - Sphagnum magellanicum MG | ecosystem: Host-associated > Plants > Peat moss > Unclassified...
CAGGTCGCGGATCGCGTCATAGAATCCGATATAGGTCGCGGGATTCGACCGGCTGTTCCGTCCGATCGGCGATTGGTCGATGTTGACGACCTTGAACACGTGCTCGAGCCCGTCCACCCCATCGTGCTCACCCGGCAGAGTCCGGGTGTCCACGAGCCGCTTCCAGAGGGCCTTGTAGAGCACTTCGTTGACCAGCGTGCTCTTGCCCGAGCCGGAGGCGCCGACCACGGCGAGCACCTCGCCGGCAGCGACTTCCAGGTCGACCCCCCGCAGCACCTGCACGAAGAGGCCGTCGTCGCGAAACGACTTGGCCACCGCGCGCGCGACGATCACCCGCTCCGCGGGCCCAGGGCTGGCCTCAGTCATAGCGCAGCGCCTGGGCCGGCTGCACGCGCGCGGCCCGCCAGCTCGGGTACACCGTCGCGGCCAGCGACAGCAGCAGCGAGATGACGGCGATGGGGACGATGTCGGCCGCCTGCGGATCGGAGGGCAAGGCGCTGATGAAGTAGATCGACGGGTCCAGGAAATGCACGCCGAACGCGCGCTCGATGGCGGGGACGATCACGTCCAGGTTGCACGCCAGCAGCAGCCCGCTGCCCACGCCCAGCAGCGTGCCCAGCACGCCGATGAGGCCCCCCTGGACGATGAAGATCGACATGATGCTGCGCGGGCTCGCACCCAGCGTGCGCAGTATGGCGATGTCCGACTGCTTCTCCGTGACCGTCATGACCATCGCCGAGACGAGATTGAACGCGGCCACGAGGACGATCAAGGTGAGGATCACGAACATCATGCGCTTTTCCACCTTGACCGCAGCGAACCAGGTCTTGTTCTGCGTGGTCCAGTCGCGCGCCCAGAGATTGTCGCCGAGCGTATGCGACAGGCGCTGCGCGACCTCGGGCGCGCGCTGCATGTCGGCCAGGCGCAGGCGCACCGCATTGGGCCCTTCCTGGCGGAACACGCGCTGCGCATCGCCCAGGTTGACCACGGCCAGCGCGCTGTCGTATTCGTAGTGGTCCGACTCGAACGTCGCCAGCACGCGGAACTGCTTCACGCGCGGCAGCACGCCCGCGGGCGTGAAGCTCCCCTGCGGCGCCACCAGCGCCACCTTGTCGCCGGGCACGACGCCCAGCGAGCGCGCCAGGTCCACGCCCAGCACGATGCCGAAGCTGCCGTCGGTCAGATCGGTGATGGGCGCGCCCTGCAGGTGCTTGAGCACCTCCGAGACCCTGGGCTCGAGCGCGGGGTCCACGCCCTCGACGAGCGCGCCGCGCACCACGCCGTCGCGCACGAACATCGCCTGGGCCTCGAGCACCGGCGCCGCCGCCAGCACCTCCGGATCGAGGCTGGCGCGCTGCGCCACCGCGCGCCAGTTGCTCAGCGTGCCGCTCTCCGACTGGATCTCGATGTGCGGCAGCACCGAGAGCATGCGGTCGCGCACCTCGTGCTGGAAGCCGTTCATCACGCTGAGCACGACGATCAACGCCATGACGCCCAGCGCGATGCCCGCCATCGAGGCGGCGGAGATGAAGGAGATGAACGCGTTGCGGCGCCGCGCCCGGCGGCCGGCGCGCGTGTAGCGCAGGCCGATGGCGACTTCGTAGGGGAGGTTCAAGGGGAGGCCGACCATTTGAGGAAGCGGACCGATTCTAGCGAATCAGGCTCAAGCCCCCGTTGAACTCCCCACCCCCGCGCTGCGCGCGCGCGTGGGGAGATGCACACGCTTGCCGGCGCTGCCGCTACACCAGCTGCAGGTCGCGCGCCGCGGCGCCGGGGAAGATCCGCTGCAGGTCGCTGCTGCTCAGGCCGAACTGGCGCGCGAACACGCCGCCCAGCACGCTGCGGTACTCGTTGAGCACCGGCAGGTCGCGGTTCTGGAACAAGCTGGCTTCGCTGATCTCGCGCTGCTCGCCGGCCACGCGTCCGCCGCGCACCGCGCCGCCGAAGACCAGGTAGGCCGTGGCGTGCCCGTGGTCCGTGCCGTGGTTGCCGTTCTCGCGCATCGTGCGCCCGAACTCGCTCAGGACGACCACCGTCGTGTCCTTCCAGCGCGGCCCGATCGCGGTGGCGAAGGCCGCCAGCCCGCGGCCGAGTTCCTCGAGCCGGTTGGCCAGGTAGCCCTTGCCTGCGCCCTGCCCCACGTGCGTGTCCCAGCCGCCGATGTCGATGAAGCCCAGGTCGAAGCTCTCGTTCATGAGCTTGCCCATGCGCTGCGCGTCGCGCTCGAAGCCCTTGGTCGTGATGGCGCCGCGGCTCGCGGTGTCCATCTCGTCGGCCAGGTCGCGCATGATCTCCTCGCGCACGGCAAAGCCCTCGCCCACCGGCACCGAGAAGCGCGTGGGCGCGTACATGGCGGCGATCAGGTCGCGCTGGCGCGCATCGATCGCCGGCCTGGCCACCGACTGCAGCGCCACGTTGCCGATCTGGCGCGTACCGCGCATGCTCAGCGGCAGCTGGTCGGTGAAGGAGATCGGCCTGGCGCCGGCGACGACCGCCGCGAGGCGGTTGAGGAAGCCCGAGCCGTAGTCGCGCGTGCCGGTGAGCGGCTGCCCCAGCTCGATGCTGTCCTGGGTCTCGAAGTGGCTGCGCGACAGGTCATCGGTCCCCGCGAACGCGACGATCGCCAGTTCCTTGCGCTCGTACATCGGCAGCAGCGTGTCCTTGAAAGCGGGGTGCAGGCCCCAGTAGGCATCGAGCGGCAGCGCGGCGTCGGGCTGCGAACCGGGGCGCGCGATGGCGATCGTCGGGCGCGCGCGGTAGTAGAACTCCGAACCCACCGGCACCAGCACGCTGGCCGTGTCCAGGCCCCCGCGCAGGAAGACGAGCAGGAACTTGGAGCCGCCCGCCGGCGCCGCGATGGCCTGCATGCGCAGGCACGCCAGCGGCAGTGCGGCCAGGCCGCCGATGAGCCGGCGCCGCTCGGGCCGGTGCGCGGGGTCCGCGCCGGCGCGGGCGCCGGTGGCGCCCGGCAGGGTTTCTCGACGGTCCATGGTGACTCCCTGGTGTTTCAGTGCAACATGAACTCGGGCGAGCTCAGCAGCAGCAGGTTCCACTCCTGCGGCGAGACGGCCTGGTCGAGCGTCTGGCGGGTCGCCGGCGCCAGCGTGCGCTGGGTGCTGGCGTAGTACATGGCGTTGGCCAGTTGCGGGAAGGCCGGGCGCTCCACCGTGCTGGGGCCTTCGCCACGGAAGAGCCCGGCGCTGCCCGAGCCGATGCCCTTGGCGATCTCGAAGCGCACGGCCATCTGCCCCGACCCGTCCCAGGCCGACTCGGCCAGCGAATAGCCGTCGGGCGTCTGGTGGTTGTACGGCGCCTCGCCGAGGCGGTTGAGCCAGTTGACCATCGGATTGGCGTTGACGATGGGCTTGTCGTCGTAGGCCAGGCGCACCGCCGAGACGACGTAGTGCACCGGGTCCTTGAATTTCTTGTGCAGCGAGGCGGCAAACTGCGGCGCGCGGAACCCGGCGCGCAGCACCGCGGCGATGTCGCCGTCGGTGCGCGTGAACTCGCGCGCCATCGCATCGACGAGCTCGGGCGGCGGCTCGTCGGCCACCAGGAAACGCGCCAGCTTGCGGCTGACGTTGCGCGCGGTGGCCGGGTGACGGCTGAGCAGGTCCAGCACCTCGTCGAGCTCGGCGGCGCCGCGACCGTGGATGGTGTGGCCCAGCACCAGCTTGTCGCCGTAGTCGTGACGCTTGGGGTTGAACTCGTACAGGCCGACGCGCACGTACTGCCCGCCCAGCTCGCGCCGGACGCGCGGCGGGTCGCCACGGGCCGGGTCGTTCGGGTTGATCCCGAAGCCGGTCAACACGCGCGCCAGCTCCTGGACATCGTGCTGGGTGTAGCCGCCGTCGACGCCCAGCGTGTGCAGCTCGAGCAGCTCGCGGGCGTAATTCTCGTTGATGTGATTGAGCGCGTTCTGCGCGTTGTCCAGGTAGACGAGCATGGCCGGATGGTGCGCGCTGGCCGCCAGCAGGTCGCCAAAGCGCCCCAGCGCGTGGTCGCGCAGCTGCTCCTCGTAGTCGCCGATCATCGCGCGGATCATGTGCTTGTGCTGGTGCACGTTGAAGTGGTTGACCCAGAACCAGGTCATCTGCTCCTGCAGCTGCTTGGGCGAGTACAGGTCGCGCAGCAGGCTGCGCGTCGCCGCCTCGCGCGCCAGCCGGTTGAGCTCGAGCTGATAGTCGTGCTGCGCCGCCTTCTTGGCCGCGTCGTCGGCGATCGCGTCGGCGCTCCTGCGCTGCGCCTCGAGGCCGTAGACGAGCTCGGGCAGCGGCGTGCGCTCGATGCTCATCGCCGCGATCTGCGCGGCGATGGCCGGCGGCAGCGGCGCGCGCGGGTCCGGGTGCAGCTGCGCCTCGATCCAGCGCGCGGCGCCCTGGGCGCGCACGCGCTCGTAATCCGAGCTGGTGGCGCCCCAGGAAATGCGATCGAGCACGCCCGCCGGGTCGAGCGCGGGCGCCGTGCCCGCCGCCGCGGAAGAGGACGAAGGCGATGCCGCACCCATCGGTGCCGCGGTGCCGGCCCCGGACGGAGCGTGCCCACCCGCGCAGGCAGCCAGCAGAGCCGCCAGCAGCATGGCGATGGCGCCGGGCAAGCGGACGGCGTGCCGGGACCCGGCAGCGCCCGGAGCGCGGCCCTGCGCAGCAGCGTCGAGGGAGCAGTTGATCATGGGGACAATAACGGTACGCCGGCCGATCGGTGCACACCCGGAGCCCCGGCCAAGGTATCCATTTGCAACCACCGGCGGCCTGCTCGCCCGGCTCGGGCGCATGGAAGCTCAGCCGGCCAGCGTAGCGTGCCGCCCCGCCGGCAAGCGCTCGAATACCGGGCCGATGCCCGCGCATTACACTGGCCCGATGAACTGGAACCTGCTCGTGCCTGGCGCCCTGCCGCCGGCAAGCCTGGCTCCGGCGCTGGTCGCGGCCATGCCGGATTCGCACCTTGCGCAAATGCTGGGCACGGCGCGGCGCGGCCCGCCGTTCGAGGCCGACGAGCGTGCGGCCGGTGCCGTGCACTGGTCCTGGCTCGGGCGTGCGTTCGGCGTCGCCGGCGATCCCCCGGTCACCGCGCCGTACGCGTGGCGTGGCGCCGACGCGGCGCCGGAGGATGCGCACGATGGGAAGGTGGACGGCGCGCACGGCGGCGTCGCCGCGGCTGCCTGGATCGCACACTGCGACCCGATCCACATGGCGGTCTCGCGCGATCACCTGCTCGTCACCGACCTGGGCGCAGCCCCGCTGACGCCGGACGAAGACGAGGCCCTGTTCGCCGCCGCCGACGCGCTCGTGCGCGGCCAGCCGGGGGTGCGTCTGGCGCGGCGCGGTGGCGCCTGGTTCCTGATCGCCGATGCGCCGTGGAACCTGCACATGCACCCGCTGGCCGCGGTGCTCGGCCGCCCGGCGCAGGACCGCATGCCCAGCGGCGCCGACGCGCGGCGCTGGCGCACGCTGAGCAACGAGATCCAGATGACCTGGCACGCCAGCGCGGTCAACGAAGCGCGCGAAGAGCGCGACCTGCGCAGCGCCAACGCGCTCTGGCTGCACGGTGGCGGCACCTGGGCGCCGCTGCCCGCGGCGCACGTGGCCGACATCCGGGTCGACGCCGCCGATCCGGAGGCGGCGACCCTGCGCGGCTGGCTGGGCGCGGCGCGCGCCGCGCGCGCCGCGCCGCTGGCGCCGGCCTGCATCGTCTCGCTCCATGGCGGGCTGGCCGGCCCCTATGCCCACCAGGCCTGGGAATCCTGGCTCGAGGCCCTGCCCGCGCTCGAGGCGCGCATCCAGTCCGACCTGGCCGCCGCGGCCGATCACGGCGCCACGCAGTTCGCGCTGGTGCTCTGCGGCCATCGCCGCGCGCACGTCGCGCTGCTGCCGCTGGGTGCACCGCGGCGCGGGCTCGCGGCCTGGTTGCCGGGCCTGCCGGGCCGGCTGATGGGCCGCGGTTCGGGAGCGCGGCACGACGGCGCACGCCTGCTGCAGCAGTGGCTCGGCGAGGCCGAGCCGGCGGGCGCCGCGCGCGAGGCGCAGCGATGAGCGCCGTGTTCACGCTGCGCGACTTCGATCCGGCCAGCGCGCGGCGCCTGCAGCACTTCGGCGTACCGGCCCCGCTGGCCCGGGCGCTGGCCGCGCGCGGCGTGGCCACCGAGGAAGACATGGCCCTGTCCACGCGCCAGATGCAGGCGCCGGGCGGCCTGTACCAGGTCGAGGCCGCGGCCCGCATCCTGGCCGACGCGATCGAGCAGCGCCGCCGCCTGCTGGTCGTGGCCGACTACGACTGCGACGGTGCCACTGCCTGCGCGGTGGCCGTGCGCGGACTGCGCGCGCTCGGCGGCGAGGTCGATTACCTGGTGCCCAACCGCTTCGAGTACGGCTACGGCCTGACACCGGAGCTCGTGGACCTGGCCGCGCAGCGGCGCCCGGACCTGCTGATCACGGTGGACAACGGCATCGCCAGCATCGAGGGCGTGGACCGCGCCAACGCGCTGGGCATCGACGTGCTGATCACCGACCACCACCTGCCGGCCGAGCGGCTGCCCGCGGCGCGCGCCATCGTCAACCCGAACCAGCGCGGCTGCGGTTTTGCTTCCAAGCACCTGGCCGGCGTCGGCGTGATGTTCTACGTGCTCACCCAGTTGCGCGCCGAGCTGCGCGCGCGCGGGCGCTTCGACGAAGCCGGCCAGCCGCGCCTGGACACGCTGCTCGACCTCGTGGCGCTGGGTACCGTGGCCGACCTGGTACGCCTGGACCGCAACAACCGCATCCTGGTGCAGGCCGGGCTCGAGCGCATGCGCCGCGGCGCGATGCAGCCCGGGATAGCGGCCCTGTTCCAGGTGGCTGGCCGCGATCCGCGCCGGGCCCGCGCCTCGGACCTGGGCTTCGCGCTGGGACCGCGCATCAACGCCGCGGGGCGCCTCACCGACATGAGCCAGGGCATCGCCTGCCTGCTGAGCGACGATCCGGACCAGGCCCGCGCGATGGCCCAGCGGCTGGACGAGCTCAACCGGGAACGGCGCCAGATCGAGTCCGACATGCAGGCCGACGCGCAACTGGACCTGGCCGCCGTCGAACGCGCCGCCGAGGGCGCGCTGGGCGGCCCTGCCAGCACCGGCGCCGGTGCCCTGCCCGGCGTGGGCGCGCAGCAGCGCACCATCACCGTGTTCCGCGACGGCTGGCACCCGGGCATCGTGGGCCTGATCGCCGCGCGGATCAAGGAGCGCCATCACCGCCCCGCCATCGCCTTCGCGCGCGCCGACGCCACGCACCTGCGCGGCTCGGGCCGCTCGATCGAGGGCGTGCACCTGCGCGACACGCTCGATCGCGTCACCAAGGGCGCGCCGGGGCTGATCGTGCGCTGCGGCGGCCATGCGGTGGCCGCCGGCCGGACCATCCCCGAGGCCGCGCTGGCGGACTTCACGCAGGCCTTCGAGCAGGCCGCGCGCGCCACCACCGATGCCGCCCTGTACGCGCGCAGCATCGCCGTCGACGGCCCGTTGGCGGCGGCGGAGATCACGCACTCGCTGATCGAGGCCATGGACCGCATCGTCTGGGGCCAGGGCTTCACCGAGCCGCTGTTCGCCAACGACTTCGACGTGCTCGACCAGCGCATCGTCAAGGGTGCGCACCTCAAGCTCACGCTGGCCATGGACGGGCGCCGCTGGCCGGCGATCTGGTTCCGGCGCGTCGACACCGTGCCCGACCGGGCGCGACTGGCCTACCGCCCGGTCATCGACGAGTACCGCGGCGAGCGGCGCGTGTCGCTGATGATCGAGCAGATCAGCAGCTGAAGGCGGTGGTTGCTGGCTCTTCCTCCAGGCGCCGCCCCGGGCCCCAGCGTCTGCCCACAGGATGTTGCCCGACGACCGCAGCCTGAGGCATGATTCGCGCCAGGCGGGTGAGCGCGTGGGTCTTGCGCGCATCGGCGGCCTAGCGCGTGCTCAGCAGCGCATAACAAGAAAAGTTGGGGGAGTGCATGTCGCGATATCGGCTGCTGATGGCCACGCTTTGTCTTGCGCTCGGCGCGTGCGGCGGAGGTGGGGGAGGCGGCGGCGGCGGTACGGGCGCAGCGACCGCCGCCGCGCCGTATGTCGATGCGAGCCTCCTGAGTTTCTCGGCGGACAATTTACCGCCGGGCTTCACGAGTTCGGGCCAGAACAGCTATGCCAATGTCGTCGTAGCGACCGGAGCCTCGGGATCCCCCATCACCAACGCCACGGTCACGGTGAACGGGGTGGCGCTGACTTATGTCGCCGCCAATGGCGATTACGAGGCACCGCTCTCCGTTTCGCCCGGCCAGACGGTCTCGCTCGGCGTGACGGTCGGAGGGACGGTGGTTTCGTCCAGCAATACGCAGTTCGCAAGCTACCCGGTCATTGCCTCGCCCGCCAACGGCACGACCTGGTTGACGTCGGCGACGAACCAGATGAGTTGGACCGGCTCGGCACCGGCCGGAAGCCAGTACGGCATCGCCATCCTGGACGCGAACGGCGCGCAGGCGTGGCCTGCGACGGGCAACGGGTTTCAGAGCGTGCCGGCCGGCACGAACGCCTTTTCCGTCCCGGCCGCCTCGCTGGGAGCCGGCAGCTACTTTGCGATCTGCGGACTTGGCAAGCCGGCCTCGGTCGAGGGCGCCGCGTCGGGCTCCCAGTTCGTGATCGGCGGCTTCTCCATGACCAGCTTCTCGGCCGCCGTCACGCTGCCGGCCACGCTGGTCTCCATTGCGGTCACGTCCCCCAACCCGGAAATCGGTCCTGGCGGCAGCATGCAGCTCAAGGCCACCGCAACGTACTCCGATGCTACGACCGCGGATCTCACTTCCAGCGCCCAGTGGAGTTCGAACGTCGCATCCGTAGTGTCCGTCAGTTCCGCCGGCTTGGTGACAGGTGCTGCGCCGGGTGCGGCCACCATCTCCGCGACCGTCGGTGCAATCACGGGATCCGAAACCGTCACCGTATTCCAGCCGACCTCCTCGAACGCGCCGCCTCTGAATCAGACGGTCACCTACCAGGGTGACGCAACCCATTCCGGATTCGTAAGCTTCGGCACGACGCTCACGCTGGGCTCGGCGGCCTGGTCCTTGACCCTCCCGGGGTTTTCCTACGGTGCCGGGGTCTCGTATCCCGTCATTGCCGGCGGACACGTGTTCGTCACGGCGGGCGATCCCTCGACCTCCAACCTGCACGAACTGTTCGCTTTCAATGAAGCGGACGGCAGCCAAGCCTGGCCGGCCATCCCCTTGGGCCCGGGATTGCCCCGTTCCGCCCTGGCCTACGACTCCGGAAACCTGTTCGTGATCACGTACGCCGGCGAGCTGCGGGCGGTCGATGCCACCAGCGGCACCGTCCTTTGGACGACGCAGCTGCTGCCCGATCCCGCCGACGGCAGTTCATTCAACCGGTTCCTGGACCCGCCTGTCGCGGCCAACGGTGTGGTCTATGTCGTGGGCGCCACGACGATCCAGAGCGGCAGCACCCTGTACGCGGTCGACGAATCGAATGGCAACACCATCTGGTCCGTCAGCGTGCCCGGGCAGACCGAGTACTCCCCTTCCGGCAACGCTCCTCTGGTCCTGGCGGGAAGTGTCTTCATTGGGATGCAGTGCGACGTAGCCTCTTTCGGGGCCTATTCCGGCGCCGCGCAATGGACCACCGCCGGATCTGCCCAGAGCTGCATCGGCTACGGCGCGACGCCGGTGCTGGGCAACGGGCGGCTGTACGTGAACGGCTCCTTCGGGCCTAACGCGCTGAATCAGATCTACGATCCGGCGACGGGCGCAGCGCTCGGTACTTACGGCGCCACGCGGATTCCGGCATTCACGGCGACGACTGGGTTCTTCCTGGACGCCAGCAGTGGCACCTCCGTGCTCAGTGCCGTCAGCCTGAGCACGGGCGCGACGATCTGGACCGCTACCGGAAACGGCGACCTGAGCTTTCCGCCCTTCGTCATCGACAACATGGTGATCGCCGTATCGGGGGCGGGCTACGTATACGCCTACGACGCGGCGACGGGCGCGCAACTGGCCTATGGCGCAACCGGATGGTTCACGCCACTGAACATCGGGACGGACGTGCCACAGCCCGGGGTGGGAGCGGGCGAAGGCTATCTCGTCATCCCCGGGCCCAATACCCTGACTGCCTGGCGTCTTTCGCCCTGAGCCTTGCGCGGGGGACAGGGAACTTCGAGAACGTATAATCGAAGACCTTTGGCAGGATGACCCCATGGACGCAGAACAGCTCAACCACATCGCCGCCACGCTCACCGATCTGAACGCTCGCCTGAACGAGCTGCGGAGGTACCTTTGACGTCGATGCCAAGGAACAGCGCCTGATCGAGGTCGCGCGCGAGCTCGAGGGCCCGGATGTCTGGAGCGACCAGAAGCGCTCCCAGGAACTGGGCAAGGAGAAGAAGCTGCTCGACGACGTCGTCACGCGCATGCGCCGCATCGCCGGCGAGCTGTCCGACGCCGGCGAACTGTTCGAGCTCACGCGCCTGGAGGCCGACGAAGCCACGCTGCAGTCCATCGCCGGCGACGTCGCCGCGCTCGGGCGGCAGATCGCCGACCTGGAATTCCAGCGCATGTTCAACAACCCGCTGGATCCGAACAACTGTTTCCTGGACGTGCAGGCCGGCTCCGGTGGCACCGAGGCCCAGGACTGGGCCGCCATGCTCGAGCGCATGTACCTGCGCTACGCCGAGCGCAAGGATTTCAAGGCCGAACTGCTCGAGGAGTCGGCCGGCGAGGTCGCCGGCATCAAGAGCGCCACCATCAAGATCACCGGCTCCTACGCGTTCGGCATGCTGCGCACCGAGACCGGCGTGCACCGCCTGGTGCGCAAGTCGCCGTTCGATTCGAACGCCCGGCGCCACACGTCCTTTGCCAGCGTCTTCGTCTACCCCGAGGTCGACGACACCGTCGAGATCGAGATCAACCCGGCCGACCTGCGCATCGACGTCTACCGCGCCTCCGGCGCCGGCGGCCAGCACGTCAACAAGACCGAGTCGGCCGTGCGCATCACCCACCTGCCGACCAACGTCGTCGTGCAGAGCCAGAACGACCGCTCCCAGCACCGCAACCGGGCCGAGTGCATGGCGATGCTCAAGTCGCGCCTGTACGAGCTCGAGATGCGCAAGCGCCTGACCGAGCAGAACAAGCTCGAGGACTCCAAGACCGACATCGCCTGGGGCCACCAGATCCGCTCGTACGTGCTCGACCAGTCGCGCATCAAGGACCTGCGCACCAACGTCGAGGTCGGCAACACCCAGGGGGTGCTCGACGGCGACCTGGACCAGTTCATCTCGGCCAGCCTCAAGCAGGGCGTTTGACGCCAGGAACGACGTGACCCAGGATCCCCCGCTTCCGTCCGACGAGAACCAGATCTTCGCCGAGCGCCGCGCCAAGCTGGCGGCGCTGCGCGCTGCCGGGCCGGCCTACCCCAACGATTTCCACCGCACCCACCTGGCGGCGGCCCTGCACGAGGCCCATGACGCCAGCACGAACGAGGCGCTGGAGCAGGCGCCGGTCGAGGTGGCCGTGGCCGGACGCCTGATGCTCAAGCGCCTGATGGGCAAGGCCAGCTTCGCCACGGTGCAGGACGGCTCGGGCCGCATCCAGTTCTTCGTCAACGACGAGGACGCCGGCGGCGCCGCGCACGAGGCCTTCCGCCACTGGGACATCGGCGACATCGTCGCGGCGCGCGGCGTGCTGTTCAAGACCCGGCGCGGCGAGCTCTCCGTGCGCTGCCGCGAACTGCGCCTGCTGGCCAAGGCGCTGCGGCCGCTGCCCGACAAGTTCCACGGCCTGGCCGACCACGAGCAGCGCTATCGCCAGCGCTACGTCGACCTCATCGTCAACGAGGAGACGCGCAAGGCCTTCCAGGTGCGCGCGCGCACCGTGGCGGCGATCCGCCGCTTCCTGGCCGAGCGCGACTTCCTCGAGGTCGAGACGCCGATGCTGCAGGTCATACCGGGGGGCGCGCAGGCGCGGCCCTTCGTCACCCACCACCACGCGCTGGACATCGACATGTACCTGCGCATCGCGCCCGAGCTCTACCTCAAGCGCCTGGTGGTCGGCGGCATGGAACGGGTGTTCGAGATCAACCGCAATTTCCGCAACGAGGGCATCAGCCCGCGGCACAACCCCGAATTCACGATGCTCGAGTTCTACGCCGCGTACCACGACGTGCGCTGGATGATGGACTTCACCGAGCAGATGCTGCGCAGCGCCGCACGCGCGGCGGCCGGCTCCGCGACCTTGTCCTACCAGGGCCAGACCATCGACCTCGAACCGCCGTTTGCACGCCTGCGCGTGGCCGAGGCCATCGTCGCCCAGGCCCCGCAGTACGCCGGCGCGGCGCTGGACGACGCCGCCTACCTGCGCGCCGAACTCACCCGCCTGGGCGCCGAGCCCGCGGCCACCGCCGGCACGGGCGCGCTGCAGCTGGCGCTCTTCGAGGAGGTGGCCGAGTCGCGCCTGATGCAGCCGACGTTCATCATCGACTACCCGGCCGAGGTTTCGCCGCTGGCGCGCGCCTCCGATGCGGACCCGGGCATCACCGAGCGCTTCGAGCTCTTCATCGCCGGGCGCGAGACCGCCAACGGCTTTTCCGAGCTCAACGACCCGGAGGACCAGGCGGCGCGCTTCCAGCGCCAGGTCGAGGCCAAGGCCGCCGGCGACGAGGAGGCAATGTACTACGACGCCGACTACATCCGCGCACTGGAGTACGGCATGCCGCCGACCGCCGGCTGCGGCGTGGGCATCGACCGCCTCGTCATGCTGCTGGCCGACGTGGCCAACATCCGCGACGTGATTCTTTTCCCGCACATGCGCCCGGAGTAGTCCGGTGGCCGACACCGACACCGACGCCGATGCCGACGCCACGGGCAACAGCGTCGCCGCGCTGCAGTCGCGCCTGCGCGCCCGCGCACGGATGCCCGCGGCGCCCGGCGTCATCCCGCTGGTGCTGGGCGGGCAGTCCTGCGGCAGCGTCGACCCCGCGGTGGCCGCCCACCTGAGCGCAGTCGTGCCCACCTTCTGGCTGCACGACGGCATGCTCGAGCTGGTCGATACCGGGCTGGACTACGCCGCCCGCTCGCGCCAGCTGCGCCGCGCCGCGCGGGCGCTGCTGCAGGCCGGCTACGTCGGCGCCTGGCGCGCCGAGGACCTGGACGTTTGCCCCGAGCCGGGCGCCGAACCGCTGGGTTGCATCGACCGCTGCGCGGTACGGGTGCTGGGCATAACCACCTACTCGGTGCACCTCAACGGCTATGCCGCCGACGGCCGCCTCGTCGTCGCGCGGCGCGCGGCCCACAAGCGCGTGGACCCGGGGCTGTGGGACAACCTGGCCGGCGGCATGATCGCGGCCGGCGAATCGGTACGCACCGCGCTGGCGCGCGAGGCCTTCGAGGAGGCAGGCATCCACGTCGAGGCGCTGCCGGTACAGGAAGGCGCGCACATCGCCGTGCGCCGCCCGATCGCGGAGGGCACGCTGGCCGAGATCGTGCACGTGTTCGACGTCGAGCTGCCGGCCGGCGTCGAGCCTGCCAACCAGGACGGCGAGGTCGAACGCTTCGAGACGCGCCCGGTGCAGCAGGTGCTCGAAGCGATCGGCCGGGACGAATTCACGATCGAGTCCAGCCTGGCGACGCTCGATTCCTTGCAGCGGCGCGGCTACCGCGCCGACGGCTGGATCTGAGCGCGTTTCACGCTCGGTACCTGGGTGGGGGGGTCCACGCAACCAGCTGTTTCACCCGGCGATTTCACGGACCGGCAGAGCCGGATCATGAAGCGTTCCGGTGGCGGCTTTGACGACGCGTACAACGCCCAGGCGGCCATCGACCACACGGCGCGCATCACCAGGCCTACCGACGGCGCAAGTGGCTCTCGGAGCCGCCCTACGGCAAGCCGCCCTTGCGCGAGTAAAGCGCTCGTTCACGGCCACAATGACCGGCACCGCAGCACAACCCCCACCCTCACCCTGCCCTCTCCCGCGCCGCGGGAGAGGGGGTCTTCGCCCAAAGCTGCGAGTACACCGTCAGCCGCGCACACTCCTAGCCCGGGAAGAAGACCACCAGCTTGTTGCCGTCGAGGTCGCGGAAATACCCGGCGTAGAAGCCCTCGCCGCGCGGCCCGACCGGACCCTCGTCCTTGGCGCCCAGCTTCAGCGCCGTGCCGTGGACCAGCGCGACCTGGTCGCGCGAGGCGACCTGGACGCCGATCATGACCCCGTTGCCCACCGTCGCCGGCTGGCCGTCGTAGGGCCGCATCACCGCCAGGCTGGGCTGGTCATCGGCCGTGCCCCAGCAGATGCCGCGGTCGCTCGCCCACAGGCGGCGCGCGCCGATACCGCGCAGCAGTTCGTCGTAGAAGGCGGCGGCGCGTGCGAGGTCGTTGGTTCCCAGGGTGGCGTAGCCGATCATGCAGGTTCCTCCGGATGCTGGTTCGGTGCGGGATAGTGCACTAGCGCTCCTCGATCCACGCCATCTGGATGGCCTCGAGGATCTTCTCGTTGGAGCGATCGGGAGGATCGGCGAAGCCCTCGAGCGCGCAGACCCAGCGGTGCAGGTCGGTGTAGCGGATGCTCTTGGGATCGACCTCCGGGTGCGCCTCGATCAGCGCCAGCGCGACCTCGATGGTGTCGGTCCAGTGCAAGGGTGTCGTCATCGATGTGTCCGGGCGATCGCCGGCGGGGAGCGGGACCCCGCACCGGCGCGGCTCAGCCCTCCTTGACCTGGTTGATGGAATAGCGCGGGATCTCGACCACGAGGTCGGTGCCGGCGACGATGGCCTGGCAGGACAGGCGCGACAGCGGCGTGAGGCCCCAGGCCTTGTCGAGCAGGTCGTCCTCGTCCTCGTCCGAGGGCGCGAGAGAGCCGAAGCCCTCGCGCACGATGACGTGGCAGGTGGTGCACGCGCACGAGAGCTCGCAGGCGTGCTCGACCGGGATTCCGGCTTCGAGCAGCGCGCGGCAGATGCTCTGGCCGCGTGCGGCCGCCACCGTGGCGCCGGCCGGGCAGACCTCGTCGTGCGGCAGCACGCGGATGATCGGCATCGTCAGCAGCTACGCACGCGGCGCGGCGGCGGCGAGCACGTCGTCGATACGGGCGCCGGCCAGCGCGGCGCGCACCGAACGGTTCATGCGCAGCATCGCCAGGTTCTCGGTGGCCGCGGACAGGGCCTCGTTGGCGGCGGCGATCGCATCGGCATCGACCCCGGCGGCGCTGCGCTCGAGCGCGGCGACCGCCGCGCGGATGGCCTCCTGCTCGCCCTCGGGGATGAGATCGGCATCGCTGGCCAGCGCGTTGCGGGCCGCATCGATCATGCGCTGCGCCTCCACCTGCTGCTCGCGCAGCATGCGCGCGTTGCGGTCCGCGCCCGCAGAGGCCATGGAATCGGCCAGCATGCGCGTGATGTCGTCGTCGCTCAGGCCGTAGGAGGGCTTGATCACCACGCTGGACTCGATGCCGCTGACCAGCTCGCTGGCGGCGACCTCGAGAAGGCCGTCGGCGTCGACCTGGAAGCGCACGCGCACGCGCGCCGCCCCGGCCGGCATCGGCGGGATGCCGCGCAGCTCGAAGCGCGCCAGCGACCGGCAGTCGTCGACCAGTTCGCGCTCGCCCTGCACCACGTGCAGCGCGATGGCCGTCTGGCCATCCTTGAACGTGGTGAAGTCCTGCGCGCGCGCGCTCGGGATGGTGGAATTGCGCGGGATGATTTTCTCCACGAGGCCGCCCATGGTCTCCAGGCCCAGCGACAGCGGGATGACGTCCAGCAGCAGCCAGTCATCGCCGGCCGTCCGGTTGCCGGCGAGCAGGTTGGCCTGCATCGCCGCGCCCAGCGCCACGACCTGATCCGGGTCCAGGTCGGTGAGCGGGGGACGGCCGAAGAAATCCCCCACGGCCTGGCGCAGGTGGGGCATGCGCGTGGCACCGCCCACCAGCACCACGCCCTGCACCGCCGTCACCGCGAGGCCCGCGTCGCGCAGCGTGCGGCGCGTGGCGTCGATGGTCTTGTGCACGAGATGCTGGGTGAGCGCGACGAAGGTCTCGCGGCCGATGCTCAAGTTGACCCAGCGGCCATCCTTGAGCCGCGCCTGGACGGTGGCCTGGCTGCGCGTCGAGAGCAGTTCCTTGGCGGCACGCGCGCGCACGGACAGCAGGCGGCTGTCCTCGGGTCCCAGCTGCGAAAGCTTGGCCTGCTCCAGGATCCAGCAGAACAGCCGGTGATCGAAGTCGTCTCCGCCCAGGGCCGTGTCCCCCCCGGTGGCCAGGACCTCGAACACGCCCTTGCTCAGGCGCAGCACGGAGACATCGAACGTGCCCCCGCCCAGGTCGAAGACCACGAACACGCCCTCGGCGCCGTTGTCCAGGCCGTAGGCGACCGCGGCGGCGGTGGGCTCGTTGAGCAGCCGCAGCACCGGTATGCCCGCCAGGCGCGCGGCATCGCGCGTGGCCTGGCGCTGCGCGTCGTCGAAATAGGCCGGGACCGTGATCACGGCGCCCACGAGCGGCCCGCCGAGCGCGGTCTCGGCGCGCGCGCGCAGCGCCTGCAGGATCTCGGACGAGACCTCGACGGGACTCTTGACGCCGGCAACGGTGCGCAGCTGCACCATGCCCGGCGCATCGATGAAATCGTAGGGAAGGTTCTCGACGTGGGCCACGTCGCGCAGCCCGCGCCCCATGAAGCGCTTGACCGAGCTGACGGTGTTGCGCGGATCGGTGGCCAGCTCGGCCTGCGCCTCGAAGCCGACCTGGGGTGCGCTGCCGGCGCGATAACGCACCACCGAGGGCAGCAGCACGCGCCCCTGCGCATCGGGCAGCGCGGCGGTCACGCCGCTGCGCACCGTGGCCACCAGCGAGTTGGTCGTGCCCAGGTCGATGCCCACCGCCAGGCGATGCTGATGCGGCGCGGTCGATTCACCCGGCTCGGAGATCTGCAGCAGGGCCATGCTTACGCGCCGGTGGCCATCGCGTCGGCGCGATCGGCGTCGAACTGGTCCATCTCGGCAGTGATTTTCTCGAGGAACATCAGCGCCCGGACCTCGGCCGCGGCCGCGGGGATATCGCCGCGCTCGTCCAGCAGCGCGCCCAGGCGCGCGATGCACTGCGCGCGCGCCGCGGCCACCGTGCGCGCCAGGGCCGCCACCGCCGGCGCATCGCGGGCGGCGCGCGCCTCTTCGAGGGTCTCGCGCCATTGCATCTGCTGCTCGAGGAACGCGCGCGGCAGCGCCGGCGCCCCGGGTCCATCGAACACCGCACCCTGCCGCCGGCACAGGTAGGCGGCCCGGGAACATTCGGACTTGAGCACCTGGTAGGCCTCGTTGGCGTGGCTGGCCAGCTGCATGGCCGCGCGGCGCTCGGCAGGACCCGCAGCGGCATGCCGGTCGGGGTGCACCTGCGCCAGCACGTCGCGATAGGCGCGACTCAGGAGATCCTGGTCAATCGCAAATCGCGGTTCGAGCCCGAAGAGGGCGAAATATTCCGGAATCGACGGGGGCACGGGTACGGGGCACTTCAGACCCGAAACGATTCGCCGCAGCCGCAGCGATCCTTTTCATTGGGATTGTTGAAGCGAAAGCCCTCGCTGAGCCCTTCGCGTACGAAATCGAGCTCGGTGCCGTCCAGGTAGGCCAGGCTGCGCGGGTCGACCAGCACGGTCACGCCGTTGCTCTGGAACTGGGCGTCGGACGGGTCCGCGGCGTCGGCGAACTCGAGCTTGTAGGCCATGCCCGAGCAACCGGTGGTGTGCACGGCCAGGCGCACGCCCACGCCCTTGCCGCGCCGCGTGATGTACGCGGCCACGTGACGGGCCGCGCGTTCGGTCAGGGTGACTGCCATGGATGGAGGCCCCGTCGGCTCAGGCCGCCGCGCGTTCGGAGGATTGGGCCGGGGCGTGGTCCGCGGCTTGCGCCTCGCCCGGAGCCTGCCGCTTGTGGCGGTAGTCTTCGATGGCCGCCTTGATGGCGTCCTCGGCCAGGATCGAGCAGTGGATCTTCACCGGCGGCAACGCGAGTTCCTCGGCGATATGCGTGTTGCGGATCTGCATCGCCTGGTCGAGCGTCTTGCCCTTCACCCATTCGGTGACCAGGGAGCTCGAGGCGATGGCCGAACCGCACCCGTAGGTCTTGAAACGCGCGTCCTCGATGATGCCGTCCTCGCTGACGCGGATCTGGAGCTTCATGACGTCGCCGCAGGCCGGCGCACCGACCATGCCGGTGCCGACCGCGCTGTCGGTGCGATCGAAGGAACCGACGTTGCGCGGGTTCTCGTAGTGGTCGACGACTTTTTCACTGTAGGCCATGGAGGTTTCTCCCTAGTTGTGTGCTTATAGTTATGCGAGGGGCGTACGGTGCCGGCAAACGCGACGGGGCAAGGAGGCTGGCCGGCTAGTGCGCCGCCCATTGCACGGTGGCGAGATCGATGCCCTCCTGGTGCATTTCCCAGAGCGGGGACATCGAGCGCAGCTTGGCTACCTTCTCGGTCAGCAGGGCGATCGCGAAATCGACCTCCTCGGCCGTGGTGAAGCGGCCGACCGTGAACCGGATGGAACTGTGCGCGAGTTCGTCGCTGCGGCCCAGCGCCCGCAGCACGTACGAGGGCTCCAGGCTGGCCGAGGTGCAGGCCGAGCCCGACGACACGGCGAGGTCCTTGATCGCCATGATGAGCGACTCGCCCTCGACGAAGTTGAAGCTCACGTTGAGGTTGTGCGCCACGCGGCGCTCGGCGTCGCCATTGAGGTAGACCTCGTCGATGCGCGAGAGCCCCTTCCAGAGGCGATCGCGCAGCGCGCGGATGCGCTCGTTCTCCGTGCCCATCTCTTCCTTGGCGATGCGGAAGGCCTCGCCGATGCCGACGATCTGGTGCGTGGGCAGCGTGCCCGAGCGCAGGCCGCGCTCGTGCCCGCCGCCGTGCATCTGCGCTTCGAGGCGCACGCGCGGCTTGCGCCGCACGTACAGCGCGCCCACGCCCTTGGGACCGTAGGTCTTGTGGGCCGAGAAGGACATGAGGTCGACCTTGAGCGCGGACAGGTCGATCTGGACCTTGCCGGTGGCCTGCGCGGCATCGACGTGGAACAGGATGCCGCGCTCGCGGCAGATCTCGCCCAGGGCAGCGATGTCCTGGATGACGCCGATCTCGTTGTTGACGAACATCACCGAGGCCAGCACGGTGTCGGGCCGCAGGCTGGCGGTGAAGCGGGCGAGATCCAGCAGGCCGTCGGCGGCGACATCGAGGTACGTGACCTCGAAGCCCTCGCGTTCGAGTTCGCGCATCGTGTCCAGGGTCGCCTTGTGCTCGGTTTTCACCGTCACCAGGTGGCGGCCCTTGTCGCGATAGAAGTGCGCCGCCCCCTTGATGGCGAGGTTGATGGACTCGGTGGCGCCCGAGGTCCAGATGATTTCCCGCGGGTCGGCGTTGACCAGATCGGCCACCTGCTGGCGTGCCGCCTCGACCGCACGCTCCGCATCCCAGCCGAACGAATGGCTGCGGGATGCGGGATTGCCGAAGTTGCCGCGCAGGAACGGCAGCATCTTGTCGAGCACGCGCGGATCGACCGGCGTGGTCGCCGAGTAGTCGAGGTAGATGGGCTGCGGCAGGGCGTGGGTCATGGGTGCGAGCGGTTTATGAATCGATGGTTGTGTTCTGGTCCACCGGCGGGCGCGTGCCGGTCCAGCGGGTGTTGGCGGCCGGGGGAGCCGTGACCGGACGGACCGCGGTGGTCTGCTGGGCCACGAGGTTGGCCAGGCTGACGGAGTCGAGGTAGTCCACCATGTGGCGGTTCAGGCTGGCCCAGAGGTCGTGGGTCATGCAGCGGTGATCGTTGTCGCAGTTGGCACGCCCGGAACACTGCGTGGCATCGAGCGGTTCGTCGACGGCGAAGATGATATCGGCAACCGAGATCTCCGTCGCGACCTTGCCCAGGCGATACCCTCCACCAGGACCGCGCGTACTTTCCACGAGCCCGTGGCGCCGCAACTTGGCGAAAAGCTGCTCGAGATACGACAGTGAAATGGTCTGGCGCTGGCTGATTCCGGCCAGGGTAACCGGGCCTTTGTGCTGCCGCATACCCAGGTCAATCATTGCCGTCACGGCGAAACGTCCCTTGGTAGTCAAACGCATAGCTATCCCCTTTAAGATGCATGGGTACCAGCAGCTTTATATGCGGCGGAGTTCACCCACGTAAATCCGACTAATTACGTCGAGAATGGTAGGGTGACCAAGCAAATTAGTCAACTTTCCCCACCCCATAAAGCCGGTATGTCACTTTGCGCATGCCGTTCGAGGTCGACCGCCCTCGCGTACGGATGCGCTACGCGCAGCCCCGGGGAAGCGGCCCTGGGTTGTCCTGCCAGCACGGCAGCACGGTCGATCGCAACTGCCGATCGACACCCGGGGCCTGAAAAAAGTTATGCAGCCGCGTACATGGTCGCGCGCTTGCGCACGACCTCGATGAGGCCCTGGCAGGCGTCTTCGACGTAGTCCAGCACCGTATTGAAACCTTCCGGACCGCCGTAATACGGGTCCGGCACCGTCGCCGCGTCGTGCTCGCCGGCAAAGCGCATCAGCAGGTGCAGCTTGTGCTTGTGTGCACGCGGGCACTGCTGCTGCAGCAGCGCGAGGTTTTCCCAGTCCATCGCGAGGATGAGGTCGAAATCGCGGAAATCGTCCTGCGTGACCTGGCGCGCGCGCAGGTCGCCGATCTCGACGCCGCGGCGCTTGGCCGCCTGCAGCGCCCGGGCATCCGGCGGCTCGCCGACGTGATAGGAATGCGTCCCGGCCGATTCGACCTGGACGCTGGACTCCAGGCCGGCCTCCAGCAGCATCTTGCGAAAGACGCCCTGGGCGGTCGGGGAGCGGCAGATGTTGCCCATGCAAACGAACAATACCTTTGTCATATACATAGCGCCTTTCGGGTGCGGGGCGGCGTCTTGCGACCCGTTGTCGCGGTGAGCCAACTTGGTGCTCCCGCCATCTTCTCTGGTGATTTGCATCTTCAATTCCATCATCTAGCGAAAAAGACTCGTTCCAGGCCAATAAGTTCAGTCTGCACCGTCCGCGTGCTGACGTATGTACGCCACAACGGCCGATTGCGAAACCCCGCCATCAGGCGGCTTGCCCCAGTTCCGCCGCCCGCCCGTCGCCGTCCGGCCCGGCGCCGTCCAGCCCGAATACCCGTCCGCGCAGCACGGCGAGCTGGTCGCGCACCTGGGCCGCCTTCTCGAACTGCAGGTTCTTGGCCAGGTCGAGCATCTGCTTCTCCAGGCGTTTGATCTCGCGCCCGAGCTGGCGTTCCGTCATGGTCTGGTAGCTTGGGACGGCTTCGCCACCGGCGAGTGCCGCGGCGGGGTCGGCGGCCCCGACGATGCCATCGATGAGCTCGCGCACCTCTTTGTGCACGCCGCGCGGCACGATGCCGTTGGCGAGGTTGAAGGCGGTCTGGCGGCTGCGGCGCCGGTCGGTTTCGTCCATCGCGCGGCGCATGGACTGCGTCACCGTGTCCGCATAGAGGATGGCCGTGCCTTCCAGGTTGCGCGCGGCGCGCCCGATGGTCTGGATGAGCGAACGCTCCGAGCGCAGGAAACCTTCCTTGTCGGCATCCAGGATGGCCACCAGCCCGACCTCGGGCAGGTCCAGGCCCTCGCGCAGCAGGTTGATGCCGACCAGGACGTCGAAAGTGCCCGAGCGCAGGTCGCGCAGGATCTCCACGCGCTCCACCGTATCGACGTCCGAGTGCAGGTAGCGCACCTTGACGCCGTGCTCGCCCAGGAAGGTGGTGAGGTCCTCGGCCATGCGCTTGGTGAGCGTGGTGATGAGCACGCGCTGGCCGCGCCCCACGCGCGCGCCGATCTCCGACAGCACGTCGTCCACCTGGGTGGTGGCCGGGCGCACCTCGATCTGCGGGTCCACCAGGCCGGTGGGGCGCACGAGCTGCTCGACCACCTGGGACGAGCGCTCGAGCTCGTAGGCCGCCGGCGTCGCCGACACGAACACGCAGCGGCGCATCTTGCGTTCGAATTCGTCGAAGCGCAGCGGCCGGTTGTCCAGCGCCGAGGGCAGCCGAAAACCATAGTCGACCAGCGTCTCCTTGCGCGAGCGGTCGCCCTTGTACATGGCGCCCAGCTGCGGGATGGTGACGTGCGATTCGTCGATGATCATCAGGGCATCGGCGGGCAGGTAGTCGATCAGCGTGGGCGGCGGCTCGCCCGGCTGCGCGCCGGACAGGTGTCGCGTGTAGTTCTCGATGCCCTTGCAAAAACCGATCTCGGCGAGCATTTCGAGATCGAAGCGGGTGCGCTGCTCCAGGCGCTGGGCCTCGACGAGCTTGCCGGCCGCGTAGAGCTGCGGCGTGCGCTCCTTGAGTTCTTCGCGGATGGTGTCTATGGCGCGCAGGATCGTATGGCGCGGCGTTACATAGTGCGAGGACGGGTAGACCGTGAAGCGCGGCACGCGCTGGCGTACCCGCCCCGTGAGCGGATCGAACAGCTGGATGCTTTCGATCTCGTCGTCGAGCAGCTCGACGCGCACGGCCAGTTCGGCGTGCTCGGCCGGGAAGACGTCGATGGTGTCGCCCCGCACGCGGAAGGTGCCGCGCACGAACTCAGCCTCGTTGCGCTGGTACTGCATCGATACCAGCCGGGCGATGATGTCGCGCTGGCCGATCCGGTCGTTGTGGCGCAAGACCAGGATCATGGCGTGGTAATCGTTGGGGTTGCCTATGCCGTAAATGGCCGACACGGTGCCGACGATGATCGTGTCGCGCCGCTCCAGCAGCGATTTGGTCGCCGACAGGCGCATCTGCTCGATGTGCTCGTTGATGGCGCTGTCTTTCTCTATGAAGAGATCGCGCGCCGGGACGTAGGCCTCCGGCTGGTAGTAGTCGTAGTACGAAACGAAGTACTCGACGGCGTTGTGCGGGAAGAACTCGCGCATTTCGGCGTACAGTTGCGCCGCCAGCGTCTTGTTGGGCGCCAGCACCAGCGTGGGCACGCCGATGCGCGCAATCACGTTGGCCATCGTGTAGGTCTTGCCCGAGCCCGTGACCCCGAGCAGCGTCTGGCAGCTCAGGCCATCGGCCACGCCGTCGGCCAGGCGAACGATCGCCTCCGGCTGGTCGCCGGCCGGTTCGTACGGCTGATGCAGCCGGAACGGGGAGTCGGGGTTGTTATAGGCCACGGTCGTCGGGTCAAGAGTGGGCAAAAAAGCAATCAAAAAACCGCAAGCCCAAGCGGCAACGCACATTCATGACGCATTGCAACGCTGGATCGTAGCATCGCACCATCGAAAAGCCTAGCCCCCGAATTGCCAAGTTACCTAACGATTCTTTACAATTCAACAACTTACGCGATCGCACCGCCACGCATGGGGTAATGCCGGCGCCCTCTTGACAGGACCGGGAATCGCCCGTTTCCGGGACACGGGCAGGCCTTGTGTACACTTGGCACGCCTGTGTCAGCGGGTGTTTCTTCGCCTGCCGGCCCGTGCTGCGTCCCATCCCTAGCCGTCCTTCCCGCGCGAACCATCGCCATGACCGTATCGCTCTTCGCCGACGTCGAACAAGCCCCCGCCGACCCGATCCTGGGCGTGACCGAAGCGTTCAACGCTGATACGCGCCCGTTCAAGGTCAACCTCGGGGTCGGGGTCTACGTGGCCGAGGACGGCAAGATTCCGCTGCTCGATTCGGTGCGCAAGGCCGAGGCACTGCGCCTGCAGAACCCGAGCCCGCGCGGCTACCTTCCGATCGACGGACTGGCCGCCTACGACCAGGGCGTGCAGCGCCTGCTGTTCGGCCCGGATTCCGATCTGCTGCGCCAGGGGCGCCTGATCACGGCCCAGGCGCTGGGCGGCACCGGCGCGCTCAAGCTGGGCGCCGACCTGCTGCAGCGTGTCTCGCCCGGCGAAACGGTGCTGATCAGCGACCCCAGCTGGGAGAACCACCGCGCGCTGTTCGAGGCGGCCGGCTTCCAGGTCGCCACCTACCCCTACTATGATGCTGCCAGCCACGGGCTGGACTTCGCCGGCATGTGCCGCGCGCTGAGCGCCGCCCCGTCGCGCAGCATCGTCGTGCTGCACGCCTGCTGCCACAACCCGACCGGCGTCGACCCGACGCCCGAGCAATGGCGCGAGATCGTCTCCATCGTGCGCCGGCGCGACCTCGTGCCGTTCCTGGACCTGGCCTACCAGGGCTTTGCCGACGGCATAGATGCCGACGGCGCCACCGTGCGCGCGTTCGCCGACAGCGGCGTCGACATGCTGATCTCCAGTTCGTTTTCCAAGTCCTTCTCGCTCTACGGCGAGCGCGTAGGCGCGCTGAGCGTCGTCACGCGCAGCGCCGAGGAAACGCGCCGCGTGCTCAGCCAGCTCAAGCGCGTGATCCGCACCAACTACTCCAACCCGCCCACGCACGGCGGCGCGCTGGTGGCCGCGGTGCTGGGCACGCCGGAACTGCGCAGCGCCTGGGAGGCCGAGCTGGGCGCCATGCGCGAACGCATCAAGTCCATGCGCGAGGCGCTGGTCGCCGGCCTGGAGCGGCGCCTGCCGGGCAGGGACTTCGCGTTCGTGCGGCGCCAGCGCGGCATGTTCTCGTATTCGGGGCTCAGCCCCGCGCAGATCGACCGCCTGCGCAGCGAGTTCGGCATCTACGCGCTGTCCACCGGCCGCATCTGCGTGGCCGCACTCAACCGCAAGAACGTCGATTACGTCGCCGATTCCATCGCCACGGTGCTCAAGGGCTGATTTCACGCCCTCCCCGGCTTTTGCAAAAGCCGTCATCCCGATATAATCGAAGGCTGTTCCTCGATAGCTCAGTTGGTAGAGCATCGGACTGTTAATCCGCAGGTCCCTGGTTCGAGTCCAGGTCGAGGAGCCAAGGATTGCCAAGGCCCAGCTTGTCGCTGGGCCTTTTTCATTTGGAACTTCGGACGATTGTGCCTGGTAAACCTTCAGCTCCCAGTCTCCCTTCTCCCGCTGGCGGGAGAAGGGTGGGGATGAGGGTGGCGGCGCTAGTGAAATGCTTTGCCGAAACCTGGGGCCCGGTTTCATGACAAGGTGCAGCCGCAGGCATCGATGCTCGAGCAACAGCGGCGAAAGCGCTCTCCGGTTCGCCGCCCTCTCCCACGGCGTGGGAGAGGGAGCGCATCGTGGTGGCGCTCAATTCGTGCTGCTGCGCGAAGGTCACGCCGGGCGAGGAGTCGCTCGCCGCACGCGGCATTAACGCGGTGCTCACCAGGCGCGGCTACTTCCCACCCGACCAGTTGTACGCGCGCACGATGCCCTGGTGGTCGAACTTGACCTGCAGGATCTTCAGGTGCGCCTTGTCCATGTCCGAGAGCGGGCCCCCGCCGAAGTAGTAGGTCCATTCGTCCAGCGTGTCGCCGGTGGTCTCGACCGAGACGCCGATTCCGGTCGGCTCGCCCAGCCAGTTGCGCACGTCGGCTTGCGTCGAGACGCCGCGCTGCACCTTGGCTTCGAACGTGGGCAAGGCGAAGTCGTGCCCCACCTGGACTGTCGTGCACGCGGCGAGGCAAAGCAGCGCACCCGCGGACATGATCGCTCTACGCATGGTCCAAATCCCTTCCTGGAGTTCCGGTACGAGGCGCCACCGCACCGCCAGCGGCGCGCGCCGGATGGTCGCCGCGCCTTGCACGATGGCATGCAGGCATTCTACCGAGTGCCGCCGCCACCGCTTTGCCATGGACAAACACGCTCGGAACAAATGTATGTCTCAAGCTACCGCATATGCGGCCGATGGGTCATACATACCTCTCCACACAACAGGCGACGAAATGCTCGATGACATCCTGCTTGTCGATGACGACGTTGCCGCCATCGAGATCACGGCACGCATCCTTTCCGGCGTGGCATCCACCCGCTTTGCCACCTGCGGCGCGGATGCCTTGCGCCTGGCGCGCGAATCGGTGCCCGATCTCATCCTGCTCGATGCCGAGATGCCGGGCATGACGGGATTCCAGGTCTGCGAGGCGCTCAAGGCCGACGCTGCCCTGGCCGCGGTGCCGGTGATCTTCGTCACCAGCCACTGCGATGCGGGTTTCGAGGTGGCCGGACTCGACATGGGAGCGGCCGACTTCATCGCCAAGCCGATCCGTGCTCCGATCGTGCTCGCGCGCGTGAAGAACCAGTTGCGCGCCGCCCACGCGGCCCGGCGCTTGCGCGAGGGCACCAGCGTCGATGAACTCACCGGGGTCGCCAATCGCCGCCGCTTCGACGAGGTCCTGATGAGCGAATGCCTGCGCGCCCGGCGCGCCGGCGATCCGCTGGCACTGATGCGCATCGACATCGATCATTTCCGCCAGTTCGACGAGCGCTATGGCCACTCGCGCGCCGACGCCTGCCTGCAGGCCGTGGCCGTGGCGCTGGCGGGCACCATCGTACGGCCGGCGGACCTCGTCGCGCGCCATGGCGCCGAGGAGTTCATGCTGCTGCTGCCGCTGACCGCACGGCGCGGCGCCTCGTGCATGGCGCACCGGATCCTCGATGCGATCGAGTCGCTCGACATCGCGCACGATGCCTCGCCGACCGCCCGCCATGTGACGGTCAGCGCGGGATTGGCCGTTTTCGACGATGCGAGCGCGGGCTGGCCGACGGTGCTACCCGGCCTGCGCCCGGCCAACGGCGCCCCGCCCGGCCTCACCGCCGCCGGGATGCTGCTGGCGGTCGAAAAGGCACTGCTGTCGGCCAAGCACGCCGGGTACGCCCAGGCCCACCTGCTGGACCTCTCCGACCTCGATACCGCGACGGCGGCACGGGAAATCGACCCCTCCACGCGCAACATCCTCACCGAGCGGCCCGTCTACGCCTGATTTTGCCTGATAGTCCGGCCACCGGCGCGCGTGCGCCCGAGCGCACAGACCGACCGGCCGGCGCGCGCCTATACCAACACCCATCCGTTCCCCACGAGCTCGTGGGCGGCGGCAAAGGTGATGGACATGCCCCGACATCGGACGGCCCGCATAACGCTGGGCGCCGCCTTGCTGGCCCTGCTCATCCTGGTCGAGTTGCTCATCGGGGTCTATTCCTATGGCTCGATCGCGGTGGCGAGCGGGGACTCCGAATGGGTGCGGCACACGCACGAGGTGCTCGAAGCGCTCCAGGAGTTGCGGCTGGAGATGCAGGGCGTCGAATCGAGCTACCGCCGCTTCGTCATCACCGATGACGAAACCTCGTTGCTGCCGTATCGCGTGGGCCTGGCGCGCTCGGACTACGAGCTGTACCAGATCCGCCAGCTGACGGCCGACAACCCGGCCCAGCGGGACCGCATCCCGGCCCTGGCCGGCCTGGTGCAGCGCAACCGGCAAAACGGCGAATCGATCATCGCGCTGCGGCGCACGCAAGGCTTCGCGCCGGCCGCGGCGTGGCTGCGCGGCCCCGAGGGCCCCCAGCTGATGCAGGATGTCCAGGATCTCGTGAACCGGATTGGCGCGGAGGAACTGGGCATGCTCGGCGAGCGCGCGGCCAGGTCCCGGCGCAGCCTGCAGCACAGCCAGTGGGTGATCCTCGTGGGCATTCCCTTCTGCCTGCTGGTGGCGGTGGCTGCGGCGTGGTACGTGCAGCGCGACAGCCGCCGGCGGACGCGGGCCGAGTCGCTGCTGTTCGACGAGAAGGAGCGGGCCCGCATCACGCTCGACTCGATCGGCGATGGCGTGGTCTGCACGGACCCGTCCGGCCGGATCACCTTCCTCAACGAGGTCGCGGCCGGCATGGCAGGCTGGGCGCGGGCCGCGGCGCTGGGGCGCAGCGTGCCCGAGGTCTTTCGCATCGTCGACGTTGCCGGCCGCAGGGCCATGCCCAGCCCGACGGCGTCGGCCATAGCGCAGAACGAGGTCA
>Ga0116229_10002956_pt1 | contig 27826 bp, 22 predicted proteins | sample S1TSphgellanicum_3_FD_87313 | JGI IMG/M metagenome (GOLD analysis project Ga0116229, IMG submission 87313) | Host-associated microbial communities from peat moss isolated from Minnesota, USA - S1T2_Fc - Sphagnum magellanicum MG | ecosystem: Host-associated > Plants > Peat moss > Unclassified...
CGTTTGCGCGCCATCACCTCGCCGTTACCGGCAGCGGCCAGGGTGGTAATAGCACCAGCCACCGCCTGGGCGGCCATCGACGACGCAGCCCGATAACGGGATCGAAAGTGCCAGCAAAAGTAGCCCTGCGATAACCTGTCTCATACTCTTTCCTCCTCACACACAAAACGTAAGCCGTAACGGCCTATGCCGGTTCAACGTGGTATTGGTAGCCTGGGTTGCTGTAACGATGGGCAACGAAGTCATACCGGGGCCTTACAGAGTATTTTCTGCTGGCCTGAACGCGCCGGCAGGTGCCAGAATTCCGGCCTCAGACCGTAGCACCGGGACCTCGCATGACCCCTGATGTTCAGATCCTGCTCTCCGGCACGCTGACCTTCGGCGTGCCACTCGCGCTGGCAATCCGTGACCTGCTGAAAAACCGCCGCGGCTCAGGCGGAGATGGTTGGCCGCCGCAGCCGCAAACCCCGCCGCCGCAACCCAATGCCGGCTCGCCGCCGATCCAGCGCGCATTGCCCGCCTGCCTGATCCCGGTGCGCGGCGCGCCGCAACCCGAGGCGCGTCCGCGGGTGCGGGAATTCGCCTGATCTTGCCATGATCATCGGCTGGATGGATTGGCGCCTTGATCCGCCGCGAACGGCTTGTTCAAGCTGACAATGGCGTAATTCAGCCAGGCGGCGAAGCTCACCCACAGCAAATAGGGCACCACCAGCCAGCTTGCCGTGGCGGAAAACGGGTGCAGGCCGATCACCAGCGCCAGGATCGAGCCCCAGAGGAAGCCCACCTCCACCAATGCCCAATCCGGCCGCTTCCACTTAAAGAAGAGCGGGCTCCAAAGCAGATGGAACACCGCATTCGTTGCGAACAGCGCCGCCACGCGCCATTTCGCCGCGTGGGGTGCGCCCTGCCAGGCCAGCACGCCGGACGCGGCTGCCATGCCCAGAATCAGGGTCCAGGCCGGCCCAAACAGCCAATCCGGCGGTTGCAAACGCGGTTTGCGCAACTGCCGATACCACGGGCCGATTTCGGTCAAGGCGCCGCCTGCTCCTGCCAATGCCAAGGCCAGCAGGGCGGCCACGATGATGGTTTGTGTCATGGGCATCCTTATATGCGTCGTCACTCATTTAACGCCTGCTATGCCCGAACGTGCATCTCTCTTTACCACGGGGGCTGTTCGCCGCCCTCGCAGGGGTCTATAGCGTCGTGCTTCTAGAGGAGTGCGTTACTATGGCGATCGGGACGGTAAAATGGTTCAACCCGGATAAGGGGTTTGGATTCATCTCCCCGCAAGACGGCGGCAAAGACGTTTTCCTGCACATTACGGCCGTGCAGGCAGCTGGGCTTACGACTGTGAAAGATGGCCAGAAAGTCAGCTACGACGTTGTCAGCGAACGCGGCAAGCTTGCTGCATCCGCGCTGAAGCTGGCCTAAGCGTTTTTCTGCGGCGCTTCCGGAAGCTCTAGGAGCGTTCGCCGATTTTCCGCCGCGCCATTTGAATGGCGACGGCTGGGGTATCACGAAAAAATCAGCTGCACACACTGATCGAGCCCCCGCTCGGTCATTTTTTGCATGCACGCGTTGCCCGGCCATACCTGGCCGGGCCGCAGCGCGTGGCGTGGTTCGCATCGGCCAGATCCCGGCTTGTTGCAGGGCCAAAATGGTGGATTTCCTCTCTACGAGGCCGCGGATTCTTGCGCGCCATACCCTTGCGGATGGGCTTCTCGCCATGCCAGCGCATGCGTAACGATATCCTTCAGCGACGCATATCTGGGCGTCCAGCCCGTTTCGGTTCTGAGACGGTCTGCGGCGGCGACCAAAATGGCCGGATCGCCGGCGCGGCGGGGAGCGATGCGAAACGGCACGGTTTTGCCGCTCACCTGCTCCACCATCCGGATCACTTCCATCACGGAATGACCGGCGCCGTTGCCGAGATTATAGGTGACGGAGCCGGACTCGAGCCGCGATAGCGCGCGCAGATGCGCATCGGCCAAATCCGCCACATGGATGTAATCGCGAATACAGGTGCCATCAGGCGTGGGATAGTCATTGCCGAAAACGGCAATTTCCGGCAACCGTCCAAGGGCCGCATCGATCACCAGCGGGATCAGATGGGTTTCCGGCGTGTGGTCTTCGCCAAGACGGCCAAGCGGATCGGCACCGGCGGCGTTGAAATAGCGCAGGCAGGCACTGCGCAGCCCATGAATTTGGCCGGCCCAGTGCAGTGTGCGTTCCAGCATCAGCTTGCTCTCACCATAGGGTGAGCCGGGATCGATATGCTCATCTTCGTCGATGGGAATACGCTGCGGATTGCCGAACAGATTGGCCGTCGACGACAGCACGAATTTCTTCACGCCGTGGTACACGCAGGCTTCGATCAGCCTGATTCCGAGCCCTGCATTTTCCACCAGATACAGGAAGGGCTGTTTCATGCTTTCGCCCACCAGCGACAAGGCGGCGAAATGAAACACCGCGTCCCACGGCCCTTCCGACAGAACCATGTCCAGCCGGCGCAGATTGGCCAGATCGGCCTCCACCAGAGTCACGCCATCTGGCACGGCGGCGCGATGCCCCTGCCGAAGATTGTCGTACACCGTAACCTCGTGCCCCTGATCCAGCAGCGCCAGAACCAGATGGCTACCGACATAACCGGCCCCTCCGGTGACGAGATATCGACCCATTCAAGCCTCCAGATAACGCAAGCCGGTTACGGTCCGATGCCGATCTTGTTTCTTGCCCGCTGCAACGGATCGTCGGAGCCGCCGCGCGGCAGGCGCTGCAGTTCATTGGGGATATACGCCGCGCGCGGCAATTGTTCGCGCAGATCCTCGGTCAGCGCGCGCGCATCGCGCTGGTCGTGCAGCACGTGCGGGGTGAGCAGCACCAGCAATTCGGTGCGGGCGCGGGTGTTGGTCTGGCTGCTGGTCAGCAGGCTGAGGATCGGAATGTCCTTGAGAAACGGAATTCCGGTATTCCCGCGCGACACATTGTCGGAGATCAGCCCGGCGAGGCCGACGGTCTGCGCATCCTGCACCACCACGCGGGTCTGCACCGCGCGCTGCTGGAATGTGGGCGAGTTGATGGAAGAGCCGCTGGTGGCGGTAGAGCCGCTATTCGGCGCCACGCTGCTGACTTGCTGGGTAATGTCCAGAGTCACCAGCCCGCCGCTATTCACCCGCGGTGTCACCTGGGTGATGACGCCGGTGTTGAAGTAATTGACCGAGTTCGAGGTTTCCAGCCCGCTGGTGAGCAAACCGCTGGTCGGCACGCTGGTCTGCGCGCTGAGATAGGGCACCAGATTGCCCACTTGCAGAGATGCGGTTTCGTTGTCCAGCACCAGCAATTCTGGCGAGGACAGCACTTTGACGGTCGATATTCCCTGCAAGGCGGTCAGCACGAAGTCGCCGCCGGCCCCCACCGCGTTGAATACAAAACCGCCCGAGGTGGCGCTGCCCGAAGCGCCGCTATTGGTCAGTGCCGTCGCCGCCTGGCCGAGCGCGCCGCTTAACGCATGGTGGCTGAAATAGAATTGCGTGCCGTAGGACAGCTGATCGTTCAGATCGACTTCGGCGATGATCACATCGATCCGCACCTGCAGCGGCAGGATGTCGATCTTGTGCAGCATGGCCTCGATCGTGTCTTCCTCCTCGCCGGTGGCATAGACCAGCACGGCGTTGTTTTCCGGGTTGGGCACGATGCGCATCGCATTGGCGCTCTGCTCGCCGCCGCCGCCGCTGGCGGAGAGGCCGCCAAGCAGTGGGTTTGCCCCGGTGGCGCCCGCGCTGGTACTTGGCCGCCCCTGGCCGCCGCTGCCCTGTGATGTGCCCAGGCCGCCGCTGCCCAACCCGCCACTCCCCAGCCCGCTGCTGCCAAGGCCGGAACTGCCGCTGCTGCCGGTGCTGCCGCCCAGCCCCGAACCGCCGGAAGGCGCGGCACCGCCGATGCCGTTGGAGCTGCCGATGCTGCTGATGCCCTGGCTCTGGGTCTGCTGGCCCTGCGCGTGGGCGGAGGGCTGGGCAGTGACGTTATCGGGCGTAAATGCCTGCTGCAGGATATAGGCGGTGTCGTTCGCGGTGCTGTTCTGCACGTAATACACGTGCCAGGTGCGCATGGTTTCGCGCATGCCGCGCTCCACCACCGCATAAGCGCGTCTGGCGTCATCCAGATAGCGCGGCGCATTGGCAATCACCAGCACGGCGCCGACACGCGCCATCGGCACCACCCTTACCTGGGTGGCCAGTTGCCCGCCCGATTGCGACCGGAATGCCTGCTGCAAGGCATTGGCGAAATCCTCGGTATTGCCGTTCTGCACCGGGAACAGCGCGTAGGATTGCCCGGCCAGCACATCCACGTCGAAGGATCGTACCAGAGCCTCCAGCGCATCGCGCTGCGCCGGCTCGCCGGAAATCACCACCGCATTGGCGCTGGGCACCGCCACCAGCCGCGCCCCGCCTTGCACATACGGGGTCAGCACTTTCACCAGGTCCTCGGCCGCCGCATAGCGCAAAGGCACCATCAACCCGCCGGCCGTTCCCGCCCCGCCGGCGACCCCCACCGCCTGCGCGACCGGGATAACCCGGTAGACACCGCTCGCATTCACCAGCGTTGCACCATTCTGCGCCAGCAGCGATTGCAGCACCGGGATCAGCTGGTGCTCGCCGAGCGGCGCCACCGTACGCAACGTGGCGGTGCCGTGCACGCTTGGATCGATCGTGTAATTCACGTGCAGCATGTTGCCCAGAATCTGCGCCGCCACCTCGCGTATGTCGGTATCGGCAAAATCCAGCTGCACATTCCCGCCGCTGGCACCGCTGGCAGCTGAGGTGGAGGCGGAAACGATCACGCCGCGCCCGGTGCTGATCGCCACGTTCGGCAAAGGCAGGCTGCCGGCGACGCTGCCATTCACCCGCGGCGTCGCCACCCCGGCCGAAGACGAGGCCGGTGGCAGCGGCGCCAGCGTTTGGTCCGCCGTCGTCTGGTGAACGCATCCGGCAAGGCAGAGCGAGGTGCAGGCGGCAAGCGCGGTCCAGAAGCGGCCTTGGCGAAACCGGGCCGGAAGCACGCGAGGCGGGGATATCATCACTCTCTCCGTTGCGGGATCAAAGGCCCGCGAAACATCGGCGGGGCGGGTGGCATCGGGCTCGGCGCGGCGCCTTCCGCATCGGCCGGCGGTGCAGGCGGCATGCCGGGCGGGCTGAAGCCGGGCGGCGTAAACCCGCCATTGGGAAATCCTGGGTTCTGAAAATTCGGCGCGATCGGCACAAAGCTGCTGGGCGGGGTGTAGGGAGCCACCTTGTTATGGTCAAAAGCCGGCCGCAGCACCGTGCCGCTCGCCAGAATCACCTGGTCGGGCAGGATCTTTTGGATGGTGCTGTCATTCACGCTGGCGCCTTCGGCCAGCACCATCGGCTTGCCGGGGCCATCGGGGGCGAAAATGGCGCGCCGGCCAAAACGCCCGATCATGATACCGGAGAGTCGGGCCTCGCTCGGCCCAGCCTCGTCATGATGGCCCGCGGCGAGTTTCGGCGGCCGCCGGCTGATGCTGAACAGCGGCCGCGCGAGAATCGAACGCGCCCAGCCACTGGCATCGCGCGCCGGCGGCGCCACCTTCGACCCCGTGGCGGGTAGCAGAGGACCATTGGCCGGCGCCGCCGGTCCGCCGCCGCCCGGCACCACCCACTCCAGAATCAGAACCACCGACAGCACCGCGATGACCCAGGTGAAGACACGCAGTTGCGGGATGATCATTGCTGATCCTCCTTCGCCGTGCCAACGCGGAAGGCATATACGGTGAAGGCCGCATCCAGCGGCAATTGCGCATTTTGCGGCCCGACCGGCGTTGCCGTCAGCCGGATATCATCCACCAGCATTCTTGGCTGGGCTTCTTCCACCGCCGCCAGCAGATGGATGGCCACCGCAAGCTGGGCCGAGAGCTCAACCCGCACGCCGATGCGCCGATATCCGCCCACCTGCTCGCCCGGCAGGGTCTCGATGCTGGTGAGCTGCGCGTCGGCGCCGTTCGCCATGGTTTGCACCTGCTCCTGCAAGGTGGCGCCGGCGATCGCATCGGTATTGCCGGCCAGCACCGCGCGGGTGGGGGTGCGCGACATCGCCGCCGCCGCGTTACGCAACGCCGGAAGCGCCTCGATCAGCGCCGCTTCGCGCGTTGATCGTGCGCGCAGCGCCTCTATTTCATCCTGCCGGGTGGCATAAAAATCCAGGATCGGCGCGGCGACCCCCAGCCACAGCGCCAGCAGGGCCAGAACGGCCAGGGCGCCCGCCAATATCTGGCCGCGTCGGCCGGTGGGCAAAGCCACGGGCAACGGCGCTGCCATCAGTTCGCCAGCTCGGCGCGGATGGAAAACACATCGTTATGGTTGGTCTCGCTCCTGGTGACCGGCGCGGTGAAGGCGGGGTTCTTGATGCGCGGATCGGCGGAGAGCCCGCTGATCAGCCTGGGCGCCGAGGCGGAGAGACCGGACAGGGTCATCTTCCGCTCACGCATGGTGAATTCGGTCAGGTAGCTGTCATCGGGCAGAATTTCGGTGATCGCGGCCAGCGCCTCCAGCGTATCGCCCACCCGGCGGGTCTCTGCCGCCACCGCATCGCCGCCCGCCCCGGCGCCGCTGATCTGCCGGCGCAATTGCTCGGCCTGCCTGATATGCGGCGCCATGCTGTCAAGCCGGTCCTGCAAATCCCCCAGCTCCAGCGACTGACGCAGGAAGGGCGAGGCCAGAACCAGTACGGCGAGCGCGGCAGCGGCCACAGCGAGGCCACGGGTGGAGAGCCAGGCTTGCCGGGTTTTCGCGCCGGCATGGACCAGCCTTATGCCGCGCACCCCGTCAGGCGTGGCTGCTTCCAGCAGATCCGGCCGGCCGCCATGGCTGGCCAGAAGCTGGATCAGCGGCGCCACCGCGGCCCGCGGCACCACGGTCAGCCGCAGCACCAGCCGCGACCGCGCCCGATCCCGCTGCTCGACGCCAAACCCCCAGAAAACCTCATCGGCGGTGAACGGCGTCAGCCGCTCCATCTCGTAGCCCAGCACCCGTTCCGGGTCGCGCTCCGCCGCCAAAGGCAGGGTCACGCTGCGTTCCAGCGCCGCACCCAGAGGCAGGCGAAGCAAAACCGGCTCGCCGCGTGGCCGGCCGGCCAAGGCCGTGCGCAGGGCAAGCCCTGCGGGATCGTCCACCCGAACCTGGCCAAGACGCTGCTCCAGCCCCCGCCTGCGGCGAAACAGGGTCAATTGGCCGGGCGTGCCGGCATCGGCAATCAGCGCGTCGGCTTCGGCGCCGCCGCTGCGTAGCCGTGCCGGCACCAGATCGAGCAGCTGCCGGCCCCACCAATCGAAAAATTCGCCGAGCAAATTTCACCCTGAGAGCAATCGCGCAGCCGTTACCCTGAGCCGCCGGCTTAGGCAAGGAAGCTGGGCGCGGCCTTCCGTGTGGCCGGGTGAACGCGCAGCGAAGCTGAGCAACCAACGGGCGTTTGGTGGCCGTCGCCAAAAAATTCAACACGACGGCACGACCCACGCGAAGACTGGCACGAAGAAGAAAATGCTAATCTGATCAAATGGTTGAGCGCGCGGGGCGGTTCATCTGCCCTGGCCTCCCGGTGAAACCCTTCCTGTCCTTCGTGTCGTGATGGTTAAATTTCTTGCGGTGACCGGCCCAAGCGAGATGCTCCGGATGAGGACAGGTGCGGGATGCGGCCGCGCGCCGAACCCGTCGCGCACCGAGGATGCGCTGCACCTATCTCTGCATGGCACTCCGCGCACACTATGGCCGTCACAATCCAGAGAGATCGCTGCATTGCACCATGAGCACTGGAAATCGAAAACAAATAAGCTACGTTATTACCACTCGGCTGCCGGATCGGATCGAAGCTCCCCCATGGGTATCGTCAAATTCGCCCTGAAATACCCACACACCTTCTATGTGGTGGCGCTGCTGATGCTGTTCCTCGGCGTCAGCGCCATTATCGTCACCCCGAAAGATATCTTTCCCGGCATCAACATCCCCGTCGTCAGCGTGATCTGGCAGTATACCGGGCTGACGCCGGAGGAGATGGAGCAGCGGGTTACCACCTATAGCGAGTATTCGATCAGCTCGTCGGTGAATGATATCAAGAACATCGAGAGCCAAACTCTCTCCGGGATCTCGGTCGAGCGGATCTATTTCCAGCCCAACGTGAATGTCGATTTGGCCATCGCCCAGATCGTCTCCGCCTCCAACTCCATCCGCGCGCTGATGCCAACCGGCATCCAGCCCCCCACAATCGTTCAGTACAACGCATCCTCCGTGCCGGTGATCCAGCTCAGCCTCAGCTCGGATACGCTGAACGAGCAGCAGCTCTATGATTACGGCATCTACCAGCTGCGCCAGCAATTGGCGCCGATCCAGGGCATCACCCTGCCCACCCCCTATGGCGGCAAATACCGCCAGATCATGGTGGATCTGGACCCGGATGCGCTGCGCGCCCAGGGCCTGACACCGAATGACGTGGTGACGGCGGTCAATGCCCAAAGCCTGACCCTGCCCTCCGGCGACGCCAAGATGGGCGACAAGCAATTCATCGTCCGGGTGAATGCCAGCGCCCAGTCGATCAAGGCGCTGAACGATATCCCGATTAAGCAGGTGGGTGGCACCACCGTGTATCTGCACGATGTGGCGCATGTGCGCGACGGCTGGGCGGTGCAGCAGAACATCGTCCGCACCGAGGGCAAGCGCTCGGTGCTGTTGACCATCATCAAGAACGGTGATGCCTCCACGCTGGACGTGGTGAACCGGGTGAAGGCCGCGCTGCCGACCATCCAGAAAGCCGCCCCGCCCGGCATGCATATCGCGCTGCTGTTCGACCAATCGGTGTTCGTGCAGTCCGCCATCGATTCCGTGCTGCGCGAAGGCGCCATCGCCGCTGGACTCACCGCGCTGATGATCCTGATCTTCCTGGGATCATGGCGATCGACGATCGTGGTGATGGTCTCCATCCCGCTGGCCATTCTGACCTCGATGGCAGTGCTGGCGGCGCTGGGCCAGACGATCAACACAATGACTTTGGGCGGGCTGGCGCTGGCCGTGGGCATCCTGGTGGATGACTCGACGGTGACGATCGAGAACACCCATCGATTGCTGGAAGAGGGCGGCGATTTCGAGGAAGCGGTGATGGAAGGTGCCGCTGGAATCGCGGTGCCGACGCTGATTTCCACGCTGGCGATCTGCGTGGTGTTCGTCAGCGTGTTCTTTCTGCAGGGGGCGGCAAAATACCTGTTTACGCCGATGGCGGAATCGGTGGTGTTCGCCATGCTGGCCTCCTACGGCATCTCGCGCACGCTCACGCCGATCATCATCCGCCTGCTGCTGCGCTCCGAGTATGAGGGCGGCCATCACAACGATGCCCCAAAGACCTGGTTCGGCCGCTTCCATGCCGGTTTCAACCGCCGCTTCGACGCATTTCGTGACTTCTATGGCTGGCTGCTCGCCGGGATCATCGCCCGCCGCTTCCTCACCCCGGCAATCGGTATCAGCGTGGTGGTTTGTGCTGCCCTGCTCAGCATCTTCGTCGGCAGCGATTTTTTTCCCCAGGTCGATGCCGGGCTGATCCAGCTGCATGTGCGTGCGCCGGCGCGCACCCGGATCGAGGCCACCGAAAAAATCTTCCAGCAGGTGGAAGAGAATATCCGCGCCCATATTCCCGCCGGCGACGTGAAGCTGATGCTGGATAATATCGGCCTGCCGCAGCGGCTGTACAACCTGGCCTATATGGACGGCACCGAGATCGGGGTGAATGACGGCACCATCCAGATTCAGCTGGGTGAAGACCACGCGCCGACCGCGAGCTATATCCGCACCCTGCGCGACGAATTGCCGTCGGCGTTCCCTGACGTCACGTTCTATTTCCAGCCCGCCGACCTGGTGACCCAGATCCTGAATTTCGGCGTGCCCTCGCAGATCGATGTGCAGGTGCAAGGCAAGGATCGCGCCGGCAACCAGACCATCGCCAAGGATATTGCCAGGCGCCTGGCCAACATCCCAGGCATCGTCGATTCTCATGTGCAACAGGAGCTCGATGCGCCGGAAATGTTCTACACCATCGACCGGACGCGCGCCCAGGAATTGGGCCTGACGGTAAACCAGATCGCCACCGATCTGAATATCAGCCTGAGCTCGTCCGAGCAGGTATCGCCGAATTTCTGGACCGACCCATCCAACGGCATTCCCTATTACATGGCCGTGCAGACCCCGGAATACCGGCTGCATGACAAGAACGATCTGGATAATATCCCGATCGCCGGCACGATCAGCACCAATAATAGCGGCGGCGGCACCACGCCGATCCCCGACCTGCTTGGCAACGTTGCCGTGGCGCATCGTGAAAAAGTGCAATCGGTGTATAACCAGACCAACATCCAGTCGGTCTATGACGTGTATGCCAGCGTGCAGAGCGCCGATCTGGGCAGTGCCGAGACGGCCATCAACAAGATCGTCGCCGATGAGCGCACCCATCAGCCCGCCGCCAACAAGATTACCGTGCGCGGCCAGATTGCCAGCATGGACGATGCCTTCTCCAACCTGACGATCGGCCTGCTTTTCGCCGCGGTGTTCGTCTATCTGCTGATGGTGGTAAACTACCAAAGCTTTGTCGATCCGCTGGCGGTGATCCTGGCTTTGCCAGGCGCTGGCTCGGGCATTTTGCTGCTGCTTTTCGCCACCGGCACCACGCTCTCCGTGCCATCGCTGATGGGCGCCATCATGTCCGTGGGTGTGGCGTCGGCGAACTCCATCCTGCTGGTGACGTTTGCTCGTGAGCAGCGCCAGGCGGGCATGAGCGCTGTAGAGGCGGCGCTCTCGGCCGGCACCACCCGGCTTCGCCCGGTGCTGATGACGGCGGCCGCGATGATCGTGGGTATGGTGCCGATGGCGATTGGCGGCGCTGGCGAGGAACAGAACGCCGTGCTGGCACGCGCGGTGATTGGCGGCGTGCTGGTCGGCACCATTACCACGCTGCTGTTCGTGCCCTATCTCTACTCGGTATTCGGTGCTTTCGAGGCCATCGAAAAACCCGCCAAAGCCCGGCGTGACCAGGGCGGCCTAACCCATCAAGGGGCCTAGCAGATGAACCAGATTTCCAATCCAAGGGCTGATGCAACCAACCCGGAGAGCCGGGTTTCCGAGCCGTCGCATCTGGACCAGGCCACCGAGAAATCCCGTCGCCGCGCCGCCAGGCGCCTCGGGGCGGGGGCGATCCTGGTTCTGCTGGTTCTTGTCGCCTGGGGCGGCTGGACGCATGTGGCGCGCAGCAATGGCGCCGAGGAGGCCCTGAAAACCAGGCAGGATGCCATTCCGCTGGTGAAGGTGCAGGAGGTGAAGGCGAGCAACGCGCCGCGTGTGGTCGATCTGCCCGGCACCATGCAGGCCTTCGACTCCGCAACACTCTATGCCCGCGCCACCGGCTACATCGCCAAGCGCAATGTGGATATCGGCAGCCGGGTGCATGCGGGCGATGTGCTGGCGGTGATCGCGGCACCGGACCTGGATCAGCAACTGGCGCAGGCGCGGGCGCAATATGTGCAGATGCAGGCGGCGTTGGTGCAGGCCATTGCGCAGAAATCCCTGGCCAAAGTCACCAACGAGCGCACCTCGCGCCTGGTGAGCGAAGGATGGGATAGCCGCCAGCAAGGCGACCAGGACCGCACCACCTTCAGTACACAAACAGCCGGCGTTGGTGTGGCGCAGGCCAACGTCGCCGCCCAGCTGGCCCAGGTGAACCGCCTGGTCGAACTCACCGGCTTCGAGCGCGTGCTGGCACCCTATGACGGTGTTATCACCGCGCGCGACATCGATGTCGGCAACCTCGTCACCGCCGATGCCACCTCGGGCACGCCGATGTTCTCGATTGCCCATACCGATGTGCTGCGGGTGCAGGTCTATGTGCCGCAGGAGGATTTCTTTGGCCTGAAGAATGGCCAGGACGCCTCGATCACCGTACCGCAACTGCCCGGCAAGATCTTTCATGGCCGCGTCGCCCGCAACGCCGCCGCTTTGTCGGCCACTACCCGCACGCTGCTGGCCGAGGTTGATGTGGACAACGCCGACGGCGCGCTTTCCGCCGGGCTTTACGGCATTGTCCATTTGCAGGAGCCGCGCGCGACGCCGATCGTATCGGTGCCGAGCCAGGCGATCATCTTCAACAAGGATGGGCTGAGCGTGGCGGTGATGGAGAATGACCATATCGCGATCCGCCATTTGGATATCGCCGCCGATAACGGCGCCCAACTGGATGTGCGGGCAGGCCTTAAGGATGGCGACAAGGTGATCCTGAGCCCCCCTGTCGACGCGACCGATGGCATGAAGGTACGCACCAGCTGAACAGGGCCGAATTCCTTCAGAGAATTTCGATCAGACGGTGGACTCCAGGCGGTCGTAACCACGCAGCCGGTACACCGCCATCGATATCACCCAGCCGGCCATGAACAGGAAGATCACGAAAAACCCGACTCCGTTGCTGTTATCGCCGAGCCAGGCAACGCCGCGCCAGAACGGCCCGCCAAGCGAGAACTGATCGCCCATCACGCCGAGAATCTCGATGCCGCCGATCATCACCGCCACGAGGATGGAGAGCAGCGTGATGGTGAGATTGTAGTAGATCTTGCGCAACGGCTGGATAAACGCCCAGCCATAGGCGCCGAGCATCAGCACCCCATCCGTGGCATCCACCAATGACATCGCCGCGGTGAACAAGGCGGGAAATACCAGGATCGACCAGATCGTCATCCCCTTGGTGGCGCCGGCCGCGGATAATCCCAGCAGGCCGATTTCGGTCGCGGTGTCGAAACCCAGGCCGAACAGGAAGCCCAGCGGATACATGTGCCAGCTTTGGGTGATGAGTCCGAAGAACGGGCGAAACAGGCGCGATAGCAGGCCGCCGCCCAAAACCATCTCTGCCTGTTTTGGCTGCCCGGCGCGCAAAGCGCGGAACCGCGCCCATAGCTCCACACAGATGGCGCTGTTCATCGCGGCAATCGCCAGCAGAAAGAGGCCGGACACCAATGTGCCAAAAATGCCGCCCACCAGCTTGAACGTTTCGAACCGGCTCTGCAGCGCGGTCGCCGATAGCGCAATGGCGACGCAGGTGAGTATCACCACCGTCGCATGGCCGAGCGAGAAGAACAGCCCCACGCCGGCCGGGCGCTGGCCCGCCTGCATCAGCTTGCGCGTCACGTTGTCGATGGCGGCGATATGGTCGGCATCGACGGCGTGCCTGAGCCCGAAGCCATAGGCCACGAAGCACGTGGCCAACAGCGCCGGATGGCTGCCAAAGGCCAGCAACGCCCAGATCCAGGCACCGATATTGGCCGCAGTCAGGCCGGCATATAGCAGCACGATGCGGGTGCGCAGGGCCTTGCTGAAAACGCCTGCCCGCACCTGTTGCCCCCTCGGTTCTGCTGCTCGCCTTCGGTGGCCGATGTAACCACGATCGCCATGTGTTCGGCCAGAACGAACATCGCCTGGCCAGCCAACCCCAGCCGCGTGCCGTGCCGCGCTGGCGCCCGGGGTGGCCCTCGGCTATCCTTTCGCCACGCTTTTGGCGAAGGACTCTGAAACAATGTCAGCCGAGCCCGCCTCCGCCGCAGACCTGGCCAAAGAAGCCTTCACCGATTTCGCCGGCGGCATGAGCTACAGCGATTACCTGCATCTCGACACGCTGCTATCGGCACAGCACCCGTGTTCCGACGAGCATGACGAATTGCTGTTCGTGGTCATTCACCAGGCGTCGGAGCTCTGGATGAAGGTCATTCTCCACGAACTGGAAGCCGCGCGCCGGCAGATCCGCACCGACCAGCTGGAGCACGCCTTCAAGGGCCTGGCGCGCGTCAGCCGGGTGCAGGCGCAGATGATCCAGTCATGGGACGTGCTCTCCACCATGACGCCCGCCGATTATTCCAGTTTTCGCGATAGCCTGGGCCAATCCTCGGGCTTTCAATCGCCGCAATACAGGCTGATCGAATTCATGCTCGGCAACAAGCAGGCGCAGATGATCAAGCCGCATCAGCATATGCCGGCTTTGGCGGCGCGGCTCCAGGCGGCGCTGGAAACGCCCAGCCTCTATGACGAAGCCATCCGCCTGCTGGCGCGCCGCGGCCTGGCCATCGACGCCGCGGTGCTCAGCCGTGATGTCACCCAGCCCACCATCGCCAATGCCAGCGTGCAGGAGGCCTGGCTCACTGTGTATCGCGCGCCGTCCCGCTACTGGGATCTCTATCAACTGGCCGAGGAACTGGTGGATATCGAAGATGCCTTTCAGCAATGGCGGTTCCGCCATTTGCGCACCGTGCAACGCATCATGGGGTTCAAGCGCGGCACCGGCGGCACCGCCGGCGTGGGCTATCTGAGCCGCGCCCTCGACATCGTGTTCTTCCCCGAGTTGTGGGAGCTGCGAACCGCGCTGTAACGCCGCTGGGAATAATCGCGTATGTCGCCGCGTCGCTCTACCCCACCCGCGGCAGATCCGCCCTGGGAATGTGGCAGCGTATCGGGTGGGCATTGGCGAGATCGAAGGGCGGGGCTACCGTTTCGCAGACCGGCCCGAGGCTGCGAGGGCAGTTTTTGTGAAAAATACATCCCGCCTGCATTTCGCCCGGCGCCGGTATCTCGCCTTTCAGCCGGATACGGGTTGCAGCGGTGGCGGCGGAAACCAGGGCGGCGGTGTACGGATGGTGGGGGCCCGCGAGAACATCCTCAGCCGGGCCAATTTCCAGCATATGGCCCAGATACATCACCGCAATCCGGTCGGCCAGATAGCGCACCACCGCCAAATCGTGGGAGATGAACACATAGGCCACCTGGTCGCGCGCCTGCAGGCCGGCGAGCAGGTTCAGGATCGCCGCCTGCACCGACACATCGAGGGCGGAGGTGGGTTCATCGCAAATCACCACACGCGGCCGGCCGGCAAAGGCGCGCGCGATGGCCACACGCTGCTTCAGGCCGCCGGACAGCGCGCGCGGCCGCATGCCCAGATGGGTCTTTCCCAGGCGCACGCCGCGTGCCAGCTCGTCCAGCGCCGTCTGCAATGCCAGGCCGGAAAGCCCCGCCAGCCTGGCCAGCGGGCGCGTGAGGATGTGGCTGATCCGGTGGGCACGGTTCAGCGCCGAATCCGGGTTCTGGAAAATGATCTGGATGGCCTGGCGTTCGGCCCTGGTGCGGCTGGACAGCGTCGGGCCGACAGCCTTGCCGTCCAGCACCACATCGCCGCCGGGGTCCGGCGCGGTCAGCCCCAGCAGCAGCCGGGCCAGTGTGGTCTTGCCGCTGCCGGATTCGCCCACCAGGCCTAACGTTTCGCCGGCGGCGAGGCTGAAATCGATGTTGCTCACCGCACGCACGGAACCGCTGGCCCCGGCATAGGTCTTGTTCAGGTTTCTCGCCCGCAGCACCGGCATCGACCGCCTGGGCGGCGGGGCGGCGCCATCTGGCAGTGTGGTCTCCGGCGTGGCCACGGCCGGGAAGGGCGGTGAAAAATGGCATGTCGCCATATGCGCGCCAGACCAGGATTGCAGCGGCTGCGTGGTGTGGCAGATCGCCTCCGCGCGATCGCAGCGCGGCGCGAACACGCAGGCGCCGATGGCGGCACCTGGGGCAGGAAGCTGGCCGCTGATGGTTTGCAGCGGCCCATCCTGCTTGCGCCTGCCATCCACCGGCAGGCAGGTAATCAGCCGCGCCGTATAGGGGTGTCGGGGCGCGTGCAGCACATCCGACGCCGGCCCCTGCTCCACCAGGCTGCCGGCATACAGCACCCCGATGCGGTCGCACATCCGCGCCACCATCGGCAGATTATGGCTGATCAGCAGAATGGCGGTGCCGTGTTCCCGGCGCAGCACATCCACCAGATCAAGGATTTCGGCCTCCACCGTGGCGTCCAGCCCGGTGGTGGGTTCGTCCAGCACCAGCAGAGGCGGGTTCTTGGCCAGCGCCATGGCAATCACCACGCGCTGCTGCGTGCCGCCGGAAAGCTGATGCGGATACACCCCCATCACGCGCGACGGCGCCGGGATCTGCACCTTTGCCAGCATGGCCTCGGCCTTGGCGCGCACATCCTGCGCGCCCAGCACCGTAAACGCCTCCATCAATTGCGCGCCGATGGTCAGCGTCGGGTTCAGCGCACGGCTGGGGTCCTGATAGACCATCGAAACGCGCTTGGCCCACAGATCGCGCAGGCCGCGCGACGACAGCGCGCGCACATCCTGGCCGGCAATGCTGATCGTGCCGCCGGTGATTTTTCCCGCCCGCGGCAAGGCCCGCAAGGCAGCGAAAGCAGCGGTTGATTTGCCGCAGCCGGATTCGCCGACCAGGCCGAAACATTCCCCCGGCGCTACTGCCAGCGAAACCCCGCGCAGAACCGCAAGCTTGTTGTAGGATACGCTAAGATTGGATATACGCAGGGCCGGTTCGGCGGGCAGCGCGGTCATTGCAGCGCGTCCTGCAGGCCCTCTGCCACCAGGTTCACACTCACCACCAATGAGGCCGTGGCAAGGGCGGCGAATCCCACCGTCCAGCCATAGCCGCCGACAATCAGGCCGTAATTCTCGGCAATCGACAGCCCCCAATCGGCCGAAGGCGGCTGGATGCCGAAACCGAGAAAACTCAGCGAGGCGACGGTAAAGATCGCATAGCCCAGCCGCACCGTTACCTCCACCACGATCGGCGGCAGGATGTTTGGCAGGATTTCGGCGAACATGATGTGCAGCGCGTTTTCATCGCGCAATTGCGCGGCCGGAACGTAATCCAGCTTGCATTCCGCCAGCACCGCGCTGCGCACGGTGCGCGCGATGATCGGCGTGAACACCAGCGCGATCACCAGAGTCACGTTCAGCGAGGATGGCCCCAGCGCCACCAGCACCACCAGCGCCACCACGATCAGCGGCAGCGCCAGGATCACGTCGATCAGCCGGCTCAGCACCGCATCCAGCCAGCCGCCCACATAGCCGGTGATCAGCCCGAGCGTGGTGCCGCACACCGCCGAGAGCAGGGTGGCCGCCGGCGCCACCGAGAGGATGGAGCGCGCACCGGCGATGATGCGGGAGAACACATCGCGGCCGATCTGGTCGGTGCCGAACCAATGCGCGAAGGATGGCGGTGCCAGCGGATTCATCAGATCGTCGGCATAGGGGTTCTGCGGTTCCAGATAGGGGCCGAACAGCGCGCAGATCACCCAGAACAACACGATGGCAGAACCAAACAGAAAGCCGGGCGTGGCCAGGCGGCGGATCGTCCGCTTCATCGCCGCGCCGCCTGGCTGCGCGGGTCCAGCACCGCGATGATCACGTCGGCCAGGATGGCCGAGACGATGTAGGCGACGCCGACAGTCAGAATGCCTGCCTCCAGCATGGGGTAGTCTTTGCCGCGCGCGGCGGTGAGGATAAGGCTGCCGATGCCCTGGTAGCGGAACAGGGTTTCCACCACCACCAGGCCGCCGAGCAAATAGCTGGTCTGGGCGGCGATCACCGTGATGGTGGGCAGCAGCGCGTTGCGCAGAACGTGGCGAATAACCACCTGCCGGCGCGCCAGGCCCTTCAGAGTGGCGGTGCGCGTGTAATCCGACTCCAGCGCCTCGATCATGCCGGCCCTGGCGATGCGCGAGATATAGCCGAACAGGATCAGCACCAGCGGCAGAGCGGGCAGGATCAGGTGGCGCAGTTGTTCCAGCGCCCCGGTGCCCGGCCGCGTATTGGCCGAGATCGGCAGCCAGCGCAGCCACACGCCGAATACCAGGATCAGCAATATGCCGGAGACGAATTCCGGCACCACCGTCAGTGACAGCCCGCCCAGGGTAATCAGCCTGTCCTGCCACTGCCCATGCTTCAGCGCGGCGATGATGCCGGCGCCGATCGACAGCGGCACCACGATCACCGAGGTTACCGCCGCCAGCAGCAAAGACTTGCCCAGCGCATTGACGATGAACGGCGCCACCGGGCTGCGATAGGCGTAGGACAGGCCCATGTCGCCGCGCAGCAAGTGGCCGATCCAGCGCCCATACATCAGCACAGGCGGCGCATCCGTGCCCAATTGGTGGTTCAGCGCCGCAACCGCGCGCGCATCGGCGAGCGGCCCCAATATGGAGCGGGCGACGTCACCGGGCAGAATCTGGCCGGCGGCAAACACCACCATGCTGAGCAGCAGCAGGGTCAGCGCACTGAGGGCCGCCCGCCTGGCGACCGCGCGCAGGGTGGCTGCCTGCGTCACGCCAATGCCGCGTCCTGCAGGAAGATCTGCGACAATCCACTCACCGCGACACCCGTCACACTGGCGCCGGTGGCGCAGATATAGTCGTAAAAATACGGGATAATGACTGGGGTTTCTTCCAGCAGCAGGGTTTGTATCTGGGTGGCGGCCGCGCGTTGCGCCACCAGATCGGTGGCGGCGATATAGGTGGCAACCAGGCGGTCGTAGTCGGGGTTCCGGAAATGCGCCGCGTTCCAGGCGCCGTTGCTGAGATAGGGCGCGGCCAAAGTGACGTTGGGTACGCCGCGATGACCATAATCGGTAATGCCCACCGGGCTGTCCAGCCAGTCGGAACGGCCGAATTGCGCATCGCCGTAATACGTGCCGGAATCTTCGATACGCAGGCTGACCCTGATGCCGATTTCCGCACAGGCATTCTGCACCAGCACGGCGAGATCGGGAATCTCCTGCTGCCGCTCCGTGGTCAATGTGGTTTCGAATCCGTCCGCGTGGCCCGCCGCCTGCATCAGCGCGCGGGCCTGGGCGATGTTCTTGGCGCGCTGCGGAATGGCACGGTCGGTCGACGCATAGATCGGGTCGAACGGCGAATCATTGCCAAGCCTTGCGCGGCCCTGGAACAGGCCATGCACCAGCCCCGGCCGGTCCAGGCTCAGCGCGATGGCCTGGCGCACGCGCTTATCGGCGAGCGGACCCTCATCGCAGCGCAAATGCAGCTGGCGATGGGTGGAGGCAGGAATGTCGATGATCCTCACATCGGGATCGCGCAGCAGACCCTGCGCGCCCTGCACGGAGATCTGCACGATCACGTCCACCTGATCATCTTCCAGCGCCAGAAGCTGCGGCTGCTGATCGGTGAAGAATGAAAATTCGCTGCGCGCCGGCAATGCCGGCTTGCCCCAGTAGGTGGGGTTGCGGACGAAGCTGGCACCCTGTTTCGCCGCATAGCGTTCCAGACGGAACGGCCCGGTGCCGTTAAAATTCTGCTCGAAATCGCCGGCATAATTGGCCGGCAGCATGATGGCGTTATAATTATCCGAGGAGACGTAGTACGGAAAATTGCCGTTCGGCGCATCGAGCTCGAAGCGCACGGTCAGATCGTCGATTCGTTTGGTGCCGCCTGGGGACAGTACGCCACGCAAGACCGAAAGCGCGTTGGAGCCCTGTTTGGGATCGGAAAGCCGGTTCATCGTCGCCACCACATCGGCGGCACCGAAGGATTGGCCGTCGTGGAATTTCACCCCCGGGCGAAGCGAGAATGTCCATACCGAGCAATCCGCGTTGGGCGTCCAGGCGAGTGCCAAAGACGGGCGCAGGATCAGATCGGTGTCGTCGAAAATCAGGAATTCGCCGGTCTGGCAGAGCATCGTCAGCCCGCCGATTTCCGATATGGTGAGCGGTTCGATCGCTCCTGCCGGCACGTTGGAGGCCACGCGGATCGTGGCACCCGGGCGGCCGGTTGCGCGCGCGCGAAGAGGAATAGCGGACAGCATGCCAATCCGCGCCGCATGGCGCAAAAACATCCGCCGGCTGAGCCGCCCGGCGCGAAACGCGTCGGTGATGTGGTGTTCCAGAGGAGTCAAGCAGCCATCCCTAGCGCGCACTCGGTTCTGGCCGCTCCTCAGTCAACAATCAACAAAAACGTCGGATGGGTAGCGCTTCGCTCAGCCATCCTAAGGCATCGTCGGCACATAAGTGCGTCGGTACGCCGACAAAGATGCCGCTTCAAACAAGGGTCCTAAGCGCTTGTTTCAACGCCCAAGCCGATCGGATGCGGGCCGGGGTGCTGGGGGCGCCAGGCGTAACGGCGCGCCACGTCCAGATAGCCGCGATAGACCGGGCCGCCGTGGGCGCCGAGCAAGTCCTGCCGCGTTATCCGCCATTCTGCGGGCAATGCGTACCACGGGATCGAAGGCCGTTGGTGATGCAGCACATGCAAATTGTTGTTCAGGAACAGCAGGCCCAGCACGCCCGCCTGCTCCACCACTGCCGTTCGGTCTTCGGGCCGCGCCGCGGCCCGGTGTTCGGCGAGCGAGCGCACCATCACCAGCGCCGTGCCAGGATAGATGAAGAAGGCCGCATAGGACGCCGGATTGATCCGGCACACGCCGCACACCCAGCCGAGCACCAGGCCAATGCCAGCCAGATGGCCCAGCCAGATTCGCCACGGCGCCTGCGCCGGCGGCAGCCGCGCCTGGCGCAGCCAGAACGCGGCAATGCTGCGCGGCGGCCCCAGCAGCAGCCGGCCGGCCAGCGTGTTGCACACGGTGTGCAGCCAGCGCCGTGCAGACGAGGCGCGGGCCCAGTCTGCCGCCGACATATAGGTGCTCTCCGGATCCTCCAGCGGATCGGTGAGGTGGGCATCGCGGTGGTGGCGCACATGCTGCTCGCGATAAATCGGGTAGGGCAGCCAGAGATTGAGCGGCGGCCAGGCGAGCGCTCCATTGATCAAGGCGCTGCGTGTCGGGTGGCCATGCATCAGCTCGTGCTGCAGCGACATATGCCAGGCACAGAGCCACGCCCCGACCGGCGCCACGCACCACCAAGGCAGCGTCCGCCACCGGAAGGTGAGTGCCAGCCAGCCGCCATAGACGGCAAAAACCAATATCCAGGTCGGCGCCTCCCAACGTTGCGCCAGATGCCTGCCCGCCGAAATCCAACCTTTCACCCAAACCCCCGATGCGCCACGCACGTTACGGCCGCAGCGCCAGTATGGCGGCGCAACATGAGGTTTGAGGTGCAGCGTTTGCGCAGAAAAAGCTGCATTTGCGCTACAAACGAGGCAGTTGTTGTGTTTCCACATCACCGGGCGCATCGTCGCGCGAGCATTATGGACACAAGGTAATGTCCCCTGTTGATCAGGCTCTCGACCGGCGGGATATCCTGCCGCGGTTTCAGCAGCGGCTGCGCCAGGTTCTGGCACGGTCCGAGCTCAGCCAATCGGATTTCGCCAAGGCGGCTGGCATCGATCGCAGTACTCTCTCTCAGCTGCTCGCGCCGGGGGCCGACAGGTTGCCGCGGGTGGAATCGCTGGCCGCCATCGCCCAGATCGGCAACACCTCGCTGGATTGGCTGCTGGGCCTTAGCCAGGGTGACCGCATCGACGGCGGCATGGTGGCCGAAAGCCTGCAAATCGAGCGTGACGCGCCGAGCCCGCTGGATGAACGCCTGTTGCGTTGGCACCAGGAAGCCGCCGGCTACCGCATCCGCCACATCTCCACCACCTTCCCCGATCTGCTGAAAACCGATGCGGTGATCCAGGATGAATATGGCCACTCCGCGGAAATCGGCCCGCGCCGCCGGATTGAAATCACCCAGTCACGCCTGGAATATCTGCGCCAGCCGGAGACCGAGATAGAATGCTGTACCGCCCAGCAGACTCTGGAAGCACTGGCGCGCGGCGAGGATATCTGGCGCACCCTGAAACTCGCGGCGCGCCGCGCTCAGCTCGAACAAATCATCGCCCTTTGCGACGAGCTCTATCCACGCTTCCGGCTATTTCTGTATGATCGCAAAATGCTGTTTTCCGTGCCGCTGACGGTATTCGGCCCAATGCGCGCCGCGATCTATCTGGGCCAGACGTATTTCGTGTTCCACTCCACCGACCATATCCGCGCCTTGACCCGTCATTTCGACCAAATCGTCCGCGGCGCCACCGTGCAGCCCAACGAAATCGCCGTCTATATCGGCGGGCTGTTATCCCGCAGCCGGTAGCACCGTGGATCGAGTGAGATTACGGGATCAGGCTGGCTGGCAGGCTTCACCCGGCTAAGGTAATGCCCTCAATGATGAGCGCTGAAACCAGCGGGCAAAGCCGCCCGCAGATCGGCGGCGTAGGAGCGGGCGACGGCGAGTTCGTAGGATTGGTCGGCAACGCGCCAGAGACGCACATCCAGATGGCCGGCGCGGGTGAGGGCCAAATCGCCGATGCGGAATTTGGCCGGGCTGAGATCGATCGGCACCAAGCGCGCCAGCGTTTCGCGGATCGTCGCGCCGGACAGGCTGAATATCTCCCAGAGGTCGCTCTGATCGGTGAGGGCGGCCAAGCCGGCAAGGCATTTGGCGAAACGGGCAGGCAGATCGGCGCCGCGATCGGCGCTGGCAAGATAGCGCCCGGGAGCCAGGCAGGAGAGGGTTACGCCGCCGGCCTGCACGAAACGCGGCGTCGTCGGGATGTCGATCCCGAGCTCCGACTGCAAGGCAGCGAGAAACCTCTCGCGGTCGCGAAACGCGCCAATGCCGGCGACCGAGCGCGGGGCAACCGGGATGATGCTGACGGGCTCAGACATGGAGGGCGCGGCCGTCTGGATCGTGGAAAATGGAGGAGACGATTTCGACCTCCGTCTCGGTGTTTTGCAGCGGATTCACCGCCCGGAAAATCTGGCCGATGCGGGTGGTGCCGCCTTCCAGCAATGCCAGCGCAATCCAGCTCTCGAGCGTGGCGGAATAGGCGGCCGAGGTGATGTGGCCTTGATCATTGGCGGCGGTGGCGGCTGCCCCCGCCGGGATCAGATGGGCGCCGGCTTGCAGCGTGGCCCCCGCACTGCGCGGCCGCAGGCCGACCAGGGCCTGGCGGTCTGGCGCACACAAAGCGGGGCGCTGAGCCAGCGCGCGGCCGATAAAATCCTTTTTCTTCGACAGCATTTTTCCCAAACCGAGATCGGCCGCCGTGGTCTGGCCGTTCAGTTCGGCGCCCACGGGATGCCCCTTTTCCAGGCGCATGACATTCAGCGCTTCCAGCCCGTAAGGGATGGCGCCCGCTTCAAGCAAAGCGGTGGCCAGTGCCGCGCCGTAAGACGCTGGTACGGCAAGTTCATAGGCCAGTTCACCCGAAAACGAAATTCGGAACAGCCGCGCCGGGATGCTGCCGCAAAGTTTGGCCTCAATCGTGGCCATGAACGGCAATGCAGCGTTGCTGACATCGGTGGCGGCACCGGCGAGTTTTTCCAGCACCAGGCGCGCCTGCGGGCCGGCCAGCGCGAATTGCGCCCATTGATCCGTTACCGGCTCGATGCAGACATCCAGATCGGGGCGATAGATCTGGTGGCACGTATCCATGTGGCGCAGCACGCGTGCGGCATTGGCGGTGGTGGTGGTGAGCAAAAAATGGTCTTTGGCCAGGCGCGCCACGGTACCGTCATCGAAGACAAACCCGTCATCGCGCAGCATCACCGCGTAGCGCACGCGGCCGGGGGCGATGGTGGAAATGGCATTGGCGTAGATAAAATCGAGGAAGGCGGCGGAATCTGGCCCCTGCACATCGATCTTGCCCAGGGTGGTGACGTCGCAGAACCCGGCGGATTGGCGCACGGCGCGCACTTCCCGATCCACGCTCTGCTGCAAGCCGGTTTCGTGCGGCTGCGGAAAATGCGAGGCGCGCAGCCATTCGCCGGCTTCCACAAAGATGGCGCCGTGCTGTTCGGCCCAGCCATGGGCGGGGGTGCGGCGGGTGGGGCGGTAATGCTGGCCGCGATGCGGGCCGGCCAGGGCGCCGATGGCGGTGGGGGTGTAAGGCGGCCGGAAAACGGTGGTGCCGGTTTGCGCGATGGTGCGGTTGGTGAGCGAGGCCATCAGCGCCAGGCCGGTGACATTAGACGTCTTGCCCTGGTCGGTCGCCATGCCAAGCGTGGTGTAGCGTTTCAGGTGCTCGACGGCGGTGAAACCTTCCCGCGCGGCAAGGGCGATATCGCTGGCGGTAACGTCGTTCTGGAAATCCACGAAGGATTTGCCGGTAGAATCGGCGATCTGCCAAAGCGCGGTCATCGCGGCCGATTCGTCGCCGGTGGAAAAATTCGGCGGCGGGGCGGCCTCCAGGCCGGCGGCGCTGCGGCAGGCGGCGTGGCCGGTGGCGAGCGCGTCACCCAGGCTGAACTGGCCGGTGGCGGCGCCGGCGGCGTGCAGGCCGGGCGGCATCGGGCCGGGAATGAAGGCGGCAATCGCCTCGTTCCACACCGGCTTGCCGCCGTGATGAGAGGCCAGATGCACCGCTGGGTTCCAGCCGCCGGACATGGCCAGAAGATCGCAGGCAATTTTGGTGCCCGCGGCGCTGCCGCCGAGGCTGACGCTTTTCAGCGCGATGCCGCCATTGGCCTGGCGGATGGTCGCGTTGGTAAACACCGGGATGGTGTGGGCGGCGGCCAGCGCGCGCAGGGCTGGCGGGGTTTCCGGGCGCGAATCGATCAGCGCGGCCACCTTAATGCCGGCGGCGGTGAGATCGGCAATGGTGCCTGCGCCATCATCATTATTGGCGAACACCACGGCCGTGGAGCCGGGCTTCACCGCGAAGCGGTTGAGATAGGTGCGCACGGCGCCGGCCAGCATCACGCCTGGCAAATCATTGCCGCCGAACACCAAGGGGCGCTCGATGGCGCCGGTGGCGAGCACGGCGCGCGGTGCCACGATGCGCCAGAGTTTTTGCCGCGGCTGGCTGTGCGAACTTGGCAGATGATCGCTCACACGTTCGATGCCGGCATAGGTGCCGCCATCATAGATGCCGGTGATGCTGGTACGCGTCAGGATGCGCAGATTTTCCGCAGCGCGCAGCTTGGCTTCGGTATCGGCCAGCCAGACAGAGGCGGGTTGGCCATTGATGATTCGGCGGTCGGAGAGCAGCCGGCCGCCAAGCGCGAAATCCTGCTCGGCGAGCACCACGCTGGCGCCGGTATTGGCCGCTTCCAGTGCCGCGGCAAGGCCGGCTGGCCCGCCGCCGATAATCAGTATGTCGGCAAAAGCGGTTTGTTTCTCATAAGAATCCGGGTCAGGCAGGCCGGAAGCGCGGCCAAGCCCGGCGGCGCGGCGGATCAGCGGTTCATAGACACGTTCCCAAAACGCGGCCGGCCACATAAAAGTCTTGTAGTAGAAGCCGGCGGCGAAAATCGGCGAGAGCAGCCCGGTGATCGCCAAAAGATCGAATGTCAGGCTCGGAAAACGGTTCTGGCTGCGGGCGGCGAGGCCGGGGAAAATCTCGGCAATGGTGGCACGGGTATTTGGTTCGCGCGCGGCACCTTCGCGCAATTCCACCAGCGCATTGGGCTCTTCCGGGCCGGCTGAGAGAATGCCGCGCGGGCGGTGATATTTGAACGAACGGCCGACCAGGCGGATGCCATTGGCAAGCAAGGCGGAGGCGAGCGTATCGCCCTCATAGGCTTCGAGGGATTTGCCGTCGAAGGTGAACGGCACGGGGCGAGAGCGGTCGATCAGGCCGCCTTCGGCAATACGGAAATCTTGCATCAGATTGGGCTTGTGGCGAGGATTTCGTGGGTGCGGGTATCGCGCTCAAGCTTTATGAACTGCCGGCAGGCGGCGGCGTGATACCAGAGTTCGCGGTGCACACCGGCAGGGTTCTTGCGCATATAGACAAACTCCACCCATTCCGCCTGATCGGCGCCGGGTGCGGGGCGGGTGAGTGATGCATCGCCGGCATAGGCGAATTCCTCCACGCCGCGTTCACCGCAAAACGGACAGGTCAGGCGCATGGGATAACTCTGCCGTAGGGTGGGCTGCTTGCAGCCCACCATGTTTCACGACGCGCGGGGAAACGGGCGGGCATCAATGCATCACCAGATCGGCGCCGCCGCCGGATTCGTCCAGCAGACGGCCAGTGGCAAAACGGTCCAGGCGGTAGGCGGTGGCCACCTCGTGGGGCTCGTCGCGGGCGATCAGATGGGCCAGGCACAGGCCGGCGGCGGGTGTGGCCTTGAAGCCGCCAATGCACCAGCCGGCATTCAGATACAGGCCGTCAATCGGCGTGCGGTCGATGATCGGGCTGCCATCCATGGTCATGTCCATGATGCCGCCCCAACTGCGCAGCATGCGCAGGCGGCCGATGGCGGGCATCAGCGCCATGGCTTCCTCGCAGGTATCCTCGATGCACGGCAGATTGCCGCGCTGGGCGTAGGAATTATAGCCGTCCACGCTGGCGCCGAACACCAGACCGCCTTTGTCCGACTGGCTGATATAGAAATGGCCGGCGCCGAAGGTGATCACCGAATTGATCAGCGGTTTCAGCCCCTCGGTCACAAACGCGGTCAACACATGGCTTTCGATCGGCAGACGCAGCCCGGCCATGGCGGCGACGCGGGAGGAATTGCCGGCAACCGAAAGGCCGATCTTTTTTGCGCCGATAAACCCGCGCGAGGTTTCGGCCCCCACCACCTTGCCGGCTTCGATGCGCAGGCCGGTCAGCTCGCAGTTTTGCAGTATGTCCACGCCAAGCCGGTCGGCGGCGCGGGCATAGCCCCAGGCGACCGCGTCGTGCCGTACGGTGCCGCCGCGCTGTTGCAGCAAGCCGCCCATGATCGGGAAGCGCGCGGTGTCGAAATCCAGAAACGGGTGGCGGGCGCGGATTTCGTCGCGGCTGAGCAATTGGGCGTCCACGCCGTGCAGGCGCATGGCGTTGCCGCGGCGGATGGCGGCATCGCGACCGCCATCGGAATGGAACAGGTTCAGCACGCCACGCTGGCTGATCATGGCGTTGTAATTGATGTCCTGTTCCAGATTTTCCCAGAGTTTAAGGGAGGTTTCGTAGAACGGTATGTTGCCCGGCAGCAGGTAGTTGGACCGGATGATGGTGGTGTTGCGGCCGACATTGCCGGAGCCGACAAGGCCTTTTTCGATCACCGCGACTCTTGTATAGCCGTGGTTCTTCGCCAAGTAATAGGCGCAGGCCAGGCCATGTCCGCCGCCGCCGACGATGATCGCATCGTATTCGGCCTTCGGTTCCGGCGATCGCCATTGCGGCGCCCAGCCGGTCTGGCCGGCGGCGGCCTGGGCCAGCACCGAAAAGATGGAGAATTTGCTGGTCATGCGGCGGCCTGAACAGGCGGCTGCCAGCCTTTCGTCAGCCGCCAATCCTCCGGCAGATCGGCGAAGCGGCCGAGCCCGAGTTTGGAGATATCGGCAAAGCTGCACGCGCCGGTCAGCACCAGATCGGCGATGGCATGGCCGGTGGCCGGTGAAAGGCCGAAGCCGACGCCGGACATGGTGGCGATGGTCACGTTGGAGGGCGTGGTCAGCCGGTCGATCACCGGGCGGCCATCCGGTGTGTTCTCGATGATGCCGGCCCAGCTGCGCAACACGCGTGCATGGGCGGCGCGCGGAAACAACGTCGCCAGCCGGGTGGCGAGATTGCACAGCAGCGGGGTGGAGGGGCGGGCGGGTTGCAGAAACGCCTCGTCATCCAGCCATTCATGCGGTCCGCCGCCATAGGCCAGATTGCCGCGCAGGGTTTGCCGCCCGTATAGCCCGTTGCCGTCCACCCCGCCGATCTTCATCAGCGGCAGGGCTTCGGTCACAATCATCTCGGCGCGGGCGGAGGCGAGCGGCAGGTCGATGCCGAGTTTGGCCAGCAACACAGCGGTTTGCGGGCCGGCGGCAATCACCACCGCATCGCAGCCATGGGTGCGGCCCTTGGCCTGGATGCCGGTCACTAGGCCGTTGGCGGTGGTAAAGCCGTCGATGCTGGTGTGCTGAAAAATGCGGCCGCCCTGGTCCTGCAGCGCCCAAGCATAGGCCTGCACGCTGCGCTGCGGATTGGCATGGCCGCCGAAATGCAGATATTGCGCGCTCAACGCGTTTTCGCCGGCCAGCGGCACCAGTTC
>Ga0116229_10002957_pt1 | contig 27820 bp, 22 predicted proteins | sample S1TSphgellanicum_3_FD_87313 | JGI IMG/M metagenome (GOLD analysis project Ga0116229, IMG submission 87313) | Host-associated microbial communities from peat moss isolated from Minnesota, USA - S1T2_Fc - Sphagnum magellanicum MG | ecosystem: Host-associated > Plants > Peat moss > Unclassified...
ACTTCCTCCAGATCGGTCTTGCCGTGCAGCTTGCGCTTGACCTGGATTCGCATCACGAAATCCAGAAGATGGGCCTGCCAGCTAGCCATGTCGTGTTCCCGGTGTTGGTTTCATGGTGGCCCGGTGACTGGCGGGGAACAGGTGAAGCCGGCGCGGCACGCGGCGAGCAGGAGCGGCCGCGGTGATCACCACCGTGGCCCGCTTATGGCCAATGCCATTTTTCGTCCTCCCGCTTTGCCTCGGCACGTGTCGAATTAGGCATCGTCGGCAAATAACTGCGTCGGCACGCCGACAAGGATGCCGCTTCAAACAAAGGCTAAGGGCCCGTTCGACCCCGTGACCCGATTCGATTCATGTCGAACGGGCCCTTAGAGGTAAACACCCTAATCCGCCGACGCAAGACGGTACGTTCGGCAAGGCCGGACCAAGTGTCGCGCGGATTTCAACCCACGAACACCGATGCAAGGGCTGGTGAAGCTGGGTTAAAACCCGCGCCACGCCCGGCTCGTGATCGCGGAGACCGTAGAAGATGGCAGCCTATAGCGCAGACATTGCCTGGGATCTGCAGAACGGCGAGGATTTTCTTGCGGGCCATTACAGCCGCGGCCACATGCTGCGCTTCGATGGCGGAACCAGCATCCCAGGCTCCGCCTCGCCGCAGGTGGTGGGGCGTTGGGCCGTCGAGGCGGCGGTCGATCCCGAGGAGATGCTGGTTGCCGCGCTTTCCAGCTGCCACATGCTGTGGTTTCTGCACGTGGCGCGGCTGGCCGGTTTCGGCATCGCTTCGTATCGCGACCATGCCGAAGGTGTGATGGCGCCGATCGCACCAGGGCGCCAGGCAGTGACGCAGGTGGTGCTGCATCCACGGATTGCGTGGAGTGGCGCGGTGCCGGATAAGGCGACATTGGACCAGATGCATCATGACGCGCATGAGGCATGCTTCATCGCGAATTCGGTGAAGACTGTGGTGAGCATCGACTCGTCACCATAGTTCGGTCACTGGCCTGGCTGGCCGGAACAGGGTGGCGGCAACGGAGTAGGTGGTGCTGGCGGATAGCAATCTGGTTCAAGGCCTCGGTGCGTGAGCGGCACATCCTGGAGTCATCTGGCGGCGCGGCCTTTGGTGCGCCCGATGATCGGCACACCGATCCGGCCAAACCATCTGACCACGCTGCGGCTGCTCACCGGGCTGGCCGCCTGTGTTTTTTTCAGCCTGCAGCGTCATTCGGCGGCTTGGTGGGGCGGCGGCTTGTGGATTGTCTCTGCCTTCCTGGACCGTGCGGATGGCGAACTGGCCCGGCTGGGCAAACTGACCAGCCCTGGCGGCCACCTCTATGATTATTACGTCGACGTTACCGTCAACACGCTGCTGTTCGTCGCCATCGGGATCGGGCTGCGGCATGGCTGGCTCGGCGCCTGGTCGATGCCGCTCGGCTTGCTCACCGGTGTCACCTTGTTGCTCGGCAGCGTTTTTTCCCATCAGCTGGAGCTGCGTAGCCCGCCGGGAATCAAGGCCTATTCTGGAAAATGGGGCTTCGACCCGGAGGACGCGCTTTACATCATAGCGCCGTTCGCCTGGCTGGGGTGGTTGAGCCCGCTGCTGGTAGGTGCGGCGGCCGGGGCGACCGTGATGATGGTCATGACGGCGATTCGTCTTTGGCGGTTGCCGTCATCGTAGCCATGCGGGGTCAGTCCAAAAGCTTGGGCTCCGTGGCCGCTGCGTGCGGCGCGCGGCCACGCCTTGTGGCGGCGATCGCGCTGGTGCTGGCTGTGCTTGGTGTGCTGACGATCAAGACCGATCTGGGTGTCAGCACCGACACCGGCACCCTGTTCTCGGCGAGCCTGCCCTGGAAGCAGCGGCAAAATCAGCTGCGCGACGCGTTTCCGCAGACCAAGAATATCCTCGTGGCGGTGATCGATGCGTCGATTCCCGAGGAGGCGGATGCAACGGCTGCCGGGCTGGCCGACGCGCTCCAGAGCGACCGGGCACATTTCACTTCGGTGCGCCGGCCGGACGCATCACCCTTCCTGCGCCGCAACGGGCTGCTGTTTGTCAATGAGGCGCCTCTGCGATCGCTGCTCGACAAGATTGTCGATGCGCAGCCATTCCTGGGCCAACTCGCCGCCGATCCCAGCCTGAACGGCCTGGTTGGGGCGCTCTCCTTGATCGGCGAGGGGGTGGTCCGCACCAAGGCCGATCTCACCTCGTTCGAGCCGGCTTTGCTCGGCTTTCACAAGACCCTGTCGGAGCCCGGGCCAGCCGAGCCGCTCTCCTGGGAAATGCTGCTCGCCGGGCCGCTGGCCAAAATGGCAGGCCATTATCGCTTTGTGCTGCTGAAGCCAAAACTCGATTATGGCGCCTTGCAGCCGGGTGCAGCCGCAACATTGGCAATCCGCCAGGCGGCGTCTCGGCTGGAATTCGTCCGCAATGGCAGCGCCCGGGTGCGGATCACCGGCCCGGTGGCGCTGGAGGATGACGAATTTTCAACCGTGGCGCAGGGGGCCGTGGGCGGGTTGCTCGGCAGCCTGGTGCTGGTGTCCGTGTGGCTGTTTGTGGCAGTACGATCCTGGCGGCTTATTGTCCCGATCCTGCTGACTCTGCTCCTCGGCCTGGACCTGACGGCATCGTTCGCGGCACTCGCCGTCGGCACGCTCAACCTCGTCTCGGTGGCCTTCGCGGTGCTGTTCGTTGGCCTGGCGGTGGATTTTGCCATCCAGTTCACCGTGCGGTTTCGCGACGCAAGCACCAGGGAAGCCGGAACGATCGCCTCTCTGCGGGCAACCGGGCGGGAGAGCGGCGGCCAGATACTGGTGGCTGCCCTGTCGACGGCCGCGGGCTTCCTGGCATTTACGCCCACATCGTTTGCCGGCGTGGCGCAGCTTGGGCTGATCGCCGGCATCGGCATGCTGCTCGCCTTTGTCTGCACACTCACCGCCTTGCCGGCTTTTATCGCGCTCTGCCGGCCGGCGGCGGAAGCAAGCGAGGTTGGTTTCACCTGGGCGCGGCCAATCGATGGCCTGATCATCAGATATCGGGTGGCGATCCTGGCCGCCTCCTGCGCCTTGGCGCTTCTCGGCCTTGGCCTGCTGCCCTGGCTGCGTTTCGACAGCGATCCGCTGCATACCCAGAACCAGTCGAGCGAATCGGTGAAGACCTTGAACGATCTGGTGGCCGACCCGGTGACCAATCCATACAGCATTGAATTGCTTGAGCCTTCGGTAAACGACATCGCTGCCGTTGCGGCCAGGATACGACAAGTGCCCTCGGTGGATGGCGTGTTGAGCATCGATAGCCTGGTGCCCGATCAGCAATCGCTGAAACTGCCGATGATCGCCGATGCCGCCTCGATCCTGGCGCCATCCTTGGCAGTGACCGCCGCGCCGCATCCCGGCGAAGACGCTCTGCGCGCGGGTCTCCGCAAAGCCTTGCCCTCGATGCAGGCAGCCGCACGAACGCTGCCGGCCGGACACCCTTTTGCCTTGGTCACCGCCGATCTGGCGCGGCTGGAGGCGGCGCCAGCCAGCCAGATACTGGCAGCGGATGCCGCGCTGACCCGCTTTCTGCCGGAACAACTCAGCTCCCTGAGCCAGGTTTTGGCCGCCGGCCCGGTGACACGCGCCGATATCCCCCGCGACATCGCCAGCGACTGGGTGGCGGCGGATGGACGAGCGAAGTTGCAAGTTCTGCCAAACGCGGCCTCGCGGAACAGTGCGGGCCTGCACCGGTTTGTCGCCGAGGTGTCGGCGGTGGCGCCGGGGGCGAGCGGCGCCGCGGTTTCGATCGTGCGTAGCGCGGATACCATTGTCGCGGCCTTCCGCTTCGCTGCGTTCGGGGCGCTGGCGGCGATCGCGCTCATCCTGGGCGTTGCCCTTCGGCGCCTGCTGGATACCGTGCTGGTGCTGGCGCCGCTGATTCTCTCTGCCTTGCTAACGGTGATTGCCGCGGTGCTGCTGCCTTTGCCGCTGAATTTTGCCAACATCATCGCCTTGCCGCTGCTGCTGGGTGTTGGCGTATCTTTCAACGTGTATTTCGTGATGAACTGGCGGGCCGGGCACCGCGCGCCTTTGGGCTCGGCAACGGCCAGGGCGGTGCTGTTTTCGGCTTTGACCACAGCGACAGCGTTCGGATCGCTGGCACTCTCTCACCATCCAGGCACCGCCAGCATGGGCGACTTATTGCTGGTCAGCCTGGCCTGCACGCTGGTGAGCACATTGATTTTTTCGCCGGCGCTGCTGGCCGCGGTCAGCCGCCCAGCCCCCGCCAACCCAGGCTGATATCAGCTCGTCATCACATCCAGCTCGCGCGCCGCATGCGCGTAAGCAGGTGGGGCGCTTGGCAGGTGCAAAGCGGGGGCGTGGTGCCGGCGGCCATGGTCCGACCGCATGGCATGGCCGCGCCACACCACCGCGTTGCCGCAGAAGCTGGCCACGATCTCCACGGCGGAGAGAATGTCGCGCACCGGCAGCAGCCAGGCGGGCGTCGGCGCCACCCTTCGGCCGCGCATGCGGCTGAGGCTGCGGTCGATCTCCCGTGCCACGCCGTAGCGAATCAGCCAGGCGACGAGAAAACCACCGATGTCCAGCCACCCGCCACCGGAGGCGAGCACCGCCAAACTGGCCCAGAACAGCGGAAACTGAATAATCGAGGCGCCGTAGGCGATCGGCGCCAGGGCACGGATCGTGCGGGCCCAGCGCAATTCATGCTGCCACACCGCACGCAAGGACCGTTCCGGCACGGCCATCACCGGCACGGTTGCCGCCAGCTTCACCTGCAGACCAAGCTTGAGCACGTTCTGCCCAAGAATATTGTCGTCCGCCAAATGCGCGACCAGCGCCTCCAGACCATTCACCCGCTCCAGCGTCTCTCGCGTGAGCGCCATGGTGCCACCCAAGCAATCTTGCCGCCCCACGGCAACAGCCACCAACGCGCCGGTGAGGAAAGTATGCGAGATATGGGTGGCGCCCAGCTTTGCGGCGAAGCCGGGCACCGTGGCGCCACCACTGCATACTGTAGTAACCAGGCCAGTGCCTGGCGTCTGCAAGGCTGCGACAATTTGGCTGAGGTAGTCGGGCCGCACATGAAGATCGCTATCGGCGATCACCAGCACCTTGTGCTTGGCGGCGGAAAGCATGTTCATTAGATTGCTGATCTTGCGGTTTTGCCCGTGCAGCCTGGAATCGATGACGATGCCGATATCGCAGCGCGGGAAGCGCCGTTGCAGCCGCCGCGCCACCACGAGCGCGGGATCTTCGGCATCGCGCGCGCCGATCAGCAGCTGGAAATGGGGATAATCCTGTTCACAGAAGGACCGGATGGCCTCCTCCAGCAGTGGCTCATTGCCGCAGACCGGCTTCATGATCGTCACCGCAGGCCGCCTCACCGGCGCAGGATTTTGCGCCCTGGCGAACGCCCATACGGCAAACAGGCCAGCGATCACCTGAAGGGTGCCAAAAACGGCCAGGAGCAAAAATGCACTGCTAATGATGAAAGCCACTTAACGCATCTCTCATTTTAATCGTGTTGAAGCGAAGAATGGTAAGATTCGGCTAGAGCGGGATGCGATCTGATCGAATCGTTGTCGCGTGTCGCATCCCGCTCTAGTCCTTTGTTTTGGCGAGCATGTTCATCCGGCAGCTGACCGCATAGTGCCGGATCATGCTCTAATATTGCCGGGCCCGCGGCCATACGGCGCGGCCGAACAACAGCACTGCGCGCGGCGCCGAACGAACGCAAACTCGCCATTCCCAGCTTGTTTTGGAGTGATCGACGGTGGATATCTGTCGAAGTCCCGCTTCCAGGGCACCGCGAAGCGGCAAATACCATATTCTAACGCGTTCGTGAGCTTCTGTCATCCCCGTAATGATACGGTTTTTTCACGTGCGAGGCGGAATGTTGCCGCCCTTTGGCCGGGACACCGCCCGGCTTTCGCCGAGGCTGGGCAAGACTTCGCCGAACCGGGCCAGAGGCGCCTCTTGGCGCCGGCCGGCATAGGTTTTGGCGCACCGGAGCGCATAAACCCGCGTCGGATGGCCGGTGCAGTAGAATTCTTGCCCAGCCTCGCCGCCAGAACCCTCAATCCAACCCAAGATGGGCGCGCAACGTGGTGCCCGTGTAAGCCGTGCGCGTTAATCCGCGGCGTTGCAATTCAGGCACCACCAGATTGACGAAATCCTCCGCGCCGGCGGGAATGGTTGCCGGCATCAGGTTGAATCCATCGGCCGCGCGGGCCGAAAAACGTTCCTCCATGCCATCGGCGATGTCGGTGGGGCTGCCGCACATGAACAAATGGCCACGCGCACCTGTGGCAAAGCGGGTGAGCTGGCGCAACGTAAGGCCATCCTTGCGGGTGGCTTCCAGCAGAAGCGCCAGTTGCGTGGTGCCAAAATTGGTAGAGAGATCCTCTGGCAGCTTCTCATCCAGGGGAAAACGCTGGAGATCGATATCCGGGCCGAGCAGGCCTTGCAGGAAAGCAAGGCCGAGTTCGATATCCACACGGTCTTGCAGCCTGGCGTATTTGTCTTCCGCCTCGCTGCGCGTGGGGGCGACGACGGCCAGAAGTCCGGGCATGATTTTCAGCTGCTCGGGGTTTCGACCATAGGCTGCCATGCGGCCCTTGAGATCGGCGTAGAACGCAACGCTGCTGCCAAGGTCGCCCTGCACGCTATACACCATGTCCGCCACCCGCGCGGCCAGCTCCCTGCCCGGCGGTGAGCCGCCGGCCTGCACCATCACCGGAAGATGCTGTGGCGAGCGGGCCACGTTCAATGGCCCGCGTACGCGGAAATGTTCGCCCTGGTGGTTGAGGTAGTGCATTTTCGACAGATCGAGAAACTGGCCGCTCTCCCTATCCACCGGAAAGGCCCCCGGATCCCAGCTATTCCATAGCCCAAGCACGACATCAGCGAATTCATCGGCGCGGCGGTAGCGGGCCGCGTGGTCTGGCATGGTGACGTGATTGAAGTTCTGCGCCTCGCTCTCACTCACACCGGTAACCAGATTGCAGCCGATCCGGCCACCGGAGAGATGATCCAGCGACAGAATGCGGCGGGCGACGTGATAAGGCTGGTCGTAGGTGGTATTCTGGGTAATGACGATGCCGATTTTCTGCGTCGACACCGCCAGAGCCGCCGCCATGGTCGATGGCTCCATGAAGGTGGCGCGATCGGTACGGCTAAGAATGGCGGGTGAGTTATCCGGCGAGGCCGCCGAATCGGCCAGGAATATTGTGTCGAACAGGCCGCGCTCCGCGGTTTGCGCCAGCGACAGGAGATTCTTGAAGGGCAAGGCCGGATCGGGCGCAGTGGACGGATCGCGCCAGGACGCGGCATGATGGCCGGTGTTGAGAACGAACAGGCCAAGGCCCATCTGACGTGTCATCTGCGCTTTCCGATCAGGGCTGGACGAGGTGATGGCAGGGCCGGTGTCGCACCGCTTCGAAACCTTGTTCGTGGGCGATCTGGCGCCGTGGTTTCGCCAGCTCTGTATCGGCCAGGACCATCTGTTCAGCTTCGATATGGTGGCAGGCCGGTTCGTGGTTCTGTGCTTTTACGGTTCGGCCAGGGAGACGCAGGCGCAGCAGGCCCTGGCGCGGCTGCTGGCACATCGCGCGATGTTCGATGGCCAGGCCTTGGCTTTTTTCGGCGTGAGCTGCGATTCGGCCGACGAGGCCAATGCCGACCTGGCGCCCGCAGCGGGCGTGCGGCATTTCGCCGATAAAGATGGCGCCATCAGCCGTGCCTATGGCGTGGCCCCGCGCGATGGCGCGATGGATTTGGCGGATTTGCGGCGCTGCTGGCTGGTTCTGGACCCGCGCCTGCGCATCATTGCCACCTTCCCGTTGAACGACGCCGGCACGGCTTCGGTGTTCCATTTTCTCGGCACCCTGCCGACGCCCGCCTTGTATGGGCAGGGCACAAACACACCGGTGCTGGCCATTCCCGGCGTTTTCGAACCGGAATTTTGCGCCCGGTTGATCGGGCTGCACCAGGCGACTGGCGGTACCCCATCCGGCATGCAGACCGAAGGGGCGACGGTGGCCGATCCCGGCTTCAAGCGCCGCCGCGATGTTCAGCTGACCGACAACGCGATGATTGCCCAGATCCAGACACGGATTTTCCGGCGCGTTGTGCCGGAAATACGCCACGTATTCCAATTCAATGCCACCAGGCTGGAGCGGCTGATCCTGGCGGTGTACGACGCCGCCGAAGCAGGGCGCTTCGGTGCGCATAGGGATAACACGGTGGCGGCCACCGCGCATCGGCGCTTTGCCGTTTCGATCAATCTGAATGACGATTTCGACGGCGGCAGCCTGGTGTTTCCGGAATATAGCCGGCAGGAATTCCGCCCGTCCTTGGGCGGCGCGCTGGTGTTTTCCTGCTCCTTGCTGCATGCGGTTACTCCAATGACGCGCGGCCGGCGCTATGCGTGCCTGCCCTTCGTGTATGACGATGATGCCGCGGCAAAACGGCGCACGCACGCCGCGCCCACCTATTTCAACTCCGCGGTATAAGAGTCCAAAGCCGGCGCTGCCGGGATAACTTTCTCAGCCACCAGGAATTTGCCGAACGCGATATATCTTTCTTTGTCCAGCGCCGCGGGATCGGCGGCGAAATAGGATGTGGTGAACATCCAGGCATTGTGGTTGAGCGTGTTGTCCAGATCGGGATAGGCGTGAATGAACAGCTTCCACGCCGCCTCCGGATGCGCGTTGATATAGGCGGCCCCCTCCTTGACGGCCGAGAGGAAGCGCGGGTAGCGCGGATCGTGAATCGTGTCCTTGTTCACCACCATGATCAGATCTTCGAATTGCGGCACGCCGAACTTCTCGTAATCGAAGCCGATCGGCTTGGTGCCCTTGTCGATCAGCTCGAAGGCTTCGAAATTCCGATCGAGCCCGACGGCATCGACACGATGGGTGAGCAAGGACGTTGAGAGATTGGTGCCGACATTGACCAGCGTGACATCGTCCATGGTGAGGTTGGCGGTGGCCAGCATGCGCCCTATGTCAGCCAGGTTCACCGCGCCGCCCACTTCATTATAGCCGATTCGCTTGCCTTTCAGATCGGCGATCCTGGTGATTCCATCGCCTTCCAGCGTCGTGAGGGTTTCCAGGGATTTGTCGATGAGCGCGCCGATGCGCATCAGCGGCAGCCCGTTGATCACCTGCAGATAAAATTGCGGCTGGTAATCGATGGCGATATCGCCATGGCCCGCCGCAACCAGGCGCGGCGGCAGGGCGGGATCGGCGGGCTGTACCAAGGTCACCTCCAGCCCCGCACGCCGATAGGCGCCGATTTCCTCCGCCACAATCAGCGGGCCATGGTTCGGGTTGACGAACCAATCCAGCAGCACAGTCAGTTTGTCCGCAGCTTCAGCCGGCCGAAACGCCAACATAACGGCCAGGCACAGACCCATTCGGAGGGGAAAACGCATGCGCGACCTATTCATATTCAATGGTGCGCCGGAAGATCGGCATCGATCGCAGTGGCCACATCATGCAAATCGGCATTCAAATGCGGCACCGTTACCACCACCCCTTGCTCCATGATGGCGCGAAAACTGGGGTATAGCGGCGCGGCCTGAAGTATCTGGGGGTCATTGAATGCTTGCTCCGTGGACGGCAGCAAATAACGCGGGCTGGCGCCTGGCTCGGGAACCAGCAAGGACCGATAGGCGGCTTGCGAGACGGCGTAGGCAATGAAATCCTCCGCGTCGGCCAGCGTTCGGCCATGCACCTTGGCATCGATGCCGAACATATCCACCCAGACGGCCGGACGCAGTCTACCATCCTGGAACGGGAAGGCGGCAACACGGATCTCCGGCGCGGTCACGCAGCGATCCTCATTGCGGCAGGAGATTGCGGTTTCGTCCAGCACATCATGGGTGGTTTCTGAGTAGCCAACATAGGCGCCGCCGGCGCGGCGGGCAAATTGCCGAGCGTAGAAGTCACCACGCTCGTGATACCCGGCATCGCGACCAAATCCTGGAGGTTCCAGCGCCAGCATGCGTGTCAGCCGGGCCATGATCGCCGGGTCGGGCTTCGGCGTGATGTGGGAGAGCGCCGCCTCCGCCGAGGCTTCGCGCGCCAGCAGGGCGCTGAGATAATATTCACCCAGCGTGCCGGCACCTTTCATATCCATCAGCAGGCCATGATGAGGCGCCAGCACATGTTCCAGACCAGCCAAAGAATGTGCATCGGACAAGCCCGTTTCGTCCGCACGGTAGATCAGGAAATCCGTGCACATCCATTGCGGCACGGCCACGAGTCGGCCGCCGGCGGTGGCGGCCCGCGCGGCCAAGGGAACCAATGTATCCAGCCGGGCGGTGAAGCTGGCCGGCAGCGGTGCAAGTTTGTGCCGATCAAGAAAATCGCGCAGGAAAATCACATCGATCTCGTGCACGTCGGCATTTTCGAACAGCACGCCTTTATCGGCAGGCTTTGGGCTGTAATAGTTCTGATTGAATGTGATATCGACAATCACATCCGGATGGTCACGCTCGAAACCCTGTTTCAGGGTCAGCGCCGCGTCTTGCGGCTCGGGTATGTAGGGGTAGAGGGAGACGTGCAACACGCGCCTGGGGGTCTGCGCATGCACCAGACCTGCCGCCAGCAATGCCGATATGAGCAGCAGCGTGCGCAAGGGTTCGATTCCCTTCTTCATAAAGCTAAGGCATCGTCGGCACATAACTGCGTCGGCACGCCGGCAAAGATGCCGCTTCAAACACAGGCTTAGGGCCCGTTCGACCCAGCAACCCGATTCGGGTAATGTCGAACGGGCCCTAAGAGACATGCGATCGATCTTCCTGCACGCGCCCGGCATCGATCACGTGCAGGCGCATGGCCTGGTAAGCCATTTCCGGCTCGCGCCGCATGATGGCGTGCACGATCGCATTGTGTTCCATATAGGATATATCCATGCGCCGCCGTTCGCTGATGAATTCCATCCTGGTATAAGGCAGCGTTCGCATGCGCATCTGGGCAATGCCGTTGAACAGGATGTCGTTATGCGCGCCCTCATGGATCAGCTGGTGCAAGGCGCCATTTGCCTTGTCGAAGCGGGAAGCGGCTGACTGCTCGGCGATCTCGCGCATCACCTCATGCATGGAATGCAGTTTCTCGCGCTCCGCTTCCGTCATGCGTTGTGCCGCGTAGCGTGCGCTGGAAGCTTCCAGATCGGCCACCACCTCCAGCAGGCTGTTGAAATGCTCCAGGCTGCGCGCGGCCACCACCATGCCTTGGCGCTGCCTGGTATCGACCATCCCAAGTGCCGCAAGCTGGCGCAGCGCCTCCCTCACCGGGGTGCGGGAAACCTCATAGCGCCTGGCCAATTCCTCCTCTTCCAGCCGCATACCGGGGGGAAGCTGCCCATGCGATATGTCGTTGACGATTTTCTGCTGCACGATACTGGCAAGTGTGGGTGAAGCGGTAGCGCGGCGCGGCCTGGCGGGGTCGGCGAACTCGGTATCGGCCGCCGGCGCGGGCGGCCTCCTGCCGCTGGTGAAGAGTGGCCCTTGTCTGACGCGCAGGGTCATAGCCGCGCCACAATCCCTTTCACCTCCGTATAATGCTCAATGGCCGCAAACCCCGAGGCACGCCCCCAGCCGGATTGCTTGTAACCACCCATGGGGAAGGCGGGATCGAAGAAATTATGTGTATTGATACAGACATTTCCCGATTTGATCCGCCGTGCCAGCTGATGCGCATGCTTCAGGTTCTGCGTCCATATGCTGGCATGCAGGCCATAGATGGTATCATTGGCGGCTGCGACCACGCTGCCGAAATCATCCGCCTTGAAGGGAACGGCGCAGAGCACCGGGCCAAACACCTCCTCACGGTAAATCGACATGGTGGGAGAGGTATCGACAACGACACTGGGTTCGAAGAAATAGCCTTGATTGCCCACACGCTGCCCGCCGGTGACGAAGCGCGCGCCATCCGCGCGCCCATCGCGCGCATAGCCCATCACCCTGTCCAGTTGCACATCCGAGACCAGCGGCCCAAGTTGCGTGGCGGCATCCAGCCCGTGGCCGATTTTCAGGCCGCGCGCATAGGCGGCAACGCCATCCACCACTTTATCGAACACCCGCTCATCGACAAACAGGCGCGATCCGGCGGTGCATACCTGGCCGCTGCTGAAAAATATGCTGCCGGCGACGCCTGGAATGGTGCCTTCCAGATCGGCATCGGCAAGCACGATGGCCGGAGATTTGCCGCCCAGCTCCAGAAACACCCGCTTCATGTTGCCTGTTGCTGCGTGGATGATCGACTTGCCGGTTTCAGTGGAGCCGGTAAACGAAATGGCATCGACACCTGGATGCGACGCCAAGGCGGCCCCCGCCGTCTCGCCAAGCCCGGTCACGATATTGACCACGCCTGGTGGAAATCCCGCTTCCTGCACCAATTGGCCAAGCCGGATGGCGGTGAGCGATGTTTGCTCCGCGGGCTTGATAATGACAGTGCAGCCCGCCGCGAGCGCGGGCGCGGTGCGCCATACAGCCAGTTCCAGCGGATAATTCCATGGCACGATCACCGCAACCACCCCAACCGGCTCACGCTCGGTATAGGCGTGCAATTCGCCCGGCGCGCCCAGTTGCATGGTTTCACCGTTGATCTTGGTGGCCCAGCCCGCCATGTATTCCAGCATGGCGACGGAGCCGGGCACATCCACCAGGCGGGTTTCAAAGATCGGCCGGCCGGTATCGAGCGATTCAAGCTGGGCAAGCTGTTCGGCAAAGTCGGTTATTTTCGCAGCGAGTTTCCAGATCAGTCGGCCCCGCTCACTGGCCGGCATCCGACTCCACGGGCCCGATTCGAGCGCCAGGCGGGCGGTCGCAACCGCATGATCGATATCCGCGGCGCCGGATTTTGGAATCTGGGTGAGCAGCGCCCCAGTACCCGGATCGATCACATCGAGGGTTTCGCCCGAAAGGCTGGGCAACCAGCTATCGCCGATCAGGTTCCTGTGCGTTTCGTGCAGAAAGGCGGCGGCGGCGGGGTGGAGCAGATCGGGGATGCCGGGTGTATCCATCTGAGAGTTTCCCTGACTGTATATATTGTCCGTGCGATCAGAACGCCTGCTTGGCGGTAAACACAACCGCAAATCCACCCGCCAGGTAATAGGCCGGCGACGCGCCTGCAATCACGCTGCCATCCCGCGCAATGGTATCCTTCGCATTCGAGGTCGGGTTGGCGACACCTGAGAGATAGTCGCCGCCGCCGAGATTGGAAAAGTTCAGTTTCAGTTCTGGCCGCGCCTTCAGCCCGATTTGGGGAAGGCGGTAGCCGAGTGCCAGATTGGCGGTGGTGAAGCTCGGGATTTTCTCATCATCCATGAAGGTAGAAAACTGCGAGTCGGTATATTTGACGTTGAAATTGCCGAAGAATGTGCCGTCATCATAGCTCAGGCCGAGGGCTGCCTGATATTTCGGGCTGCGTATGGCCGTCTTGCCGGCGGTTGGCAGATAGGTGGTTCCCACCTGCAGATCGTTATCGGTCACCGCGGAGAGATACTCGCCCGACACATAGGGGCTGATATGGTGCCATGGCCGCGTGCCGGCCTCCACATCGATGCCACGTGTGGTCTGGCCACCAGCGTTCACCGACTCGCTGATCAGGCTGCCGCCAACTTCGGTTGCAATCTGCCGGTCGGTGAAATTGTAATTGAAGAAGCTGGCCGAGAACGTCACCAAGGGGCCGGTATACCGATAGCCCACATCCTCCGATATCGAATATTCCGGCTTGAGATTGGTGTTCGCCGCCGCGTAGATCTCGCCGCCATAATAGGCATTGAAGAAGGTTGCCTCCGATGGCGTGCGAAAATTCGTCGATACGCTGGCAAATACCTGGTTGTTCGGGTCGATCTGGTAGCGCACGGCAAGGCGCGGCAACGGCTCGGCGTTGTTGATCACCGCCCGGTATTGCGGGCCGGGAACACCATTGGTTCCACCGCGGGAAATCATTGCTTCCTTGAAGCCCGCTTCGATGGTGAGCTTGTCATTCAGCAGGCGCAGCGTGTCTGCCACGAACAGCTCATTCACCTGGGTGATCACGTGATCCTCGCCGGCCAGCAGCAATTGCCCGTTTGGCAGACGCAGCAGCCCGTTATTGGTATCCACCCAGATATCACCGGCAATACCTTGGGTGCTGAGCGCGCTATAGGATTCGGTGTCGGTCTCGTCGGCATAATCGTACCAGTATCCGGCAATGATGCTGTTCGGCCCGGTGGTATAGGTAAGCTTGGAAATCAGGCCGGCGCGATACTGCAGATCCTGATAATTGGCCATGACGGTGCTGCCGTTATCCGCGTAGCCAGGGCCGCCATTGGCGGCATAGTTGGGAATATACACATTATAAGGGCCAGCCTCGCCCTGGTAGTTGCCGCTTTCGGTCAGATTCGTGCCGTAAGGCGAGTTGCCATAGCCATATTGCCAATAAGGCGTCACGTTCAGGGTAAGGTTATCGGTGAGCACGAATTTCGATGGCGCGCTCATGTAAAGAATACGAAATGTGCCAATGTGCAGGCGCCAGAAATTGGGATCGCCTGGCGTGAACGAATTCTCGTAGGTGTTGTTGGTGCCCAATTGCTGATAGTCGCCAAGAGTGGGCTGCACATAAATCGGCGTAATGCCGTCGTGATACGTCCCCGTCAGCGTCATCCGGTTTCCGTCACCCCATTCCTTCACCAGCTTGTAGTCGACATGCTGGCGCTTGTCCCGGCCCGGGCCGTACCAGTCGCTGGCGCCAGTATGAGAGTAGGAGACGAAGGCGCGGATGCCGGTATCGCCGATCAGGCCGCTATCCAGGCGGATGAATTCGCGGTTGAGATTATAGGAGCCGAAGGAGGCATCCACGCTGCCGCCAGGCCGCACCGAAGGATCGAGCATGGAAATATTCATCAGGCCGCCGGCGGCGCTGATCACCGGGCTATCCAGATCGGCCGAGCCCTGGGCAAGCGAAATCTCGTCGATATTCTCGCTATCGATGAACTGTGAGGGATAGGCGGTGTAATAGCCGATATCGTTCAGCGGCATCCCTTCCAGAACATAGCCCAGCTCGTCCTGCCCAAGGCCATGGATATTGATGCTGCCTTGTTCGGCAAGGCCATAAGGATCGACGGTAGAGACCAGGGCGCCCGGCGTCAGCTGCACATATTGATACGCGTTCTGCACGGAGAGCTGCGTCTGAATAAACGCGCTCGATACCGTGCTGATCGATTTCGCGGCGATCTGCTTCTTGATCAGGCCGCCGCCGGTTGTCTTGCGCGTGGCGGAATACACCACCACCTCTTCGGCCGTGGTGCGTGAGGGCGTGCGCAACGCTGGCTTGGTGCTGGTGTCGGGCGCCGCGGTTTGCGCGGTTGCGTCGTTCGCCGGCATCGCAAGAGCGGTGCTCGCCAGCAAGGCCATCATCAGAACAGGTTTTGCCATTGTCGTTCCTCGTTTCGGCAAGAGATAAAGTGAGGGCGGGGCGTATCGTCTCCGAAACATTATGCCACCGCGCGGGCCTGGTGCGCCACCGGTTTGATGCATCTTCGCTCAGGCCTGGCCAGGCCCAAATGGTCGCGCAGCGTGGTGCCGGAATATTCGGTACGAAACAGGCCGCGGCGTTGCAGCTCCGGCAGAACAAGGCTGATAAAATCCTCCAGCCCGCCAGGCAGAGTGGCCGGCATCAGATTGAACCCGTCAGCCGCCCCACCCTCGAACCGCTCCTGCAATTGATCGGCAATCTGCACCGGCGTGCCGCGCACCGCCCAATGGCCATAGCCGCCTGCTGCCACATCCATCGCCAATTCGCGCAGTGAGAGATTACGATCTTGCGCGATCTTCACCATGGTTTTCAGATGCGTGGTGCCGGCATTGGTGGAAAGCCCGCTTGGCACAGGGCCATCGAACGGCGCCGCGGAGAGATCGGCGCCGCCTAGGCAAACACCGAGCATAGCCTTCGCCACGCTCTCATCCACCAGGTCACGCAGGGCGCCATACATATCCTCGGCTTGCTGTTCACTCTCGCCAATAATGGTGTAGACGCCCGGCATAATCTTCAATTCATCCGGCTGCCGGCCAAACTTTGCCATCCGGCCTTTAAGATCGGCATAAAATTCCCGGCCGGCCGCGAAATCGCTCTGCACAGTATAGACCATTTCGGCCGTTGCTGCCGCCAGCTCCTTGCCGGGCTCGGAGCCGCCGGCCTGAACCAGCACCGGCCGCCCCTGCGGCGAGCGGGGAACGCACATTGGTCCGGCGCAGGTAAAATGCTGCCCGGCATGGTCCAGCGCCTGCAGCTTTTCCGGATCGAAAAAGCGGCCGCTCTGCTTATCCATGATAAATGCGTCATCCGCCCAGCTATCCCACAGGCCCAGCACCACTTCGGTGAACTCCTGAGCGCGCGCATAGCGGGCCGCGTGATCCATCGGTGCCGCGCTGAAATTCAGCGCCTCACGCACATTCACACCCGTCACCATGTTCCAGCCGGCCCGGCCGCCGCTGAGGTGATCGAGCGACAAATACCGGCGGGCAACGTAATAAGGCTGGTCGTAGGTGGTGGAAGAGGTTGCAACCAGGCCGATCTTTTCCGTTGTCACCGCCAGGGCCGAAAGCAATGTCATCGGATCGAAGAATGTGGCGCGGTCGCCACGGCTCATTGGCTCCAGCGGGATGTTCGATATGCCAGCCCCGTCATAGAGAAATATCGCATCCAGCTTTCCCGCCTCGGCAATCCTGGCGAGATTGGCCCAGTAGCGAAAATTGGTGCCGTTCTCCAAGGGAACGCCCGGATAGCGCCAACTGGCCACGTGATGCCCGGTAGACATGATGAAGGCACAAAGATGCATCTGGCCGGCCATCGCTCATGGTCCTTTCTGTGTATACACAGCCACCATGGTGGGGGTTTAGCAAATACTGTGCCATGGGCGGCGTATTGCAACACATCACTTGGCCAGAGCAGAATTGCTGCAGCGCGCATAGTTTGCCGGGCCAGCGGCGCGGCCATATGTATACATACGCGGCCTTACGGCGTCAGTACAATGCGGCCCATCGGGGTCTGCCGGTCAACTTCGGCCAGGGCGGCTTCGAAGTCCGCCAAAGCCATCGTGCGATCGATCACCGGCGTAATGGCGCCCGATGCCACCAGGCCAACCACATCGTGCAAATCCTGCAGCGTTGACCCTACCGAGCCCAGAACCTGCAATTCGCGCACGATCAGCTCGATCGGGTGAATATCGAACGAGTCCGCCGTATACCCGACCATCACCAGCCGCCCGCGGCGCCGCAGCATGGCAGCGGATAGGCGCATGGACGCCGCCGTCCCGACGAGTTCGAACACCACATCCGCGCCCTCGCCGGTAATTGCGGCAACCCGACCCGCCACATCGCTCTCCTCCGCCGCGTCGATGGTTGCCGTGGCGCCAAGCCGGGTTGCGAAATCCATCTTTTCCGCCCCCAGGCCGATGGCAATGGTGCGAGCGCCGGCGGCGGCGGCATACTGCATCAATGCCAGGCCCACCCCGCCAAAGCCGTGCATCACCACCCATTCCCCAGGCTTGATCGCCGCCATCTTGCCGGCATGCACGGCGGTAGATCCCGCGCAGCCCATGGGCGCGATATGCGTCAATGCCACTGCATCGGGCACCCCCACGCAATTTTGTGTGCGTACGACTATATATTCCGCATATCCGCCATCGGTGGTGAAACCGGGCTGCGCCGCGGGCCGCGGGCAAAGCTGTTCATCCCCCGCGCGGCAATAGCGGCAATCCCCGCAGCCCTGATAATAATACACCACCACACGCTGGCCCAGCCTGCTGGCATCCACGCCCTCACCCAGCGCCTCGATCGTGCCGGCAATCTCGTGGCCCACGGTAAAATCGCGCCGTCCGAGATCGAGCAAGCCATCACGCAGATGCAGCTCGGTTCGGCAAACACCGCAAGCCGCAATGCGCACACGCACCTGGCCAGGGCCGGGCACCGGAATGGCCACGGCGCGCAGCTGGAATTTCTGTCGCGGCCCGATATAGCGCACCGCTTGCATCGTCTGCGTCATTGTCAGCCCAGGCAAGCAGATGAGAGGGCGCTGCGGCCAGCATTCCAAAACGCCGCCTCCAGCCTTACCGCCTGGCGAAATTGTGCCAGCAGCAGCGTATAGCGCGCCGCGCCGCCATAGAGCTGCGATAATTCCTCCATCTGCATCAGCCCCTCCTTCACCAGCGCGTTATACGCCTGCCCGCCATAGGTCTCGATCCAATCCCTATAGGGATTGCCCTCAAGCTTGGTCCGCGGGTCGGCAAGCAGGCGCAAGCCGATTTCGCCGTAGCCGGCAAGGCAGGCGGAGAGGGTTACTGTCAGATCCAGCACGTCGCCGGTCTGGGCGCGATCCAGCACATAGCGGCCATAGGCCAGGGTCTCCAGCGTTTCCTCCGCCGCCTCCAGCGCCGCCTCGCTTATGCCGGCCGCCTGAAGTTGCTGGCGATGCAACGACATTTCATTGGTCAGCAAGCCGAACACGATGCTTGCCGCACTGCGCATCCGCGCCACCGTGCCGCTCTTGTAGATCAGCAGCGCATAGGCGCGGGTGTACTGCACCACATAGAGGTAATCCTGAACCAGCCAGGCGATGAATTCCGCCTCCGGCAGCGTGCCGGCGGCCAGTTCATTCACAAAGCGATGGTTGACGTAGCGCTCCCATTCCACCCCGGCGTCGCGGCGCAGAGCCCCGTAGAGCGTGTTGCTGGCAAACGGCATTGCCTGATCGAAATCGAACGCCATCAGCCCTGGCCCTGAAACGCGTTTTTCAGGAACGGCACCAGCACGGCATCGAAGTCTTCTGGCTGCTCCAGATACGGGCAGTGATTGGCATTCGGGATCACCGCCAGGTCCGGCTCGCCCAGTGCCGCACGGCACGCCTGGCCCACAGCCAGGGGCACCGCCTTGTCCTCCGCCCCCCACACCAGAATCAGCCGGTCGGGCGGAAACAAGGCACGCAGCTTGGCGGCCACGTAATCCTGCCCGATCCGCGTGGTCAGATAATCGCCAAGCCGGCCAAACACCTCCAGCGTGCCTGGCGCGGTATTCATCCGCCATTCCTCTTCGATGAATGGCTCCGTCACCGCGGCGGGGTCGTGCATGACAAAATTCAGCTTGGCACCGAATTGCTCGCGTTTCGACGCCAGCACGTTGCGGCTGATGGTTTCGGCAACCGCCTGATCGATCGGCACGATTCCCAGCGCCCCCACCAAGCCGAGTGCCAAGATTCGGCGCGGTGCAAGGCACGCCGCATAGGCCACGATATGCGCGCCGAGCGATGTGCCCACCAGCACCGCTTCGGCAACGCCCAGCACATCCATCAGCGCCAAGGCATAAGCCGCCAGCGCCGGAACATCGCCAGGGCCGTGCGGTTCCTTGCTGGCAAACCCATGGCCAGGCAAATCCCAGGCAATCGCCCGGTATCCGTGGTCGGCAATGCGTTCCACCGTGCTGCGCCAGCGATCGGCCCGCGCACCCAGGCCGTGCGAAAACAAAATCGCAGGCCCGGTGCCGGCTTCGATAATGCGGGTGGTGCCGGTGCCAACGGCCAGCGGATATTGTATCGATTGCATCTACCGTGTTCCAGCTATCGCTTCGATTTCCATCAGCGTGCCATCGCCGATCAATCCCGCCACCTGAACCAGGGTGCTGGCGGGCCGATGCGCGCCGAACACACGCTGGCGCACCGTGGCCAGCGCGGCACGATCATCGAGATTGAGCAAAAATATCGTCAATTTCGCCACATCCGCGAAACCGGCGCCGGCGCCGGCGAGAATAGTGCCAAGTACCGCAAAAATATGTGCGGCCTGCGCAGCCGCGTCGCCGCGGCCAACCACCTGCCCGGTTTCATCCAGCGCGAGCAAGCCGGAGACGAATATCTGCTTGCCCAGCCGCGTCGCATGCGCATATGGCCCAACAGGCTCCGGCAAGCCGGGAACCGCAATCTGCTCAACCAACGCGCTCATCAGATCGGCGTCGCCAGCAGGGTGGGAATGGCGCCGGTATCCACCACCACAATCTGCCGCGCAATCAGCAAGCGCCCGTCATCCTCAACAAGATCCATCTCGTAGCGGCCCACACTGAACAGGCGCGAATCGCCTTCCTGATTGGATTGGAACAGCGCATAGGATGCGGTGGCGGCAAAAGCGGCACCCACGCCCTGCGTCACCCGAACCAGGCCGATCACGTGGCAGTCGCGATGAATGTTGTAGATATTGGCTTCACGCAGAGAGAATATCCGGTCGCGCAGCATATCCTTGTTGTCGCACAGCATCAATGAGAGCGGCAGGTTCTGCTCACGGTTTTCCCGGCTGATGATTTCGTAGCGGCACGTCTCGGCAAACAGCTCAACCCAGGCTTCAAGCTTGTCCTCGTCCAGCAACCGCCCATAGGTTTCAACCAGGTCGTGAACCCGCAAGCGCAGCTCCACGGCCAGGCTCATGCGGCCGCTCCGGCAGAAATGCCCATCAGCTTGCAATAATACATCCAGAAACCGCGCATCGGCACGTCGCTCACCAGGTTTTCCTGATCCCTGATCGGGCCACGACCACCGAATTCAACCACGGAATGCTGATCGCCATCGCGCACAATCGCGCGGTGCACCAGCTCCACCGCTTCGCCGTCTTCCATCGAAACCAGGCCGGCCGGCCCGGCCAGATTGGCCTTGCGCAGACGGTGCCGCGTCATCTCCGCATCGTCATCCTGGTAGCCAAAAAAAGTCGAGACGATATCGAACTCGTCGGCCGAGCGCGTGCGTATCTGCCGTACCGCCAGGCAATTGCCAATCTGCTGCAAGGCAGCACCCGGAAACAGCGATGAAATCGCCAAAGTCAGGTCATCGGGAAATTCCTTGTGGTAGCGCAGCAAGGAAGGGTCGCGCAGCTTGATGTTCATGTCGCCGCGGCCGGTATCGCCGTAGCTCTCATCCTCGGCGCCATCCGTGCGGCCACCTTGCGCCGCCCAGGATAAATTATGCTTGCCATCCGCATCCATTTGCGCGCCACCCGTGCCGTTCAGCCGGGCAATGCCAAAGGTGATCTGGAACATATGCAGCAGGCCGCCATGGTTCGGGTCGCGCAGATTATCGGTATAGAGCTTCCAATTGCCAAAGATGCGCTGCCGCTGATAGCCCAGTACACGCACTGGCTTATGGAACAGCCGCTGCACCTGATGCGTGAACAGGGGGCCGAGAAACTCTGCCAGCGGAGGCGCCTCGTCAGAAAACGTGCCAAAGATCACCCCGCTGAGGCGCGCAATCTTCAGCTGTTGCAAGCCATGGCAGGATTTGTCGAAATCCGCCGGCAGCCCGCCTTTACCGTTCACGCCTTTCTGGAACGGCACACCCACCAGCTTGCCGGTGAGATCGAACGACCATTGATGATAGCAGCAGGTGTGCACGCGACAATTGCCATGCAGCGCGCGCTGCACGATCGAGCCCCGATGCGCACAGCGATTGACCATGGCATGAACGCTGCCATCCTTCGCCCGATCGACGATCACCGGCGTGTCGCCTACCGCCACCACGCGAAAATCGCCCGGGTTGGGTATCTCTGCCTCCAGGGCAAGAAAATTCCATACCGGGCCATGGAAAATGCGCTGCTGTTCCAGCGCATAGATCTCGGCATCACGATACATGCCGTACGGGATCCGGCTGCAATCCTCGGCCGGAAAGCTATACCGCGCGCCCGCTTGCCCCCCCGCTTCAGGCTGAATGGAGGCGCTCATGCAAATTCCCCCGGCAGGTCTTCGGCCCGCACGCCTTGCGGCAGGCCGGTATCCTCCGGCACGCGGCGCAGGGTGGAGGCACGGGTGTAAACCCGGTTCCACATGCCCTGCGAGGCTTCCGAGGGGTGGCGGGGGATCTCCGCCGGCATATCCGGCAGCGCCACCAATGCGCCGTTCATCCAGATTTCCACAAAGCGCTCGCGCTCTTCCAACTGCGCCATATCCTTCAGCGGATTGCCGTCGAACACCACAAAATCGGCCAGCTTGCCGGGGGCGAGACTGTCGAAATCCTGGCCGCCGCGCAGCATGCGCCGGTTGCCGCTTGTCGCCATGCGCAGCATCTCCGGCGCCTCGATGCCGAGATAACGCATCATCACCGGCAACTCGCGCGCGCAGAACTCGCCATAAGGGGTTACCGCAAAGCCGGTTTCGGAGCCGCTGAGAAACGGGATTCCAGCCTCGTAGGCGCGGCGCAGACTCACGCTGGCGGCGGCAAGTTCGCGCCGCTGGATATTCGGCCACCAATCATAGGATGGATCATCCGGCTGCGCGTATTCTATGTTGTTCACCAGCAGCATCAAGGATGGGCAGATCGAGCATCCCTCGCCGGCGGCGGCGCGAATACCTTCCTCATCGATGCGCGAGGCGTGGTAGAGAATATCCACGCCGGCACGCGCGGCATAGAGCGCGCCTTCGCGGCCACGCACATGCACCGCCACCCGCCTGCCGATCCGGTGCGCCTCTCGCACCATCGCCGTTGTCTCTTCCTGCGTGAAGGCGGCGAACAGCCCCCCGGAATTGCCCCCCTGTATGCCATCCATCGCAATCTTGATGATATCGACGTTGCTCTTCGTCTGGTCGCGAATCGCCTCGATGGCGTCTGGCAGGGATTGCACCAGCCGGCCGGTGGAACAGGCCGGCGCACCGATCCAGCTCGGGTAATAATCGTAGAGACCCTGCCTGGACGTAATCGCCTGGCCAGCCGACGTCACCCGCGGGCCGGCGAACATGCCCACGAACAGCGCATCGCGCAAAGCCGGCGTCACCAGTCCGGAACAGGCAGGATCGAGCAGCGCGGTATAACCGGCTTTCAGCATGCGCTGTGCCGCGGCCAAGGCACGGATCGCCCGGTATTCCAGGCCTGGATACAGATCGACTTCTTCTTCGGAGCGGGCATTGCCGTAGGAAAGATGCGTGTGCAGATCGCTCAATCCTGGCATCACGAAATGGCGCGAATGATCGATCACCCGGTCGCCCTCGGCCGGCGCCGGCAGGGCCTGGCGTGGGCCAACATAGCAAAGCCTGGTGCCTTCTATCACGATGGCCTGGTCACGCGCGGCATAGGAATCGGTGCCGGTAAACAGCCACCCGCAGAACAGGATGGTTCTCATAGGGGTAAGGTCCTATTCACGGCGCCTCTGATCGCATCCAGCACCCGGGCGGTATGTTCGTAAATCACGTTGTGCCCGCAATTGCCAATCAGAAACACATCGGCATCGGGCAGCAGATCGGCAAGCCGGCTCGGCATCGGGCAAGCGCGGTCCAGCCGCCCATGCACCAGGGTAACATCGGCCCGCAGCATCGCCGCCTCTTCCTGGGTCAGGGCCGCTTCGCGCAGGCATTCATCCGGGTCCGCCAGCATGGCATTATAGTACTCGGCGTAGGAGCCTTTCAGAAATTGTCCCATCCTGGCCTGCACCAAAGCAGGATCGGGGGCGGCCTCAAACGCCGTCATTGGCTGCATGGCGGCCACCAGCCCATCGGCATCGCGCGGCGCGGTCCAGAACGCACGCAAATAGAGGCTGGCGGGTGGCCCTGCGGACGCGCTGATCGCCACCACCTGGGTAATATCGGTGCGCCGCGCAGCCGTTTTCAGCGCCAGCGTGCCACCCACCGAGTTGCCGATCAAAATGGGCGCCCGGCCACGTATCTGCCGGATACGCTCGATCGCCTGATCGATCTGGGCAAGCCAAAGCGGCACATCGAAAAAGGGGGGGTCGAGCTTGCAGTCGGAGCCGCCGAAGCCGGCCAGATCGATAACATGCAAGGCAAAACGGGGGCCGAGTGTGTTCAGCAAGGGCCGAAAATTGGCGCAGCCGGTCGTTCCAGGGCCGATTCCGTGCACCAGCAGCACCGGCACATCGCCGCCATGCCGCATTTGGTGCAGCAGATTCAGCCCATCCAGCTGAGTCGGCAGATCGCGCCACTCGGCCATCCCGGTCATTGGCATCGCCTCATATCGTTGCCGTCGTATCAGGGGCCCAGTAGAGCACCTTCTTCAACACCCGATCCACCAGCACCCAGAGCAGGATGGCCATCAGCGCCAGAACGAACAGGGCGGCGAACATCACATCCGTCTCGATCCGCGCATTGGCATTCAGCATCACATAGCCAAGCCCGGCCGAAGCCCCCACCCATTCACCCACCACGGCGCCAATCGGCGCAATCGCCGTTGCCACCCGCAAGCCGGAACCGAAGGCGGGCAGCGCCGCCGGCAGCCGCACATGGCGCAGGATGGCGGCGGGGGAGGCATTCATCGTGCGCGCCAGGTCCAGCCAGCCCAGCTCGGTGCGGCGCAGCCCATCGGAGAACGCGGCGGTGACAGGAAAAAAGATCACCAGCACCGCCATCACCACCTTGGATGCCATGCCGAACCCGAACCACAGTACCAGCAACGGCGCCAGCGCAAACACCGGGATTGCCTGGCTCAGCAGAAGCAGCGGCATCAGCCAGCGCGCCATCAACGGTGAAAACACCATCCCCAGCGCGCAGAACGTGCCGAGCAGCGTGCCGATCAGCAGGCCAAGCACGGTCTCGCTCAGGGTGGTGAACGTGCTCCACATCAGCAGCGTGCGTTGGTGCCACAACGCCACCGCCACCGATTGCGGATCCGGCAGCAAATACGATGGCACACCGCTGAGCCGTGTCGCCAGCCACCACACGCCAACCAGGCCGGCCAGTGTCACCACCGGCCGCACCACTGCCGATAGCCGGCCATGCAGGGCTGGGCTGATCATTTGGGTTCCAGTTCGGTCAGCACACGCATCAGATGCCCCTGGGTATGCAGCAGCTCCTCATCGTCCGGCGCGCGCGGGGTGGCGCCGGCGATCGAGATCGGCGGCCCTAGCGTGGCCGGATGGCCGGAGAGCACCACCAGATGGTGGCCCAGCCGGCACGCCTCCAGCGGATCGTGGGTTATCAGCAGGGCGGTGCGGCCCTGCAGCAGCTCCGCTGCCAGGTCCTGCACGCGGGCGCGGGTGAACGTGTCCAGCGCGGAGAACGGCTCATCCATCAGCACGATGGGGCGGTCTTCATACAGCGTGCGGGCAATCGCCGCACGCTGCCGCATGCCGCCGGAGAGTTCGGAGGGCTGCGCCTTTGCGCGCTCCGACAGCCCAACCCGGCCGAGCAGGTGCATGGCCCGCGCCGTGTCGGCTTTTTCGCCGCGCAGGCGGGAGCCGAGCTGCACGTTTTCCACCACGTTCAGCCAGGGATAGAGCAGGTCCTGCTGGCCCATATAGGCTATGCGGTGGTTCAGCTTCTTGCCATCGGTGGCCGAAACCGTGCCGGCACTCGGCCGCGACAGCCCAGCGATGATTTTCAGCAGGCTGCTCTTGCCCACCCCACTGGTGCCCAGAAGCACCACGAACTCCCCGCCGTTCAGCGTCAGATCGAGATTTTCAAAAATGGTGCGGTTGCCGTAACGCAACGCAAGGCCCTGGATCAGCAGGCCAGGCGGGCTGCTTTCCGCGCCAGTATCCACACCGCCAGATGCGCCCTCGGTGGCGCCTGCCACGGAGGCGGATGGCGGATGGAGCGCGCGGGTCGTCATGGCGGCACGCTGGCTGATCGGCGGTACGGCGGTCAAGGGAGAGAACCCAAAGAGACTGATCCTCCGGTGAGGCTGTGTATACACGACACCATACTGGCCTGATCGCGCAAGCAGAATAAGACCGTTTTCGGCATTTTCCGTCCAGCCGCCCGCAACCCGGCGGCGGCCGGTCTCTTTTGATGACGTAACGAGCAGTGTCGCTGTGCACTTGCCTAGATATTCGCCAATCGCCTTGGGGCTGGCGAATCGGGCGCCCTCGGTGCCATCGCCTGGGCGGGCGGCCACCGCGGCGCGCATCGGCGCAAACGTGAAGAATCTGTGTATACACCCGCTCGGCGGACACACCGCCTATGGGTGGGCTTGACCCCGGCACGGGCCGGCCGCTCCCACTGGGCCATGAACACCCGTCCATCTCGCCCCTGGCTTTGCTGCGGCGCGCGCAACGCCGGGCTTGTCTGCAAAGCAGATGTGTACGCCAACGACTTTAAAATTGTCAGGTAATGGAAGTTGGTTTCGGTTGCGTCCATAGGTAAACCCGCTGCGAGATGAGCAAAAAACATCCCCATACGCTGATCTACTCTGCATCGTTGTTGACAAACGCTGAGCAAAACAGGAATAAGGGAAAAATAAATATCAAATATCGGGCGGTTTGCGCAGTACAATGTTATTTACCAAAACTTCCGCCGCTAAACTACCCTGCCTCACGAAATCTGCTGGTACTTGAATTTCCCGCCGATTTTGTGCACAGAGCGGAACAGCCAACGGCCGCCCCGGAGAGACCAGCAGCATATGACAGCACCCCAAGGCCGCGCCTCTATGGGCATGTCGCGCATAGCCATTGTAGGAGCTGCCTGCCGCCTCCCCGGTGCCCGCGATGAGCGCGAATTCTGGAATTTGCTGAACGAAGGGCGCTGCGCCGTCGGCGCCCTGCCGGCGGGGCGATGGCCGGCGGAGCGTTATCTCCATCCTCGGCTCACCGAACCGGGCACCAGCTACACCTTCGATGGCGGCTACATCGATGATCCGATGGGGTTCGATCCCATCGTGTTCGGCATCTCGCCACGCGAGGCCGCCGAGATGGACCCCCAGCAGAGATTGCTGCTGGAGGTGGTCTGGACCGCGCTGGAGGATTGCGGCCTGCCGCCCAGCGCGCTCGCCGGCAAGAATGTCGGCGTCTATGTCGGCGCTTCCAGCCTCGATTACGGCGCCCTGCACGCCACCGATCCCGCCGCGATCGAGAGCCATTTCATGACCGGCAACACGCTCTCCATCCTGTCCAACCGGATCTCGTATATTTTCGACCTGCGCGGCCCCAGCTTCACCATCGACACTGCCTGCTCCTCCTCGCTGGTCGCCTTCGCAGAGGCACAGGCCGCCATTTCCGCCGGCCGGATCGACGTCGCCATCGTCGCCGGCGTCAACCTGCTGCTCTCCCCCACCTCGTTCATCGGCTTCGCGCGCGCATCCATGTTGTCGCCAACCGGGCTTTGCCGCCCGTTTTCCGCCGATGCGGATGGCTATGTACGCGCCGAAGGGGCGGTTGCCATGGTGCTCGCGCGGCTGGAAACCGCCGTCGCGAACGGCTACCCTATCCGTGCGGTTGCCTTGGCCTCGGGCATCAATTCCGATGGACGGACGAATGGCATCTCCCTGCCCTCCGCCGATGGCCAGCAGGAGCTGCTGGACCGGCTCTACGGCGAGGGGGCGATCGACACCCGCAAGCTGGCCTTTGTCGAGGCACACGGCACCGGCACCCGCGTGGGCGATCCCGCGGAGGCTGCCGCCATCGGCAAGGCCCTCGGCCGTGGGCGCGATACGCCATTGCCGATCGGCTCGGTGAAATCCAATATCGGCCATCTGGAACCGGCTTCCGGCCTCGCCGGCCTGCTGAAGGCGATCCTGGCGCTGGAACACCGCTCGCTGCCAGCAACGCTGCATCTCGATACGATCAATCCGGCCATCGATTTTGCCGCGCTGAATCTTGCTATCGCCACCGAGGCGATTGCGCTGCCAAAATCGGGCACCTGGCTGGCCGGCATTTCCTCCTTCGGCTTCGGCGGCACCAATGCCCATGTCGTCATCCGCCAGGCCGAGCCGGCCGAACAGCCGGTATGCGCGCGCGCGCAAGCGGGCCGCCCGGCCGAGCTGCTGGTTTTGTCGGCGCATGGAAAACAGGCGCTGACGGATACCGCCAAGGCCTATGCGGCGCTGATCGAGGAAGGCGCCGATCGGGCATCCGTCGCCACCGC
>Ga0116229_10002960_pt1 | contig 27805 bp, 25 predicted proteins | sample S1TSphgellanicum_3_FD_87313 | JGI IMG/M metagenome (GOLD analysis project Ga0116229, IMG submission 87313) | Host-associated microbial communities from peat moss isolated from Minnesota, USA - S1T2_Fc - Sphagnum magellanicum MG | ecosystem: Host-associated > Plants > Peat moss > Unclassified...
AACTATACGAACCATCAATCGATAAGTTTTACGATTAACTCCTGTCAGTCGTTTAAATTTTGTGGAAGACAATTGTTTGGTTTGAGAGTATTTCATTTTTAACTCAGTAATTATACTTAGAAACTCAAACCAAATATTATATCACAAAAAACTTTTGCAAGAGGTCTATACACGCAAAATATATTAGCTATCTGCTTACTAGGTTACCAAAACGACGCTAAACTATAATGTAATATTAGGATGATAAATTCATATCGTTATGTTCGTAGTTGCTAAGAGGGCACTCATCGCAACTACAAGTCCTGTTCATGAATGGAAGAAATACCACCTTTCCCCCCACTCCCTTACGGGCGGGGTGAAGATCGCCCCTACCCACTCCCCACTCAAGAGTGTTTCTTCAGAGTCTTAACCAATAAATTTAATTTTGTCCAACTACTTAATTAATGCTGACATCAACGGCATTGCCAATATCCTCTCCCGGTTCTTTCTCTTTAATGCCCTGCCAATTTAGGTAGGTGTTTTTGAAATTGCGGAAGATCTCTTGATAAATTTGGCTCCTGACGCGATCGCCCCGTTTTCCATCTTCTAGTTTGATCTCATCCACAAAAAATGTCAGATCCAATGCAATAGTATAAGAGGAAGAATCAATATGATTCATTCCGATCATCCTGACCTGCGGTTCTTGCCATTTTTTTCGCGGCACTTTCAACTTCTCTTTGACCCACTTAATTAACTCTAAAACATAATCATCTAAGCGAGTTTCGTCAGCTTGAGGATTAGATATTTTTTGAGATAAGCGTTGCACTCTTCGCTTTAAGATATTAATCTTTCGCTCCCATTCTTCAGAAATGAAGGATTCATCCTCATCCAGTAAATTAGGATCTTTAATCCAAATTCGATACCACTCCCTAATTAACTCAATCAGTCCCTCTTCATTATTTTCCTCCAAATTAAATACATTGCGGTTGTTATTAGTTTCCTCGACTATTTGGAAACCCATAAGTTCTAAGGAGCCTTGATATTCCTGTTTAACATTTTCTATTTCCTCTAGTGTCATTCCTCCTTTTTCCGAAAACTGTATTGCAACAACCAAAGCTTCAAGGGCTTGTTCAATTTCCTCTAATTTAAAATTTACCGCCTGTTCAGCCAGTAACCGTGATTTGCCAAGTTTTTGTTGTTTGATGAGATTAAGGTCACTTTCTTCGGAGTTATAGTATTCATCTATCACCTCTAATTTAATATCCATATCCCCTAGTGTATCGGGATGAGCTAACACAATTTCTTCTATCAACTTTTTGGAGTCCTCAATATCACATTCCGATGGTATTTCTATCGATATAGAGTGATAGTACAAAGAGGTAGGCCGACTCAAGTTTGTGATTTTTTGACCTTGTAATACACTGTTAGGAATATAAACCTCGCAATGATTACTAAAGATATATAGCTGAGTTACCCTAATACCAATCCGCCGTAGCAGTCCAATTGAACCATCTTCAAGGAGCAGGACGTCACCAAATCGAAAAGGAGTATCAATGAGTAAAACAATCCCACTAAAGAAATTCGCCAAAATATCCTGAAGAGCAAAACCGAGAACAAAAGTAGCACCGCCCAGCGCTACCCAAATTCCAGTTAAATCAACCCCAAAGGAACTGATAACAATAACTCCGCAAAGGACGAAGATAAGCACAGGGACAACAGCTGAGAGTATGGGAAGCAATACGTCATCCCACATTGCCTCACTTTGCTGAGTGTACTCTTTGAGATAGTAGATAAAAACTTCGTTAAATATTTGGACAGACCAATTACTAATGACTACAATTATAGTTGCTACCAGGATGTGTTCTATAACTGGAAGAATCTTAACAGCGACTAAATTCTCAAAAGTGATTTTCAGGCAGAGGATAGTGAATACGATGAGGGCGGGATATACGGAAACATTTAAGGTAACGATAGCGATGTCCCGTTCAAATTTCCGAAAGATGGGGCGCAAAATATAAAACAAGAATACGTATAATATCCCAGTTCCTAGAGCCGTGATTAGCAAACTGACCAGGATCAAGCCCCCTGTATTGATTTTATCTAATTGATGCAAGAGGTTTTGTAACATAGCAGTTGCTCCATTAAACAAATCACATTTTTACCTTATTCCACTACCAGTTTTAAACCTGGAAGCAATCTCTCTAAGTTTTTCAAGGATTTACCTTGCCAAGGCATTTTTTTTGAGCCTATAACAACCAATTGAATCCATTTTTTTTTCCGCATCCCAAGAACAAACTTAGACAACATACTAATGCCCGCACTGTTGAGAAATGCTAATTCTTTCACATTTAATGTGATAACTTTTATGTCTAAATTAGCTACTTCATTCAGCAAATTAACAATGGGAGCATAATCCCGTGGTCCTCCTAGACTGATTTGCCCTTTGAAATAAACCGTTGAGGATGCCGGATCGTATTGAACCTGATAGTCATCGCCTTTGACTTCTTGATTGGCCATAAGTTGTTTTTGCTTTTTTTTAAGGTGTCAGAATCATTAATTGTTAATAAATTATACAACAACGTTTATGATTATAGGACTTACGCATTGACAGAAAGCATCAGATATGAAAGGTGCATTTTTAGCACCTTAACGTTTGATTTTTCCACATTGGGAGAGTGTTCCCGTCCACGCCCTGGGGCGTATTGCAATACGCCCCTACAAGTCTAAAACGACCATTATCTGTTGATACACATAATGTTCAATTTGTCCAGTGCGTAAGTCCTAGATTATTTAAAGTATAGCGGCTCTATTTGCTGTTGTGTGACTTCTGATTCCAAAATTATAAGAATACATGCGTCAGGAGTCAGGAGTCAGAATGATTGGGAAATCAAGGGTAGTATGACTGCTTGATTTTCTTCAAATGATGAAGCTGGGATATTCAAGTAAAGATGAATTCTAGATTCTGAATTCTTACCCAAAATCAGATTTTCGCCGCTAGAGCCAAAATCCCCAAAATCTTAGCTGGGTTATTGATGGAGTACTCAGCTAGATCAATTGCTACTGTTTTCCCATCAAGCTTTAAAAATACCCAATTGGTTCCGGTTGTCACTGTCCCATAGACAATTCTCTCGTCTCCATGTTTTTTATTAAAAATTTGTGCAGCGACCATTTCTGCTATGCATTGTCCTAATCCGCCATTAATATCCTCTTTCTTAGCTTCCACCACGATTATAACGGGCGTTCTTACAACAAGAGCTTCTTTTGATTGTGTGAGCAAGAAATCACAATAACCATTTAGTCCCAGGCTAGCATCTACATTAAAATCTATTCCAGAAAATAGATTTATAGGTTCACTTAAAAGCGTTCTTAAATCAGCCAACAGCGGAAAAATAAACGCTTCTGAACGAATTTTTTCATTATCACTTGGTCTTAAAAACGGAAAATAATTTGTTAGAGCTTGCTTTAAGAATGGGCTTGGTTCTAGTTCGGTAACATCTGCAAAAATGCCCATCCGTTCCTCAGTGGTTAAGGAGAACTTTTCGATAACTGCGGAAAAAGAAAATTCACTATAGCTCATTGTGGTTTTCCTCCGTGTAGTAAGGAAGACTAGGGAGAGGTGTTTGTAACTCCTGCACAGATTGCTATCTATGCAATAGCCCAGTTAAGAGAGCCGTGATTGTGTTCAAATCATTAATTTAAGTCCTGTATTCCTTATCGGGGCATCAAGCCAGTCCAGAATGTTGGCGTATCATCTCCGAAAAAAACCTAATTTTCTCCTTTTACTTGTATTCTGCCTAACTTCCTCAATTGGTTCTTTCTCTCCAAATAATTCTAGGGTTTCAAATAGTTCGTGCTTCTCAAATGGTTGCTGTTTGAGAATAACTAAAGTAATGTCATCAAAAACCTTTTGTTCACCAATAAATTCTTTAACATCATCAATCACTGCTTGTTTAATTTTTTCGGCAGATTTATGCCAGTTGTGACTGATAACTTCGCATAATTTCTCAATACCATATTGTTTTTTATCCATGTTGTACGCTTCTGGAATTCCATCGGTATACAGGACAACTCCGTCCCCCACATTTAATTCAATCATGGTATGATTAATAAAATCAGTAATTTCCTCATCTAACCCAATAGGGAACCCTAGATTCATCGTGTTAACGCGCTCAATATGACCCCCCTTCCGCACAACAATAGTTTCCTCATGCTGACCACTAATACTGATTTTGCCTTCTGAATAAGTGAGAACGACTAACGTCAAATTCTTTTCAGAATTCATCCGTTGGACATTTTTATAAATAGTGCGGTTGAGCGCATCTAAAAATTTCACTGGGTCGAGTTCTCGAATCTCCTTAAGAGTGCGGACTGCTGTTTGTGTCATCACCATGACGATGCCACTTTCCAGCCCGTGTCCTGTGACATCACCGATTGCAATCGTGACTAGACCGTCTGTGTAAAGAACGTCATAGTAGTCACCGCCTACTTCGTCGGCAGGTTCCATATAGCCTGCAATTTCTAAATCTTCTATAGCGCTTAGTTCTTCTGATGTAGGAAGAATCATCTGTTGCATTTGGCGCAACATATCCAGTTCTTTACGCATGCGGAAGTTATCTGCTTGGAGAATGGCTTCCGCTTCTTGTCGCTTGAGAAAGTTTACATATGCTTTAGAATGGTAGCGGATACGGGCGATCAGTTCTGCCTTGTCTGGCAATTTGACTATATAATCGTTGGCTCCTAATGCAAAAGCTTTTGCCTTGATGACCGGTTCTTCTTTACTAGAAAGAACAATCAGCGGAACGTCTCTTGTGAAAGCGTTTTGGGCTCGCAAAAAGCGTACTAAGACCAGTCCTTCCATCTCTGGCATAACTAGGTCTTGTAAGATGATGGTTGGCTGACATGACTTAGCGACTTTGAGAGCCTGGGTAGGATCGCTACAGTAATGAAAGGTGATATCTTTTTCTGGAAGCAACATTCGACGAACCGCTTCCGCAATCATTGGCTGATCGTCAATCAGTAAAACTGTAATCGGGTCTTCTGCCATGGCTTTAGAGTATAAGGTATAAGTTATGGATTATAGGGCATAGGGCATAGGGCATAGGGCAGCAATACCACTCGGTTTCCTCCCCTGCCCCCCTGCCCCCCTGCCTCCCTGCCTAACGGCTCATTGCTAATTGCTCAATGAGAGTAGGAGCGATCGCTTCAATCGGCAAGACCTTGACTGCCGCACCCAACTCCACTGCTGCTTTTGGCATGCCATAAACCACGCAGGTAGCTTGATTTTGAGCGATTGTGTGCCATCCCTTAGTGCGCAGGAGACTCAGCCCTTCGGCTCCATCCCTGCCCATACCGGTTAGTAGAACAGCAGTTCCTTGGTGTTTCCAGTGCTGGGCTACGCTTTTGAAAAACACATCAACTGAAGGACGATAGGGATAATCTTTAGGATCTTTAGTGTAACTTAAACTCAAATTTGACCGTAAATATAGGTGGTCGTTCGTTGCCGCAATCAATACTTTTCCGCTTTCCAGACGACTTCCTTCATCTGCAATTAAGACCTGAAGGGGTGTTTGTTGATTCAACCATTCGACTAACCCAGGCGCAAATTGAGCATCCACATGCTGGACAATCACCACTGCTGCACCAAAATTTGCGGGTAAGCGAGAGAGAATTGTTGCGAGGGCATTTGGTCCGCCGGTAGAAGAACCGATCGCCACCAGCGGAGAGATAGCGGATGTGAAAGTTGAGATATGGGAACTAGGACTCTTAGTCGGAGCCCTGGATTTTACAGTTAGGGTTGCAATGCCTTTCAGTTTAGCAATAGTGGCAATTTTAGTCAGCAACACCTGGATATCTTCAGGGTTGCCGCTTGATCCCAAAACTGGAGTACTAACTGCATCCAGCGCTCCACATCCCAGTGCTTCAAATACTTTAGCAGAATTGTTCTCGACACTGGCAGTTACTATGAGTATGGGACAAGGAGAGTTTTTCATAATCCGACGAGTGGCTTCTGCCCCACCCATGATTGGCGTGAGCAAACCCATCAAAATCAAGTCGGGGGTATCTTTAGCACACTTAGCGATCGCTTCAGCACCATCGCATGCGACCCAAGCCACTTGATAATCAGGGACATTCATTAGGATACGCCGCAGTGTCTCTACTGTCATCATCATGTCATTGACGATCGCAATTCTCATATTTTGTTGGTTGTTGGTTGTTGGTGGTTAGTTGTTAGTTGTTATCGCAATCTGTGCAGGAGTTACAAACACCTCTCCCTTATCCCCCTTGTCTCTACGAACCAATTAAATCAACCACTGCATTTACCAGCGTATCGTCATGGAAACTTGCTTTGGTTAAGTAATAATTAGCACCAGCTGCCAGACCTTGAAGGCGGTGTTCTTCACTGTCTTTATAGGAAACAATAATAACGGGAATTGAATTTAATTTTGGATCGTTCTTAATCTTGCTAACAAACTCGATACCGTTCATGCGGGGCATATCAATATCACTGATCACCAAGTCATAGTTTTTGGCACAAACCGCGTGCCAACCCTCCATGCCGTCAACTGCAACGTCTACCAGGTATCCTTTGTTTTCCAGTAACCTACGCTCCATTTCGCGTACGGTAATTGAGTCATCAACCACCAGAACCGTCTTGCGGGTATCTACCACAGCAATCCCTGCATCACTGCTGAAATGGCTCAACCGACGGTGGTTATTAAGCTGGTTGTCAATAGAGCGCATCAGATCCGAAACATCTACAATCAGAATGAGAGAACCGTCACCCATGAGAGCTGCCGCACTCACATCCTGAACTTTACCCATCCGGTAATCTAATGGTCTAACCACAAGATCATGCTCACCCAGAAATCGATCAACCACCAAGCCGTAATAGTCTGATTGTTCACTAATCACAACCACAGATAAACTGTCCGACTTGGATGGAAACTCCTTCAACTCCAATACCTGATGAGCAGCAACCAAACCAATATTCTTGTCACCCAGAGTGAAATATTGTCGGTTTTCTACTGAGGATATTTGTTTTTTGTTCACGATCACAATCTGGTCGATACGTGATAATGGGAAGGCATAGGGTTCACCCGATATTTCCACCAGTAGGGTGCGGACAACGGACAGCGTCAGTGGTAACTGGAAGTTAAAACTGGTGCCATTCCCTGGCTGAGAACTTGCTCTTACGTTTCCACCGACTTCCTGTGCCATACTCTTGGCGATATCTAGGCCAACACCACGACCAGAAATTTCAGTGACCTGCTTCGCCGTGGAAAATCCGGGCAAAAACAGAAATTCTATCAGTTCGCTGTCGGTGAGTTGCGCCGCCATTTCTGGGCTAGTCAGGTTCTTGCTGACAATTTTTTGCCGCAGCCACTCTGGGTTAATTCCTTTACCATCGTCAGAGATGGTAATGGCTAGCATGCCTCCTCGGTGAAAGGCTTCCAGTTTTAACGTTCCTTCAGCAGGTTTTCCAGCCGCTAACCGCTCTTCGGGAAGTTCAATCCCGTGATCAACGGCGTTTCGGAGAATATGGGTCAGGGGAGCTTCTAGTTTCTTTAAAATATCCCGATCTACCGGGGTAGATTTGCCAAGAATTTCTAATGTCACCTGCTTACCCAGCTTTCTCGCCAAATCCCGAATCATGCGGGGGAATCCCTGCACCCCATCAGTAAACGGACGCATGTTAGAGGCGATCACTTCCCGGTAAAGCCGATCAGACAGAGTAGCGGTGCGACGGGCATACAATTCCAGTTCATTAAGGCGATCGCCCAGAATCTCCCGACATTCCTGCTCCTTTTGTCGCGCCGCTTCTAAATATTTTTCGCCCTTTTGAGTAGTTTGGTTCAAGGAGGAAGTGTTCTGCAAACTTTCCAGAATTTTCGACAATTCCAGATGCCGTTTCTTGAGGAGTATTAGGGAATCGGCAAACGGCTGTAGCCAGTTCGCCTCGATCAGAGACTCTCCTGCTAAACCCATGATGCGATTCAGGTTCTCGGCACTGACGCGCACAACCCGATCTGTAGCAGAGGCTAGCTGTGCTGTTGTGGACTGGTTGGACGATTCCAGATGACCGGGCGTTGTCTTGACTAATTCCTTCGCGGTGGTGGCTGGTGTCTGGTGGGAGACAACTGTTACGTCTAAATCGTGCTGTTGGGGTGGTGCTGTTGTCTCCGTGGTGGTGGTATTTTGGAGTTCTGGTGCACCGTCTACTTGCTGCTGTGGGCGTTGCGCCTTGACCTTGGGAGCCGATCCAGGTGTGAGTATGGCAGAGATTTCTTCTCTGGTCGTGGCAATTTCCTGAGCGTGTCCCCTAAGCCAGTTGTTTAAATTTTCTGGTTCAAGCTGGCTGATATTTAGAAGTAAATCAACGCCTAATAGTAGCACATCTACCTGATCTGCATCCAGGGTAACGGCATGGTTCTGGGCAGCAACAAAGCAGTCCTCCATGACGTGAGCCAGTTGAACGGCAGCGTCAATAGCAACAATCCGAGCGGCTCCTTTCACCGAATGGGCAGCCCGCATTAAAGACTCCAGCGCCTGAGCAGATTGAGGATTAGTTTCCAAGGATAACAGTCCCTCATTTAAGATCGCTGCCTGAGCTTCCACTTCCAGCCGGAACAAATCCAGCATAGAAGTGTCGCCCAAGTTTGGCATCTCGTCTGGGGAGTTGTTAGTTGTTGGTTGTTGACTGTTGGCTGTTGGCTGTTGGTTGTTGACTGTTGGTTGTTGACTGTTGGCTGTTGGCTGTTGGTCGTTGACTGTTAGTTGTGGACTGTTGACTGTTGGTCGTTGACTGTTGACTGTTAGATGAGGAGGAGCCGAGATAGGCGAGGAAAAAGCTTCTTTCACTCCCCCCTGCTCCCGTGCCCCCCTTGCCCCCCTTTGCCCCTTATCCCCAGAGGGGGCCCCGAGTTCCCCAGAGGGGGCCCCGAGTCCCCCAGAGGGGGCCCCGAGTCCCCCCTGCCCCCCTGCTTCCTGTACGGTCCTTTCAACATCCTGCCCATGTTCCAATAGCCAGATGTCTAGTTCTTCTTCCCTTACTTGGCTAATGTTCTGGAGGAGAGTGAGTGCGTGCTGCAGCGCATCTACCTGCTTTGCTCCCACGTTAATAGTTTGGTTAAGAGCGGCAATCGAGCAGTCTTCTAAGGCGTGAGCCAGCTTCACAGCAGCATCGATCTCGACAATTTGAGCTGCCCCTTTGATTGAATGGGCAGCCCGCATCATTTGTTCCCATGTCTGGGAAGATTGGCTTTGGGTTTTGAGAGCTAACAGCCCTTCGTGGATGATGGCTGCTTGGGTTTCTATTTCAGAGTGGAATACATCTAGTATTGAGAGATTGCTGCTGATATCCTGTTTGCTGTCCATCACAAAACCCTCCGATTTAGAGTATAAAATAGTAAATCTGAGTCTAAGTAATTAACCTTGTGCCCTTGCCAGCGAATCACCCCTTTTGTATAAGCTTCGGTGGCTTTGGAAATTACTACAGGGGCGGCTTGTAATTCATCTAGTTGAAAGCGGTAAATTCCAGACACTTCATCAACGGTAAAAACCCACCGTTCCTCATCTTTTGCCACAACCACCATCCGTCTAGGGATCACCGAACTTAAGTGATGAGGAGAGACGGCTATCGTTTCCAGATCGAGGAGATGATCCAGAGAGATGCACATCAAAATTTCCCCGCGAATATTGACTAGACCAAGAAAGAGTTCGTTACTACGGTGCGGTATGGCATGAATTCCACACGGCTGTGCCACTTCTTGGAATAGAAAAACTGGGAGTGCCAGCAATTCGCCTCCCAGTCGAAAGATCATCACCGATATGGTTTCTGCACGCTGAGCAACTGCTGTGTTAGATTGGGATACGGAATGGTCAGACTGAGTTTTTGCGAGTATGTTAGTCCATTCGTTCAGATAGTTCTGTGGTGCTTCACGTTCTAATAAACTACGTCCAGCCGCAGAGTAGACGGGACAGTTGCGGCAATGAATCACGGTTTTTAGTTCTGGACAGGAGCGATCGCCTTCTACGCCAATCTGGTTCCAGCAATCGTTGACAGTCCGCTCATGACTGATAGTGCTTTGCATAATGGTATCTCTTTAGATTAAGTATATTAGCTTTGCACCTTAAATTGAGAAACAACTCTCTGTAATAATCCTTGGGCGGCGTCATTGAGTTGCTCAAGCGCCTTGGGTAACTTGGCGTCCAGCAGTAGCAATAGAAGAATTGCTGCTACACTATATAATGAGTCGATTATAAATATAAACTTCATACAAATGAGTATATTGCTTAGTCCTCAGCATGAGCAATTTGTCCTATCCAAAATCCAAAGTGGAAGATACGCCGACGTAGACGAAGTCATTGCTGTTGCCTTCCAACTGTTGGAAGAACAGGAGCAGGAATATACTCTTTGGTTAGAGGAGACTCGTAAAAAAGTAGAAATTGGCTTGGAGGAAATTGAACGAGGTTCGGTTCTAGATACAGAAGTTGTCATTAATCAACTAAAAGATAAATTGCGTCAAAAACGTGAGGCTCAAACATGAGTCGCTCCACGATCTCTCAAACTGCAAGCATTGACTTGGCTAAAATCATATCATGTCTGCTTGAATACTTACGATAAAATTAACCCAGACATTTTGAAATAGAATATCTCTGACAATATTTATATCGCAAGTGATTTACCGGACATGAAATCATAGATTACTTTGCAAGTCTTAATGTTGAGGCTGGAGAACGCTTTATCAAAGAATTTGAGAAAAAGTGTAAAAATCTGGTAGATTTTCCGAATATGGGGCGTAGTTATGCACATATCGCTCCCTTTTTACGAGGAGTTCCTGTTGATGGTCATATTATTTTGTACCAAGTAATAGACGACGGAATTACAATTGTGCGTGTTGTCAGCGGACAGCGAGATTTAAAATCGTTGTTTTCAGACAAGCAATGATAGTTGAAGCCAGCCTCAATCGGGTGCATCCCAGTTTTGCAAAAAAAACGCTCAGTAGTGTGAGCCGGAAAGCTCACGTGGACTACAAGCGAGCTTTCCGGCTCGCACTACGAATTTACGAAAATGGGATGCACCCGCCTCAATCTGAAAAATTAGAAAGTTTTCGTTTTTCCTTGACAAAAAACCCGATTTGGTGATACTCTAAATACAATAGGGAAACATTGCTCATATTTACCCTTAGCTTTGCACCTTAAATTGAGAAACAACCCTCTGCAATCCCTGGGCGGCATCATCCATTTGCTCAAGTGCCTTGTTAGTCTCGTGTAGAGCTTGAACTGTTTGCTGTGAGGATTCACTTAAGTGAGCGATGGTGCTGCTGATCTGCTGTGCCCCCTCGAATTGCTGTTCCATGCTGTGACTGACAGACTCAAAACGGGGTGTCAAGCTTTGCACTTGCTCGATCACCAAGGCGATTTCCCCACTGATTTTGTCTACCTGATCGACAGAGTTGTTCACCTGTTGGTTGAACTTATCCATTTCCATCACGCCAGTGGAAACAGAAGATTGCATCTCTTTGACCATCTGCTCGATTTCCAGGGTGGCGACCGCCGTCTGATCTGCAAGACGCCGGATTTCTCTGGCGACTACTGCGAAACCAGCCCCATACTCTCCTGCCTTCTCGGCTTCAATGGCGGCGTTGAGGGAGAGTAAATTGGTCTGATCCGCCACCTTCGTAATCGTGGTCACCACGCTATTAATATTATTGGCTTTTTCATTCATCACTCCGAGTGTGGCGGAAATAGAGGTGGTGGCTACAGCTAAGGATCGCATTGCTTGAGCCATTTGCATCAGGTCTGCTTGACTATTGCTAGCCGCTTTGGCAGTCACTTGAGCTTTCTCAGTAATTTGGTCCATAGCCTTAACTAATTGCCCAGAAGTGGCAGCAATCTCCGTAGAAGTGGCGCTCACTTGGTTGGTAGAAGCAGCTTGCGCTGTAACAGTTGCTTGTAACTGCCTACCAGTAGCAGCAATTTGGGTGGTGGAGGTGGTCATTTGGTTCCCAGACTTTTGCGTCTGGGATATCAATGAATTCAGGTTTTTTGTCATCCGCTGGAAGGCTGCCAATAGTTGTCCAACCTCACTTTGATCCTGCGTCACTTCAATAGTTTGGGTGAGATCACCATCTGCAATCCCTTCTGCTGCACCCACAACTTTTGGTAGCTGCTGCTTCAGTGGCAGGCTAATCCGCAACCCTACTATAATAGTAGCCAGAAGTATTAGTCCGTTGCCAACGATGTACAATACACCGATAAAACTCTGAGAGCTAGCGATTTCTTCATTGTTCTTTTTGAGTTGGTTTTCAAGCTCGTGGATCAGCGAATCCTTCGTCTCAAGAAACTTTGATATTCGTGGTTTGCTAACTTCAGCTTTCGCAGCATCTAGGTTTTTGGCATCAACCAAGCGGAAAAAGTTCTGCGAGATTTCATCATAATTTTCGCCCAGTTGAATCAACTGATTCACAAGTTCTCGCGTTTTTGGATCAGTAGTGGTTTGCAGATCTTCAGCACTTTGGCGATACGTTTGTAGTGCAGCTTGATAGGTTCCGACATAGTATTGGTCTCCTGGAAAAATCATATAACCTCGGATGCCAGCGACCATTCGAGTAATGCCATCAGCCATGTCATTAGCATCCTTAATGTCAGATTGAATTTGCTTAGCATCGTCTTGTAATTTTAACTGTCCGCTACTAAATATGGAGATAATTCCACTTAATAGAATTAGAAGTATGAAGGGAACTGAGTAGCTAAGTAAAATTCGATTGGAGATTTTGTTCCACATGAGAAAAAATGGTAATGAGTTTGGAAATAATTGAGAGCAACAAGATTTATATTATATTGGTCTAGCTTTGCACTTTAAAGCGAGAAATAATTGCTTGCAATCCGTGGGAGGCATCATCCAATTGCTCAACGGCACGGTTAGTCTCCTGTAGGGATTCTAGGGTTTGCTGTGAGGCTTCACTTAATTGGGAGATCGCAGTACTAATTTGCTGTGCCCCCTCGAATTGCTGCTCCATGCTTTGACTCACTTCCTCAAAACGTGGTGTCAGACTCTGCACTTGCTCGATAACGATGGCAATGTCCTTACTGATCCTGCCCACCTGATCCACAGAGTTGCTCACTTCTTTGTTAAACTTATCCATTTGCATCACACCAGTCGAAACAGAAGATTGCATCTCTGTGACTTTAGGAGGGGTCAGAATCCCCTTCTAAACGGAACCTTCTGCCTCCTGCCTTCTGCCTTCTGCCTTCTTCAATTAGCCTTTGAATTCGTTTATGAAGAACCGATGCACCGACGTGATCGCCACGATGTTCTTTGAGCAGAGTCAGGTGAATCAGTGCTTCGTAGTAATTTGGTTCGAGATAAATTGCTTTCTGGTAGCACTGCTCAGCCTGCTCATTGTCCCCCTTCGCCTGATACACTTCACCTAATAACAGGTAAGCCTGAGCGCTGGTACGGTGTTGATCTAGATAGGTTTTGCACGATCTTGCAGCTTCATCTAAGCGTCCCTCATCTGCCAAGTTTCTGACTGTTTGAAGATTGGGGATTGGGGTAGTGGATATGGCAGGGGTATTGAGCGCGGGTGTAGCGGATGTGTTATCGGTTCTTGGTGAGACTTTTTTTCTCACAGACAACTTATCCGTTACATCTGCTGTTAACAATGTTACCACATCCGTTGCCTTATCTGCTACCTTCTGGTAAGCAAAACTAAATGGATAGCGAACTGATACAAATCGGTCTGTTGGTATCCTGCCGGTTTCAGCGGACCCAACAAATAAAAGACCTTTGGGAATTAATATACGGTCTAAAATATCTATAGCCTGGGAACAGGTAGAGGAGTCAAAGTAAATTAATAAATTACGGCAAAAGATGATATTATACTTCTTATTTGCTAAGAAAAAAGGATCTAGGAGATTCCCATGAATGAAATTAACAGTATTGCGCACAAGTTTAGATAACTCGTAACTGTCCGCTGTTTGCTGAAAGTAGCGTTCCCTTTCAGGCAGATCTTCACCTCGAAAAGAATTCTTGTTGTAGACAGCATTTGTAGCTCTAAGTAGTGCTTTTTTGCTAACATCAACAGCATCTATGCGAAACTTATCTGGGGTTAAACCTGAATTGAGCAGAAGCATGGCGATTGAGTAAGGCTCTTCTCCAGAAGAACAGGGGATACTTAACAGACGCAGGATACTACGATCGCGGTTTGTCCACCACTCAGATTTAACGTAATGTTCTAGAAAAGTAAACGGCTTGCGATCGCGAAAAAACCAAGTTTCTGGGACAACGACAAGTTCAATCAGTTCTTCGAGTTCCTCTTTTGATGTTTGCAATCGCAGCAGATATGTTTGTAAGTCAGGCAAATTACAGGCTAACCTCCGCTTTTCCACAGCTTTGGCAATCTTGTGAGAGCCAATGGTGTTTGCCGCCAAACCAATTTTATCTTTTAGGAGTGCCTCAATTGTTGCCTGTACCATTGGCACTAATATTCTCCAGCTGCTAATAGGTACTTGTGTTGCGAATCTGATAGCAAATTCTCTAAGCGAATAAGTTGGATCATCCGCTTGTCATCCATAATCATTCCTCCTAAATAAGAAGCTTCATCTAATTGAGTTCCCGTGTCCATGAGTTCAGTGTCTGGTTTATTTAAAGTCTCTGTAACTCGTTCTGCCATCAAACCAAGGTGGCGCTTGGTTTGTTCTTTGCCTACGTAGTTGACCATGATAATTCGTGTACTCAAGTATGAGCGACTGGGCTTGCCCTGAATTAAGTGGCACAGATCGATCACAGGCACGATCCCACCCCGATAGTTGAATACACCAACAACGTAGTCAGGAACGTGGTGTACCTTTCTGAGAATGACTCTGGGAATAATTTCGGCGACCTGAGAAGTATCAAGGGCATAAAGGTCAACCCCCACATAGAAGAGTAACATTAACATTGATTTCACCCTAGGAACATGATCTTGGGATACATAACCTGGATTTCTCAAAGCGTGAGAAATCCGGGGTGTAGGGGGTCGGGTGTAGGGTATAGGGCAACAGGTGCGCCCAATCATGGTTGTGTGCGGACTTGAATAAATTTCTTCCTCACTACACCCTACACCCTACACCCTACACCCTACACCCTGCATTTCTCACAAGTGAGAAATGCGGGATAAGTGTTATTCAACACTAACAAATGAACGCAAATGAATTTAATTCTATCTGCGTTCATTGTATTTTGGTAAAAAGTGTGAGGCAAAAGCTATTTGCTTAAAAAGTGAAGCTAGTTCTAATGACCCCAACAACGGCATCAGGGTTGCGTGCATCGTGGTTAAGGGCTGTTAACCAGAAGAAGCCAAGGGTGATGACGATATGATCGTTAACCCGATAGGAGTAAAAGGCTTCAATGTGAAACCCGACATTGCGATCGCTGCGCTGTCCAGGTGGTAAACCAATCGCTTGAGCCAGCGCCGCATTGCTAGTACCAGTCAGCCTGGGTTCTGTCCCAACGATCAAGCCAGCTAAGTTTCCCTTGTTGACCAAGTCATAAAAAATCAGATTGACACGATAGTCTAACACATGAGCATCTCCTGGGGTGCCATTTCCCAAGGCGCGAGCATTACTATAGCCGATAGAGCTACGTGAAGAAGGCAGCTATGCTGCTATGTTGCAATGAGCGTGTGGGCTTCTGACCCACACAGTATGCGCGAGCCACCTTTTCAGAGATGCTTTCTTGGGGGGCTTAAACCCCTGGCTCTTAAGGAGTCGTACATTCGGTTCAGGCATTCTGGGGAAGGTGGGGTCCCCTTTGGGGATAAGGGGCAGGGATAAATCCCTTCAGCATAGCAGCATAGCTGCCTTTCTTGCTAACTCGAAAGCTGGTGAAAATCGATAGAAGGCTCCACCCACATAAGTGTTCCCTACGACTGGACCTGCCCCAATCACTTTGGCAGCGTTACTACCACTTGTCGTATCAATTCCAGAAGCACGGGAGTAACTGCCTCTGCCCTGAGATCGCCGTCTTCCGTGATTTTTGCTGCTATCTTTGAAAAAGGATAGCAAAATCAACCCGATGAAGAATAATAGTAGTAAATATATTCAAAATCAAGTTTCATGGCAAAAGCGCTTGCAGTATAACTTCGACAACTTTATGTCGAAGGGAGGGTTGTCAGTCTTTCTAACATTACTGACAGGATTCTTTGCTGCTTTTGGTGTGATGACAGTTGTGCGTTACATCGCTGAATGGTTTTTCCCCAATAAACAAGTAGAAGATTACTGGGATTTGCCTTGGGAAATCTTCGTTCAGCTGATAGGTCTCAGAGACACAGGGGACGACGCCAATTTTGCTGCTAAGTTTGTGGGTGTAATTACGATTTTTGTTGGCTTAGTGTTGTTCTCCAGTTTAGTCGCTTTTATTACCCAGCAATTTGAATCAAAACTCCAAGCACTGCGTAAGGGCAAAAGCCCAGTAGTAGAAGAAAATCATACCTTAATTCTTGGATTTAATGACAGGATTATAGATCTTGTTAAAGAATTAGTCGTGGCTAATGAATCAGAAGCAGACTCAGTGATCGTTATCCTGTCTCAACAAGATAAGGAGGATATGGATGATTTCCTCCGGAATAAGCTAGGTGTGATGAAAACGACACGATTGGTGACTCGTAATGGCTCAATCACAACTTTAAGTAATCTGAATAATGTCGGAATTAAAGTTGCTAAATCGGTGATCATTTTAAATGATGCTAAAGCTTCAGATACCCGACATTTAAAGACTTTATCTGATGCACGGGTGATCAAGGCAATCCTGGCAGTTGTAGCAGCTAATGGGGAAGAGAACTTGCCGCCAATTGTCGTAGAATTACACTCAGAACAATATCGCCGACTTGCAGAAAACATTGTGGTGGGAGCAGTCACCACGCTGAATGAGGCGGATATATTGGCTCGGATCTTAGTTCAAACTTCACGGAGTGTAGGACTAGCAGCAGTATATTTAAACTTGGTAGGCTTTGAAGGAAACGAATTCTATTTCTATCGCCCTGACTCAGACTGGCAGAGTCTAACCTTCGGTGAATTGCCATTTCATTTCTCGAATGGAATGCCACTAGGCGTGCGTCATGCAGATGGTACAGTGGTACTAAAACCAAGCAAAGATTATAAGTTAGCTAAAGATGATGAAGTGATCATCTTGGCAGAAGATGACTCAGCTATTCAGTTTGCTCCGCAACCTGTAGTGCAGGTTAACAATATCAGCTATGCTGACCACTGGCAAACCCTAGAACGAAGAACTGAAAGGCATCTTATTATTGGCTGGAACAGCAAAACCTCTATTGCCTTGAGAGAATATGCCAAATACCTGGTTAAAGGTTCACATGTTAACCTAGCAGTAGAAGATTTAACAGCGGAGGTGCAAGCAGAATTTGACGAGATTGCCCAAGCTTACCCACAGGTCAAGATGGGAATGCAGGAAGTCGATTTAAACTCAGTTGAGCAGCTTGTGTCTCTAAAAACCTATGAGTATAACAGCATTTCAATTTTGGCTGCTAGCGGGGAAAATGCTGAAGAGATTGATGCAAAGACTCTCACTATCTTGTTGGAACTGAGACAAATTTTTAGAGACTATACCACAGAAACCGGAAACAAAGTAACAACTGAGTTGATTGCAGAGATCATTGACTCAGAAGAAACTGACCTGGTAATCAAAGCAGGTGTTAAAGACTTTCTCCTCAGCAATCAATTTGTCTCTAAAATTTTAGCCCAAGTATCCCAAGAGCCTGACGTGATGCCAATATATAGTAATTTGTTTTCACAAGATGGTAGCGAACTATATATTAAGCCTATATCGCTTTACTTCCCAAACCAACAGATTGGCAAGGTGACTTTTGCAGACTGCGTACTTGCTGCGCAATACCGCAAAGAAGTGTGTATTGGCGTCAGAATCGGCTCCAAATCTCGGGATAAAGACAAAAATTTCGGGATTGAGTTAGTGCCAAGTCTGCATAAGCAGTTCAATCTCACTCTCAATGATGCACTAATTACTTTAGCTGATGATGAAACCTGAGCTTCGCTCCAAGGAGCAGGGGAGCAGGGGAGCAGGGGGAGAGGAGTTATATCATGTCCGCTTGAATACTTACGATAAAATTGAGGCTCTCGATTTTGAAATAAGTACCTATGCAAAATTAATTGCATAATGCCATCGCCTGAAATGCTTGTCACAAGGTCATTCCAGCTTAAATAAATGTGTAATTAATTTTGCGTGAGTACTTATCACAGATGAGACAATTTTACATCGCAAGTGATTTACTGGGCATGATATTATTGTTCGGTAACTTTGTTTCCCCCCTGCCCCCCTGCCCCTCTGTCCCCTACTCCCCTGCTCCCCTGCCCCCCTTCCTCCCCTGAGTCAACTGCTGCACTAACAACTGCACTGCTAACGCCAGTAAACCTACTCCCACTACCGCAAATATTCCAGTTGCCAAAGCACTCATGCCTACAACTAAAGTACGCACAGCAGAGGAAATGTTTAGCACTATTGGGTTATCTGAATGAATGGGTTTATGAGCAAAACTTGTCGCTATGGCAATTGTTAGGGAGTACATTGCAAACCCCAGACCTCCCGCAATGACCGCCCCAGTTAAACAGCGTAACGGAGTTGGTGAAACCCGCACTTGAGAACTTGCTTGTTGCCTGACATCTTGTTCACTCATAATTCTCTGCTTCCTAAGGTTGCTTCGTGCGGTTCATATCTGATCCCTACACTGAAGATATCACCTGAATTCCATGTGTAATCATCCGAGTCACAAACAATTCTAAATCCTCATCAGGAATTCTCTCCCTAACATCCAGCTTAACTTGTTCTGCCTGCTCTTGAGACTCACACAAAGCAAAAACACTTGGACCAGAACCAGACATCATTGTCCCCAAAACACCAGTACTTGCAAATACTTCCCGCAGTTGTAATACTTGCGGATATGTTGGTAGAACCACACGTTCTAAATCGTTGTGCAACTTCTGACCTATTTCTACTCCATCTTGATGCAGAATAGCTTTTACCATTGGTCCAGAATGTACTGCTGCTGCACGTGCTGCCAAATCGTTCTGATTTCTAATGTAAGAACTGCCAAATTGTTGTCGATAGGTTTTGTACGCCCAAGCAGTTGAAACTGCAAGACTGCGATATTTACCTAATACTATATATATTTTGTCTAAACTAGGTAGCAAAGAAAGTTGCTCACCTCTGCCTGTCGCAATAGCTGTTCCACCCGCTACACAGAAAGGCACATCTGAACCTAAAGTCGCTCCCAGTTCTTCTAATTCTGACCGGGTGAGTCCTACATTCCACAGCAAGTTCATCCCTAGCAAAACAGCTGCTGCGTTCGTCGAACCTCCAGCTAACCCGGCAGCGACAGGAATGTGCTTGTGGATGGTGATGTCTACACCACCGTACTTGGCGAAGGCGTCTGAAAATTCTGCCGTCATCAGTTTTGCAGCACGGTATGCAATATTACTTTCATCTAGTGGAACTTGCGGATGGTCACACCGAACGCGGATCTTCTCATTACCACTTGCTTGTAAATCAATTTGGTCTGCAAGGTCAATACTTTGAAGTATCATTACTAACTCGTGGTATCCGTCTGGGCGATCGCCAATAATCTCCAGATACAGGTTGATTTTCGCAGGGGCGATTAAGGTGTAGGAACGCATTTTAATAATTATGAATGATGAATTATGAATTATGAATCATCAAAAATTCATAATTTGTTTGCTAGGGTTACCCACTGAGCTACACTGAGATCTTCGGCTCGAGATTGCGGGTTTATATCTAATTTTTCCAGTAATTGTGTCAAGCGATCGCGTTCTACAATCGATAGCAAATTATTTCTTAACATTTTACGCTTAGCGCCAAAGCCTAACTTGACCAAAGTCTCCAATTTGCGTATATCCAAGGCTGGTGGTTCTATTTGGTGTGGAATGATCCGTACTACTGCTGAGTCTACTTTTGGTGGTGGGTAAAATGCTCCGGCTGGAACTGTACAAATTAACTCACAGTTTGCTAAATACTGCACCCGCACAGACAATGCCCCAAATGTTCTCGACCCTGGTTTTGCTACTAGCCTTTCTGCTACTTCTTTTTGTACGAGCAACACCAACAAGTCATACGGTTCTGAATTTGGGTTGGCAATTGTACCTAGCAGTTTTTCTAGAATTGGTCCAGTAATATTATAGGGAATATTAGCAACGACTTTATGGGGCTTTTGAAAAGCTGGAAATGGTGCTAGAAGAGAAGGTAAATCCAGCGAGAGAAAATCTCCTTGCAGAAGTAAAAATTTTTGCTCGCGACCCAGTTCTTTTGTCAATTGAACGCATAAGTCGCGGTCAATTTCTACTGCAACTAGAGATTGCACTTCTGGTAAGAGGCGGCGAGTGAGAATGCCGGTACCAGGACCAATTTCCAGGATGCGATCGCCTAGTTGTAATTGAGCCGCCCGAATAATTTCATTGAGAGCTTTTTCGCTTTTGAGCCAATGCTGCGCAAAAGTTCTGCGTGGTCGAAGCTCTTGTAACTTCTTTTCCTTCATAACAATACAATGTTAGCCTTAATCAAAAAACTCATTTAGTTAAAAATTCAGGAGTCAGAATTCAGAATATGTCAGGCTTTGTATCTGTCTTTATGCTAGGTATTACTCCTGTTATATCCTATTCTTTTTAACCATTCTGAATCCTGAATTCTGACCTTTTACTGTCTATAACTTGCTATAAATTGATATAATTTGCTTCCCTATCACAACTGATGAAACTCCAAATATCACAATGAGCATCACCTTGCCACCAGGAACAAGCAATTGATTCATGGTATTTGCTTTTTCCTGCTCTTGACGTTGCACCCAACTCATCGCCGCCGGAATAATTCCTGCTAAAAAGATATTGATCGTTCCAGCATAATCTAGGGCATTAAAGAAGATACTGGGATTCATCACTGAAAGACTCATAGGAGGGAAAAGAACCAGTGAATAGAGCGACAGGCGACTATAAGGTTTATTCTGCGCAACAGTAGAAATATCTTTAAAGAAATTCAGCAAACCGTAGACAAATCCAATAAATGACGTCACAATTGCAAACTCTGAGAAAAGAGATACCAGAAGTCCTAACCACTCTCCTGAGACCCCGGCTCGCAGAATTTCCAGTGGATCAAAAATAGTTTTGCTACCAGAGGTAGCCTGTATCATATCTGGACTTACGCTACCCAAAATCACAGCATTCCATGCTAAGAACATCAACAGAGGAATGATAGAACCAATGAAAATGGAGGAGCGAATCTTTCGAGCATCTCCTTCAAGCTGAGACACAATTACCGGAATAACGTTATGGTAATACATCGCTACAAACATGATCACAACCGCAGAAGGAAGAGCGCTCCAGTTCTGAAATAAGAATTGGGTAATCCTTACGTGCGTCGAGCCCAGCAACAATAGTCCTAGGAATGAAGTAATGACAATTGCGACAAACACGTTGTTTAATTTCTCAATAAAGCTTTCGCGACCAAGATACATAATGCCACCAAATAAGAGAGCGAAAGCCGTTGTCCCTACCCATGTAGGTAGAACATTTTGCACACCCCACACTTTAGAAGCCACAGATCCTAAAATCTCTCCACCTTCAGAAAGGTACGCCACAAGCAGGGTATAGTGCAAAAATAGATATGCACCACCAGCAATTTGCGCTCCAAGCTTACCAAGCGTATGCTCAACAATTACCAGCAGACCTAAACTCGGACGCCCCACAAGACGCATTGTATTCAAAGTCACCTCTGCGATTAAAAGCCCTGAAACTAAAGCGTAGAGCCAAACAGCAATCAGCAGGATCGTGGACGGCAAAACACCGGACGGTAGGGTAACCGCAGGGAGTGCGAGAATACCAGCACCAACCGTTGTTCCAGCAATCAGCGCGGCACTTCCTAAAAGACTACCTGGTTGACGGCTAAGCTTATTTCCATCAAGTTCCAGATTAGAGAACAATCGTGTGACTTCTGAAGTATCCACCTTAATAAGAGTCGTCATATAGCAATTTTATTTGATTTCCGAACAAGATTGACTGGGGAAAGGTGATCAAAATTCCTCCACAGATTGCCGTAGCATCAGGTCATGCCAAGATATGCGTATTGTAAGCACAAAATGTTAATTTATGTAATATGCTCTAGCAAAAACCCTTGATTTACGACTTCCTCGTAGGGCGATCAGTAACGCTAAGGCGCTCTACCCAACCTAGAATTACTCTTAACTGAACGGTCTTGGATTCTATCCTAACTTTGCAATATCTTCTTGATTGGAAGGTTTTATTTTAAAAATTTGCCAACTTGGCAACTTTTCTGATTAAGGGAAGAGTATCTTATATGAATTGATGCGGTCTTGCTAAGACACACAGCATAAGGCAAAATCTCTTTTCCCCGGATAGCTACCGGGGTCTTTTATTAGTATTTAACGAAGGTATATATAGCGATTCTAAATGATATCCTGTTCGGAGGAACACTCACACTACATTTGTAGTTGCGCTTTAGCGCTAAAGCGCAACTACAAACGAATTATTTTATAAGTCATTAACCGAAAAAGAATAAATTGAAAATTATTTAATTCTTTGTGAATTTTGAATTGGAGCGAAGCGACGATCAGTGTGGGTAGCTTACTAACTGATTCACTCGTGGTCTACCGAAGCGTTCCCAAGCGCTACCGCCGCGTAGAAATAGTTCCATCCAACGAACTGAGTTTAACTGATTGGGGACTGACCAACCAGAACTACCTGGAGCAAAAGCTAGAGTTCCCTCTGGGACTTTAAAACTACCATCGGAATACACTGCATCACTCACAACGTCTCCGACGCGGATCACCACTTTAGCTTCAGGTTCGAGATTGACAGTGTTTGCGTCGATAGTAGTTTTAATGTTACCGTAGCCATCAATCCAGGCAACGCGATCGCCTGGTACATCCGGGATCAAGCTTGGGTCTAAGGCTTCTCCTAAAAGGCTCAAGTCGCCCTTGGCAATAGCCCCAGCTGCACCGGGGAACACATCACGAGAACGGAACTGCGATCCGGCTCTGGAAACCTTGACAGTGTGTAGCACTTGAGTATAGCCTTTAATAAAAGAAAGAGTGTAACCAGCATTGACACCCACAACTTTAACGCCATTGGGCAGTAGGGTATAAGTTAGTCCCTCGCCTTCATTGTCCCGCCTAGGCTGTTTATCATCTTGACGAGGTGCGCAGTTGTGATAAATCAAACGTTCTTGTGGACCAGGGTTAAGACCAAGTTGGGCAATCCAAAAGCCCGTTGCTAGGGTGCTGAAAGCAGGAACTGAAAGTAAGTTGATTTGAGATTCAGGGAGTATGATTGATAAACGCTGTGTGACCTCAGCAAAAGCTGGATCTCCGTTACCATAGTCTGCGATTAAGGTGATAAACATGTTGGTTGACTGTTGACTGTTGACGATTAACGGTAGGAATCGGATATTTTTTATCTGGAAGTCCCTAGTTGGTGGTTGTCATTAGTCATTTGTTAGTGGGTTGTAAGTTTTCTACCAATGACCAATGACTAATGACAGCAACTTAATCGGAAATTGACTATTCCAGAGAATTTTCACTGACGCTCGCTAACTGTACTGTAACGGTTGATCCTTCATTTTGCTTACTTTGCACAGAAATAGAACCTCCACAACGCCACAATAACTGCTGCACAATAGTTAACCCCAACCCAACACCACCAGGGTCTTCAGTTGCCGTGGGACGTACACGATAAAAACGGTCAAACATTTTGGGAATTTCGCTTTCAGCAATCCCAATGCCAGTATCCCGAAACTCCAGTTGGACATAATCTCCCTGAACTCGCCCTCGCACCCAAACTTGTCCACCATTTGGGGTGAATTTGATGCTGTTGGAGAGTAAATTAATCACAATCTGTTTCAGTCCACCACTTACACACCAAACAGATGGTAGCTCAGTGGGTACAGTATAGGCTAGCATGATGCCTTTTTCTTGCGCTAGGGGCTGGTAGGTACTTACTACCCCAGGCACAACATCACACAGGCGTACTGATTCTAAGGTCATCCGCTCTAAATTGCGTTCGATCTGCACCAAAGCCAACACTCCAGTTATCAAGGCATTTTGGCGATCGCACTGGGTACTGAGCATTTGTAAATAACGTTGTCGTTGAAGGATTTTTAGACTAGGGGAATTCAACAGACTCAAAGCTGTTTTCATGTGTGTTATGGGTGTGCTCAATTCCTGACACACATTGCTTAAGTATTCATCCTTAAGTTGCAAGCTTTTGTGCAGTTTTTGATTTTGCTGCTGCACCTTGGCGATCTTTGGGAGCGTGATTTGACGATTAATTTTATCTTGTTGTTGAAGTTGCTTTGTCAATAGTTGACTCATAAGAGTTGATTCTGGTGCTGAAGGGCAGACAAAATCAGCCGATATAAGCAAAGATGATTCTGATGGAAATAACTTTTTGATACCATCTAACACTTGCTGAATGACTCTGCCATCAAAAGTATTCATAGCAAGTAATGGTGGCATTTTATTGCTATTTACCTTCCCCAACTTGGTTTTGCGTCTTTTGAGTGGTCTACGAGCAAAGGTTAAACTGCAAAACTGCGGTGACAACACCATTAAAAAGTATTCCCGTCGCAGATGGCTATCTGGCAAGAGATGGACGCGATGAACCGAGGTGGGAGGGAAAGAAGAATTACTTTCTTCCCCCCTCTGACCCTCTGCCTCTCTACTACTCTCCTCCATGTCACAAGTGAAAATGACACAAGATAAGTTCAGTTGCTGATAACAACGTTGAATTTCTGATTGCCAAATTTTGCCTGGTGGTAGCTTTACCCATAAAGTGGCGGCAATCTGTTGTTCTATAAGTAAGTCAATTTGTGACCTCACCAATGACAGCAGAGTAGTAGGACTAAGGGGTAATGGTTGGAGAGGTAATTTTACACCCAAAGCCAGCTGATAAACAGATAGATTCTGAGTCAGAAAAACATCCATGAGTAAAGCACAAAAAAAGAAGGAACCATGAATTCAAAGGGTGTGGGGGGTAGGGAGTAGGGTGTAGGTATGTAGGTATCCACGCCACCTATACGTGGGATTGGGACATGGACGCCGTATATAAGAGCGCTGCGCCAGAACGAAATACATCTTTTTTTCTTGATGGGCGCTACTCCCACTCCTCAAGGATTTTTTCTTTCCCGACACCCCACACCCTACCCCCTACACCCCATTTTTGTCAGAAATAATGCTGCTTAGATTTTCAACCCTAATTGTTCCTTTTTACGGAATTGTTAATAGTTTAGTTGGGACGGATTTTCAATACTTGTCGGTAAAGAGGAAAGGGAAAGGGAAAAAAATAAGTAATCGCACAGAATTATTTACACACGAGTTTATAGTCTTGATCAGGATTTCATGCCTAAATTTTGTGTAATTAATTTTATTTTAGTACTTTACTCTTTCCCTTTTACCCTTTACCCTTTACTCTTTCCCCTTCTTGCTTCTAAAGCGTCTCGTGCATGTTCTCGGTCATCAAAGTGGATCTTTTCAGTGCCAAGAATTTGGTAGTCTTCGTGACCTTTACCAGCAATTAGGACACCATCTCCAGGTTGTGCGCGGCATATGGCGGTACGAATGGCGGTAGCGCGATCGCAGATCACCATTGGAACCACCGTTTCTGGAATTCCCGCCAAAATATCTTGCAAAATCCGTTCTGGGTCTTCGGTGCGAGGGTTATCAGATGTTACCACTGCTAGATCAGCTAATTGGGCAGCGATCTTACCCATTTTTGGACGCTTAGTGCGATCGCGGTCTCCCCCACATCCAAACACACAAATCATCTGACCTGGAATAAACGGACGTGCTGCTTTGAGCAAATTCTCCAAACTATCTGGTGTATGGGCATAATCTACAATAACGCTAATATCTTGCTCATGACTAATCTGCACCCTTTCCATGCGTCCAGGAACTCCGGGAAAATCAGGTATAACAGATGCTACTAGCTGCAAATCTAACCCCAAGTGTAAGACTGCTCCTACTGCTGCTAGGAGATTTTCTAAATTATACTGACCAACAAGCGGCGAGCGAAATGCCACATCACCCTTTGGTGTATGCAGTATACCACTGACACCATTAGGCTCATAACTCAGACCACTCATCCACAAATTAGCGGTAGAATCATTGACACTATAACTCCAAACCTGTTCTGGATCTAAAGTTGCGATTAATCGCTTACCATAGGGATCATCAGCATTAATGATTGCCCGTCCCTGAAAATAATTAGGACTAAAAAGCAAGGCTTTAGCAGCAAAGTAATCTTCCATATCCTGGTGGAAGTCTAGATGGTCTTGGGTGAGATTGCTAAACACTGCTACCTCAAACTGACAACCTATCACTCGACCTTGCGCCAAAGCATGGGAACTCACTTCCATCACCCAAAACTGATTACCAGCATCCACAGCAGCCGCTAGCTGGTGTTGCAGTTCTACAGCAAACGGCGTAGTATGGGCAGCGGTTTGCACAAAACCCTGCCAACGAGTGTAGAGGGTGCCCATTAAAGCTGTAGGTTGATTTGCTTGATTCAGCAAATATTCAACCAAGTGAGCAGTTGTCGTTTTGCCATTTGTGCCAGTGACACCGACAAGCTTGAGTTTTTGCCCAGGATAGTTGTAAAAAGCGGTAGCTAATTGGGCACAGGCTTGAGTCATGTCACCGGCAGTGATGACACAGGGATGATCCCCCCTAACCCCTCCTTGAGAAGGGGGGGGATTTTTTTGTCCTGCTTGGGGGGAGATGATGGCAGCTATAGCACCAGCGGCGATCGCACTTTGCCAAAAATCGCCACCATCAACCCGTGTTCCTGGCATCCCAATAAACAAATCTCCTGGACCGCAAGCATGAGAATTTGTCTTCAGACCTGTCACTTCTATATTCATTGCTGGATGTTCAGGCAATTGCCCCACTCCGTCTACATCTGCTAGTAATTCCCGCAGTTTCATTTGGTGAACCTTGTCACGCGCTTTTCTTGCGATTATTTTGCCTCATTATTTTTGTTTCTACAAACACTTAAAGATACTTCCGGAGCATTTGTTCCAACTGCTGTACTGTAGCACGGGGAGAAGGACGCGGTATAAGTTGCTCTCTCTCCTTAGCGTCTTCTTGGCGGTTCGCTAAAAAAAGCACTGGCACCTCATACTGATAAGCTTGAAACCAATTATCATGAGTCGTAATATCCCTAACTTCTAGCTGTAAAGACGCGAAATTTCTCGTCGCTACAATTTTTTCTAGCTTTTCCTGCAAACCCTCACACAAATGGCATCCAGGCTTACTGTATAAAATTAAACGCATTACCTCAAAGCTACTGTGACTAGCGCATAACAAATTATGTATAGGCAAGTTTAGCGCTCATTTTCATGAAAAAGTTGATCTAAACCTGCCAATTCAGCCCCTGTTTCTGCATCCAAAAGTGGTAAGGGACGCTGCATGATTGAGTAAATGGAAACGCGCAGCAGCATGAACCACTGGATACCGATGTTTGAACCAGTCCACATCTTTAGCTATGTTCATATCCTCTAACCAGATGCGACAATAGCCTTCACCCGCAAAAATAGGTGTGTCATCTTAGTCTACATCAACTCGGTGTTTTGGCAGGAAAAGGGTTTTGTATTTCTTAGCTTCACGGCTGAAAGTTTCAGAGACACTCTGGAAAATACTCATAGAATTATTACTCTATTAAATTAGTCTAAATATGATGAAATTTGATTCCAAATAGCACGGATAGGGATGCCTCCTGTTGTGCCTGTTTCAAA